>JGI24005J15628_10002012_pt1 | contig 10547 bp, 7 predicted proteins | sample LinPmetageLP40_FD_15628 | JGI IMG/M metagenome (IMG submission 15628) | reverse complement strand
AGTGTCTCTAAGAAAACTCCAATAAGCCATGTCAATGGTAGGGACGAAGCAATCTCAATATGCTTTGTAACTCAGTATGAGTAGATTCTTCACTCCGTTCTGAATGACGATGTAGCGTTTTCTTAGAGACACTAAGTAAAAGTGCACATTAACGATCTTTAAAGGCAGNTTTGCCTGCCTCCANGAATTCTACAAATGCTGAAATGCTCAAATCATAGGCCTTTGGCTGGACCAATAGCTCACCCTCAGTATTGAGAATGATGTAATAAGGCTGTGCATTGTTTTGAAATCTGGTGATTTGATAATCAGCATTTTGCTTTCCAATTGTCTTTTTGACTTTCCCGTCATATTCAGAAGTATACCATTCGCTCTCTGGCAATGTGGTCTTGTCGTCTACATATAGGGCCAGCATCACAAAGTCGTTGTTCAGCCTATCTAGTACAGCCTGGTCAGACCATACACGTGCTTCCATTTCACGGCAATTGACGCATCCATGTCCCGTGAAGTCAATAAAAATTGGTTTGTCTTGTTCCTTGGCACATGACAATGCTTGGTCATAGTCAAAGTAGCCTTGAATTCCATGGGGAAAGTGTAAGAAATCTGCATACTTCGGTTGCTCGCAAAGTGTATTCTTAGCAGAAGTCCCTCCACCATTGGCTCTGATGATCGATGGCACATCGAAATCATGTGTCGACATCGGAGGTAGGTACCCGGCCAGTGCCTTCAAAGGTGCTCCGAACATGCCAGGCACTAAATACATAACGAACGTGAACGTACTGATGGCCAATAGCAGCCTGAATACGCCAACTTTCTCCAACTTACTATCGTGAGGCAATATGATCTTGCCGAGTAGGTAGAAACCCATCACTGTGAAAATAACTATCCAAAATGCCAAGTAGATCTCGCGATCTAACAATCCCCAGTGATATGCCTGATCTGCTACACTTAAGAACTTTAGGCCCAAGGCTAATTCTAAGAGGCCCAATACTACTTTCACAGAATTGAGCCAGCCTCCAGACTTTGGAAGACCTTTGAGCCATTCAGGAAAGATGGCGAAAAGTGTGAAAGGAAGAGCAAAGGCCATTGAAAAGGATAGCATTCCCAATATCGGTTTAACAATTTCTCCACCAGCAGACAATACTAAGATACTACCAACAATCGGCACCGTACATGAAAAGGATACAAGGCCAAGTGTAAATGCCATGAAGAAGATGCCAATCATACCTCCTCTATCAGATTGTTGATCTACTTTATTGACAAATGCGCTTGGCAATGTGATCTCAAAAAGTCCTAAAAAGGACAGCGCGAAAATGATAAATATGACAAATATGAGGATGTTCGGCAGCCAATGAGTTGCCATGGCATTGAGTCCATCTGCACCCAAAACAAATGCGAATATTGTTCCTAAAAGTGTATAAATCAGTACGATTGAAATTCCAAAAATCAATCCCTTTCTAACACCATTCGATTTTCCATTTTCATTGTCTTTCATAAAAAAGGTAACTGTCATAGGGATCATAGGAAATACACAAGGTGTGAGCAAAGCTGCCAGTCCAGTCACAAACGCTAGTAGCATGAATCCAAGTAGTGAAGTATCATCTGCGGTGTTCTCAATTTCTATTGGCTTCCTGGTTGTGCTTTGTTCAGTTGTGGATTCTTCTACAACTTCTTCATTCTCCCCAGCGTCAGCGTCAGTTATGTCCACTACCTCCTCTTTTTGTGTTTCCTCTCTTTGTGGTTGATCACGAATGACTGTAGCAGCACTGACTGCGATACGTTTACTATAATCAAACTCGTCATCGAATGTAATACACTTACCATCTACATCTGTACAAACTTGGTATTCGTAAGTTCCTTGGACATTAAGGTTTGTAGATAGTACTTTTATCGTTTGGCGAAATGCTGCTTTTGTTCTGAAATAGGTGTATTCACATTCAAAAATGTCATCAATCTTTTTCTTTGCTCCAATCGGTCGTATCTTACCAATCACTTCATAAGACGCATCATTTACAAACTCAAAAGTTGTGACAATTGGCCCACACTCTGGATCAAAATCTGAGCTATACAAATACCATTTTCGATCTATGGCTACATTGAAAATTAGGTCAACTTCATCGCCAACTTTTACTTCATTGGCACTGACATCATAAGACCATTTAGCTGGTTCTAATATTTGTGCCTGACTAGCAGTAAACGTGACTAGTGCAAAAAGAGTTAAAAAGAAGTTCTTCATGAAAATATCAAAAGTTTATAATGCGGCTAATATACATTTTTAGTCAGATTTTCGTTCAAAAAAAGCCCTAACATTTACGCTAGGGCTCTCAATATGTTCCTTTGACTGTTAGTAAATACTATTTACTCAACTCAGCAAAGTGCTTGTGGAATAATGTAATTGTTTCGATTCCTTTCATGTAATTGAATATTCCATAGTGCTCGTTCGGTGAGTGGATCGCATCAGAATCCAATCCAAACCCTAATAAGACAGTATCTAAACCTAGCTCATCTTTGAAAAGAGAAACGATAGGAATACTCCCTCCATCTCTGGTAGGAATGGGTGACTTACCCCAAGCCTCCACAAATGCAGCACTAGCAGCACTATAAGCTAATGAATCAGTTGGCGTCACAGCCGGTTGCCCACCATGGTGTGGAGTCACTTTCACTTTCACTGACTCAGGAGCAATGCGCTCGAAATGTTTCGTGAATAATTCTGTGATCTCATCAGAATCTTGGTGAGGGACTAGTCTCATAGAGATTTTTGCAGTTGCTTTTGATGGCAATACAGTTTTGGCACCTTCTCCTGTATAGCCTCCCCAGATACCGTTGACGTCTATCGTAGGTCTGATCCCAGTTCTTTCTAATGTTGTATATCCTTCTTCACCTCTCACACCAGCTACATCTAAGTCTTTTTTATACTCTTCCAAGTCAAATGGCGCTTCATTGATTGCTGCTCTATCTGCATTTGAAAGGACTTCTACCTTGTCGTAAAATCCTGGTATCGTAATGCAGTTGTTTTCATCTTTCATTGAAGCAATCATCTCACACATCGTGTTGATCGGATTGTCTATCGCTCCACCGTATACTCCAGAGTGCAAGTCTCTGTTTGGCCCAACTACTTCTACTTGCACATAACTCAATCCACGAAGACCAACAGTAATAGAAGGCACATCATTGGCGATCATGCTAGTGTCAGATATTAAGATCACATCTGCCTTTAATTTCTCCTTATTCTCAGCTACAAAGATCCCAAGATTGTCAGAGCCTACTTCTTCCTCTCCTTCGATCATGAATTTCACGTTACATGCGAGGGTATCCGTTTGCATCATGGTCTCAAATGACTTCACGTGCATGTACATCTGACCTTTATCATCACATGCTCCACGTGCATAGATCTTGTCATCTTTGATCACTGGCTCAAATGGAGGCGAATCCCACAATTCATAAGGATCAGCTGGCTGCACATCATAGTGACCATAAATCAATACGGTTGGAAGACTTTGGTCAATGATCTTCTCTGCATAGACGATAGGATGTCCGGCAGTCTCACAGATCTCAGCCATGTCAACACCAGCGGTTTCTAAACTTGCCTTCACATATTCTGCTGTCTTACGCACATCTCCTGCAAACTTACTGTCTGCACTGACAGATGGCATTCGAAGCAAATCGAAAAGTTCATCTAAAAATCTTTGCTTATTTTCTTCAATGTATGTTTTGATATCCATTTTCGTATTGATTGTTTATTGTGACCGCAAATGTAACCCCATCATGCAGAATCGCCAACTATCTCTTGCAATTATGACAGCTGATCATATGAATTCACTAATTTCTTTTGTAGTAGAGAAGTTCAGGAATAATGGCGCCATTTCTTTCGCTTAACGTGAAAAATCCACTTCCATCTCTCTTCCAAGTAATTGATTCTCCTTGTGGTTCAGGTTTGTATGGCAATATTGTCGCTGGCTTACTTAATGTTGCAAAGATCTTCTCTCCTGGCTCCCGTTTCCAATAGTAAATATTGTCATATGTTTTCAATAGAATTTCATCATTCACTGAAACATCTCCAGCTACTATATTGTGATATGGTAAGCTTCCCAACTTCATTAAGATATTTACTTCATCAACCGACTGTGGGTATTTGGCTACATAGACGTTTACGTTCGCCTCCCTTTTGGAGATGATATAGAGATCCTTTGTATCATTATCTATTATGAGCGTTTCAGCATCCCTCATCCCATCTGGGTATTCTATCGGGATTCGGGTAAAATCAGAAATGTTTATGGTAACAGGCTCATGTCCAATGGAATCAATAACTGGTTCCTCAAACATGTAGATATACTTGGTAGTATGTCGCCCCTCATTGTCGCCCGTTTCACTAATATAGATATAGCTTTTATCAGCATCCGGCCCTGACCCAACTATGATATCTTCCCAATCTCGATTTTCAACCCCATCTAGTGTCACTATAGCTTGTAACACTGCCTGCCCACTAATGAGAAATATTCTTGGCAAACCTCCGCTGTCATTGTGAGTCCACATCGAGCCTTCATTAACAACACTTGTCGCAAGGCCTGATGCTTCATTGATCATCGTTGGAGCCTTCCCTACCCCTATACCTTTATCAAATAGGACTTTGACATTGCTCTGTGCCTCTCCATTATTGGAGCTACAACCAAGTAATAAGGTCGAAACGAATATATAACTGATAAGCTGTTTCAAATAAATAAATTCAAATTATGCTAGTACTTCTTCTTCCATAAAAGCTGCAACAGGCAAACAGCTACACATCAGGTTACGATCACCATACGCGTTGTCTATGCGATTCACTGCTGGCCAAAATTTATTTCCTTTTACAAATGGCAAAGGATAAGCTGCTTCTTGCCTGGTATAGTTATGTTCCCACTCATTACCAGTTAAATCAGCAACTGTATGAGGAGCATTTTTTAAGACATTGTCAGCAGCATCAATTGTGCCATTAGACACTGCTTCAACTTCTTTTCTAATTTCGATTAGTGCATCACAAAACCTATCCAATTCAGGTAATGACTCACTTTCAGTAGGTTCTATCATTAAGGTTCCTGGCACAGGGAAGGATACCGTTGGTGCGTGGAATCCATAATCCATCAATCGTTTAGAGATGTCTTCTACTTCTATTCCAAAACTCTTGAATTCTCGGCAGTCTACGATCATTTCGTGTGCACATCTACCTTGAGAGCCTGTATATAATATTGGAAAATGTGGGCTTAGCCTTTCTTTAATATAGTTAGCACTTAAGATAGCAACCTTAGTCGCTTGCTTTAGTCCTTCTCCTCCCATCATAGCGACATATCCATAGGAGATGGGCAATATGCCAGCACTGCCCCAAGGAGCAGAAGATATGCCTGTGATCGCTTGATCTCCACCTGTTTTGATTACTGGATTTCCAGGCAGGAATGGTTTCAATTGTTCAGCGACTCCGATAGGTCCTATTCCTGGTCCACCACCACCGTGTGGGATGCAGAATGTCTTGTGTAAATTCAAATGGCAAACATCAGCTCCGATATGACCTGGACTCGTCAACCCGACCTGAGCATTCATGTTAGCGCCATCCATGTAAACCTGACCGCCATTTTCATGAATGATGTTACAGATATCCTTTATACTTTCTTCAAAAACTCCATGGGTTGATGGATACGTTACCATCAAGGCTGCCAAGTTCTCTTTATGTTCTTCTGCCTTGGCCCTAAGGTCAGTTACATCAATATTTCCTTTCTCATCACACTGAGTGATGACCACTTTTTGCCCCGCCATGACCGCACTCGCGGGATTAGTACCGTGTGCAGAAGATGGAATGATAGTGATATTGCGATGTCCATCTCCTCTGCTCTCATGATAAGCCTTGATCACCATCAACCCAGCAAATTCTCCTTGAGCACCACTATTTGGCTGCAACGAAGTAGCAGCAAACCCTGTGATTTCTGTCAACCATGCTTCCAACTCTGTACACAATTCCTGATAACCTTGCGCTTGATCGATTGGTGCAAATGGATGAATATTTGCAAATTCTGGCCAGGTTACGGGGACCATTTCTGCTGTTGCATTTAGCTTCATGGTACATGATCCCAAAGAGATCATCGAATGCACCAAGGACAAATCCTTGTTCTCCAAACTTTTGATGTATCTCAACATCTCATGCTCTGAGTGATGTAGATTAAATACAGGATGCGTTAAGAATTCTGAAGTACGTTGCAAGTTTGCTGGATAGGCTATAGAAAGTGATTTACTATTGCTTGCTATATCGAAATCATTAGTTTTCCCATTCATTTCGGCCAGTACATTCAATACTGCTTGTACATCCTCCGTAGTAGTTGTCTCATCGAGCGAAATTCCAATGTGGTTATTCTCGTAATATCTGAAGTTAATTTCTTTGCTTTCAGAGATTTGCTTCACCACCACTCTATCGCTTACAGCTACTTTAAGTGTATCAAAGTAGTGGGCATTCAATTGCTCCAGACCCAAATGTGAAAGTCCTTTATTTAATAGTTGTGTTAATCCATGGATTCTTTCAGCGATAGCTTTGATTCCCGTGGGTCCATGGTAGACAGCGTACATTCCTGCCATCACCCCCAATAGGACTTGTGCTGTACAAATATTGGAAGTAGCACGCTCTCTTTTGATATGTTGCTCCACGTGTTTGCAATGCCATACGGTAGGCATTGTTACCTTTTACATCTAATGATGCTCCGATTATTCTACCCGGAATCTGACGTTTGAATTCTTCTTTTGTTGCAAAAAAAGCCGCATGCGGTCCGCCATAGCCCATAGGCACACCAAATCTTTGAGTAGTACCAATAACTACATCTGCTCCCATCTCTCCAGGAGGCGTCAATAGCGCCAAACTCATAAGATCAGTCGCAACTGCGATTCCTATACCATTCTCTGTCGCACTGACCATCAATGCACTTTGGTCGATCACATTTCCATCGTTGTTTGGGTATTGTAATAACACCCCGTAGTATGATTCATCACTTACATCGAAAGATGCCAAATCCCCTATCACCAACTCAATGCCAGTAGGCAATGCACGGGTTCTTAATATATCTATGGTTTGAGGGAATGTGTTTTGATCTACGAAGAATTTGTTGACCTTTTTTCTAGCACCTTTACGGGTTACTCTTAGCATCTGCATGGCTTCAGCGGCTGCTGTTCCTTCATCCAATAAGGAAGCATTAGCTAGCTCCATCCCAGTCAATTCGCTTACCATCGTCTGAAAATTGATAAGGGCTTCCAATCTTCCTTGCGCTATTTCAGCTTGGTAAGGCGTATAAGCAGTGTACCATCCTGAGTTCTCTAAATATTTCTTTGGATCACTCCTGGTACGACTGTATTGTAGTATCCTGTCCCAATGTAAGATTTGAATACTTTGTTTTTGTCAGCAAGTGATTTGATGTGTTTGAGATATTCTACTTCCGTTTTGGCCTTAGGAAGATTGAGTTCATTGTTAAGCCTGATGTTGGCAGGAACAGTCTCATTGATCAGCGTATCTAAAGAATCAGCACCAACTGCTGTCAGCATTGCTGTCTCCTGATCTTGATTTGGTCCTATGTGTCTCTTTTCGAACTTTTCAACGTTATTGATATCAATCATATCATTAAATATTTATGTGCTAAATGAGGTGTTTCCAGTGATCTGTTTTTACAAAGCGCAAAGTTAATAATTTTTGGATATTCCTAAACTAGTTAGGCTCACATTGATGAAAATTTCATAGTGACTAGTCAGCGCAATGCTACCGTTCATAACAATTCTAATAGTGGGGTTAGACATGAATAGTTTTATAATTATCTTTGGCGCTTCGATAAGCACGAATATGGATCATAGATATACCCTAATCATTACTTTTCTTTTTTTATCAACCATCACACTGGGACAAAAAAAATACGCAAAAAGCATCAATATTGAGGATATTTCCGAGATAGTAGAAATCTTAACATCTGACAGCTTAAAAGGGCGTGAAGCAGGAACTGAATCTGGAAGAAAGGCCAGTTCATTTATCGCAGATTTTTTCACTAAATACGGATTGATCCCATCTGTCAAAGTAGATGATAATATGTCCTATTTTCAGAAGGTGCCACTTCGAGGCAAAGAATACACATACAATGTTTTAGGGTTCATCAAAGGAAGTACCTATCCTAATGAAATGATTATCATTTCGGCACACTATGACCATCTAGGTGTGAAGCGCGGTGAAATGTATCGTGGAGCTGATGACAACGCTTCGGGAACTTCAGCACTAATGGAGATTGGACAAGCCTTCTCTATTGCTGTAAAGGATGGTAAACCTCCCAAGAGAAGTATATTGCTGCTCGCACTTGGCGCTGAAGAAAAAGGACTGATCGGTTCTGCCTATTATGCAGATGAAGACCCCATTTATTCATTAAAAAACACGGTGGCTAATCTAAACATGGATATGGTAGGTCATTTGGACGAGCTACACCCTAAAGACCCTAATTTTGTATCTATTGTAGGCTCAGATTGGCAATCAACTGAGTTGCATAGAATTCACGAAAAAGCAAATAAGGAATTTGTAGGACTTGAATTGGACTACACATTCAATTCTATTAATCACCCTGAGCGATTCTTTTACAGATCAGACCAATACAACTTCGCAAAACATGGCATCCCTGTGATATTCTATACAAGTGGAGATCATCATGACTACCATAAGCCCACTGATACTATCGAAAATTTGGAATATGATAGGATTCAGAAAGTGGCTCAATTGGTGTTCTACACCGCTTGGGAAGTGGCCAATCGCGACAAGAGGATAATAGTGGATAAAACTATTAGATGAATTTGAAATCAGACTAACAAATAAATACCAACAATGAAAAGATTATTACTAACACTGCTTATTTCCAGTGCCGTTATAAGTGTTTACGCACAAAATGAAGATGCTATCAAATATGCCGGCACTATCAATAAAGATGATTTGTACGGTCACCTATCAATATTGGCATCAGATGCCTTAGAAGGAAGGGAAACGGGGAAAAGAGGTCAAAAAATGGCAGCGGCATACATACGAGCGCACTTTCAGGAGTTGGGATTGACAGCACCTGTAGAAACTGTAGGTGGTAAAAGCTACTTTCAATCATTTGACTTAGAGAACAATTCCCCAGGCGAAACATACTTTAAGTTAGGTGAAGAAATTAAACAAAATGGAAAACAAACATTGTATTGGGGTGGGATGAATTCTATGGGTGAAAAAACCATAGAGGCTGTATATGTTGGAGAAGGAGATACGGCAACATTCAAATCCATGGATGTGAAAGGGAAAGCTGTAGTCATGAACGCCAAAGGAGGGTTTCAGTTATTCAGACAGAAACGAGATTATGCAGATGAACAAGGTGCGGCAATGGTATTAATGATAAATACTGATAGTCAAAAGGACTTAGATGAACTAATTGGCAATTGGAGAGGTTTCTTTCTTGGATCCTCCATGGGCTTTGCATCCAAAGAACCAATTACTTCAGGAGGGTTATTCTTTATATCTCCTGAAAATGCTGCTACGCTATTAAATTCATCTGTGAGCAAAATGAACAAGGTGTTGACGGAATACAAAGACGGGAAGGCCTCCGCATTGAAGAAAATAAAATCAGGGAAATTTACATATAGAACAGAACGCACTCAGCACATAATCCCAACTGAAAATGTATTGGGCTTCTTAGAAGGAACTGACAAGAAAGATGAAATAGTAGTCATAACTGCCCACTATGATCACATAGGAGTTGTAGATGGCCAAATCAACAATGGCGCAGATGATGACGGGTCTGGAACCTCATCGTTATTGGAAATTGCAGAAGCATTCGTAAAAGCCAAGGAAGCAGGCAATGGCCCTAGGAGAAGCATGCTTTTTATGACTGTAACAGGTGAAGAAAAAGGATTGTTAGGTTCTGAATACTATTCCAACAACCCAGTCTTTCCTTTAGAAAACACAGTAGTTGATTTGAATATTGACATGATAGGAAGAGTCGATCCTGAACATGAAGACAAACCAAATTACGTCTACCTTGTAGGTTCCGACAGATTATCTACTGAGCTTCATGATATCAGTGAAAAAGTGAACGAGACATTTACTCAGTTTGATCTAGACTATACTTACAATGATGAGAATCATCCAGATAGAATCTACTATCGATCAGATCACTGGAATTTTGCTAAAAACAACATTCCTATCATTTTCTACTTCAATGGCACACATGCCGACTACCACAAGCCCACTGACACCATCGAAAAAATCGAATTTGATTTGATGACAAAAAGGGCGCAACTGGTTTTCCACACAGCTTGGGTATTAGCCAACAGAGATCAGCGAATAGTGGCTGATAAGATTCAGGATACTACGGTGGAAACCAAGTAAAGAATTACTTCGAGTTAACTTTGGTAAAATGGCAGTTCGAGAACTGCCATTTTTGTTTTGAACTTTAAACCCGAAATATGCAATAGAAAATCTATTCCGACCCAAAACAACTGTGCCATAGGCATCCCTTTGGGGTGAATCAGCCACTTTGCTCGAATTA
>JGI24005J15628_10002010_pt1 | contig 10564 bp, 14 predicted proteins | sample LinPmetageLP40_FD_15628 | JGI IMG/M metagenome (IMG submission 15628) | reverse complement strand
TCTGCAATTCCTAATAGTTCAGCCAGTACTAATAATACACCAGCCATTACTAAATTACCTAATACCAAATACCAACCCGCACCAATTCTTAGTACGCTCTTAGCTATTGATATTCTCAGATGCCACTTCGGATCCGGTTGTTCCATCTATCTCTTCCCCTTCAGTTATATTCATGGACATATTAGTCTCGCCATAACTGTATTTGTTTTCAGTATATTGATCAATCATAGCCATGATACGAGGAGTAAAGAATGCTTCTGGATCAGCAGCAATGCTCTTAGCATATACTGATTTACCATCGTGCTCACTTTCGACATTGTTAATTAAGATTCTTGAACCTTTCTTTTCCCATTGCCCCATCTCAATACATAGATCAGTCAATCCATAATATTTGTCAAGACCTTTATCATAAGTCAGTAGCACTTCTGCTTTCTGATTCTCTTTTGATAGTCTTGACTTGAATGTAGTACACTTGATTATGTTACCAATAATATCTTTATTGGCATCACGTTCTTTCTTCTTACCAAGGAATACAATCGTACTAGCCGCATACTTGAGGCCTGTTCCACCACCCATCTCTTTCATAGGGATATAACTTCCTATAACCTCGTATACGTGGTTAGTTACTAACATTGGGATCCCTGCTCTAGCTAGCTTCAAAGTCAGCACTCTAAACGCTGCTTTGATAACCTGAGCCTTGGTCATGTCCCTAGTTTCTTTACCATCACTAATGTCTTCCAACTCTTTAGTAGTTGATAGAAGTCCTAGTGAATCTAATACAAACATGAAAGGAGGTCTTTTGTCCTTTGGTGTCTGCTCGTATAGTTCTATAGCTTTCAATGCTTTAGTTCTAAACTCTTGGATGGTCTGAGGTTCTGATATCATTACACGATCAGTGTCAATGCCTCTCACTTCCATCATGTCTTTAGTTACTGCTGCCTCTGTATCATAATACATAACACCAGCATCTGGGTTTTGATCTAAGAATGCTTTAATGCATCCCATCACAAAGAAGGTTTTACCTGTTGCGGACTCACCTGCGAATGCGGTGATCTTGTTGTTAGGGATACCACCATATATGGATCCACTTAATAAAGCATTTAGTAGATATGAACCAGTATCAATAGTTCCACTAAACTCGCTAGCTGCTTGACCTGAGCTGGCTAAGGTTGTATCTTCGTCTTTTAAGTCTTCGACAAAGTTATTAAAAAAGTTACTCATTGTACACTCACCTCGATTTGATCATATATTATACGACCATTCACATTATTAGTCAACATCAAATTCCATATCTTGGATACTATCCATCCAATCATCAAACTCTTGCAAGCCTATCCGAATATTCTTTTGATGATCTCTTGCATCTACTGGGTTAGCAAAACCAGTCTTACGTCCTCTCTTTCTTACATGATCAGGTATCATATCTTTACAGATATCTCTCAGTATGAACTTGTATTGTCCTAGATACTCATTTCTTGTTGACGAGTATCCATTCTCTAGTAAGAAATCATCATCAGGGGTATATAATTTAACACCACCTGGAATGTTTAGAATATACTTAGCTAGTTCTTGATGTAAGAATGGTACTCTACTTTCCATTCCAAACGAACCACATATATGGTCTGCAACAGTATTGAAACCATCACAATGCATCATCATACGTTGGAACCTTTGATTGTTAACAGCATCGTCTCCTAAGTTCTTATTCCACTTAGGGAACATATCAATAAACTCTTGGAATAATAATGTTGGAGGCGGCATGTCCATTACATCTTTATAATCAGCTGCTGTTTTCTTATGCATATGCATCTTCTTTTCACTTAAACCAACAAGCTCTGGTTGGGACATAAATTGATAGTCACCAGAATAACCAGTACATAGCTCATCAGCACCATCACCTACTAAATAAATTTTATTACCTTCTGATGCTGCCTTCTTAATATTAGCATATCGTGGACCTGTTCTGTTTATGTCCCATGCTGGTGTTGACAATGCATCAAACGTTGCTTGCTTTTCTTCTTTGTAGTATGACCAATTGAAAGGTATATCAAGTTCTTCACAAGTTTTTTTAGCTATAGGCCACTCACCATACATCAACTCATTGACTGGTTTGGACTTTGTACCTTTTACCTTTCTAAACCTCATTGTAGTAGCTGAGATTTCGATATCATTTTTCTTTGCTACTCCTGCAATAAGAGAAGAATCGATACCGCCACTTAGAGATACTGTTTTCTTTATACCTGGTGCAGTACATACATCCTTAATAGCCTTTTCAACTTTATCATGAAGCTCTTTGATAGACCATTTGTAGTTTGGTGCTACTTTAAAGTCACCCCATAGATTATTTCTGCCAAGTATTTTATTTGTTCTCATACAGAACTCTACTCTCTCACCAGGAGCTACTCTATTGATTCCTTGTATTGGATACCCTCTGCCAAATGGGAACCTGTCATTGAGTTCGAATTGTTTCTTTCTGTATCTGTTGATGACAGCACCATACCCTAAAGTGTTTGATGCCATGATTAGAGGTTTCGGTGTCGATGCGAAGTAAAGTTGTCCTGAGAATACCGCGTAGTATAATGGCTTAACACCAAAGTGATCTCTGCATAGTGTTAGTACTTGTTTAGATCTGTCATAGAAGGCAAAAGCCCACATTCCATTAGTCTCGTATTTGAGTGTTTCCCAGTCACCTGCATTAAGTACGTCCGATAACCATTTAGTATCGAACTGATCACCAAGACCATATATCTCACCATTGTATGCAAGAACATTACCTGTCCTTGGATCTACGAAAGGTTGTTGAATTTGATCTTTGTTGTTCTGAATTGCTAGCAGCGAATGTGCTATACTAAGTTGTGGTGACTTATAATAATTAGTACCATCAGGTCCTCTCTCAGCATTCACTGCACCAAACTTCTCAATCGGGATTGTACCCGAACCAGTGAATCCACTGATATCACACATAATGTATCCTTTTAATTATTTTCTAGGGAAAAACTTTTCTTTAATAGCTTTATTCCATTCACGTTGTTTGTTAACTTCAATTGTACCTACGTCATCCATAGTACCAATCTTACTTGCTGGTATAGAAACATTTCCATCATCGTCTGGAATAATCTTTCTATTGAGTAGTCCTACAGAGCTAACTAATAATAGAACAGCTAATGGATCAAATGCAAATATAATAAACAAGATTAGTATTCTTGCTGCATTGTCAATCTTATCGATTGCATTCTCTCCGTATATCATTTCAGCGACATACTTGATAGGTCCTATCTCACCATCCTGCTCTAGTTGTAACCTTTGCAGTGGTAGCTTATCATTATTCAATTGTACTATATCATCCACTATTGGGTCAACAGCTAATGCAATTTGTTTACGTTCTTCTTTCTGTCTTCCGTCAATATAGTTTCTATCTTCAGGTCTAGCAGTGTCGATAATGTTATCAAGGTTTGCTGTCCTGTCTTCTAATCTTTTTAGCTGTGACTCTTTAGCTGATATTCTTTTGTCTATAATAGACATCTCAAGCGAGTATGAATCTCCTTGAAGATTCTGTTCAATGTTTGCTTTAGCTAGGAACCCAAAGATACCTAAAGAAGTGATTACCATTAGAACAAATACAGCTACACTTAGATAAGTCTTCATAGCCACACCAATCTGTTTCCAGTTTAGATGTAGGAATGCTGCAGTCACTAGCTTACCGATCTCAAGTACACCACCCATAATAATTACGGGCCAATAGGATCCACTAAAGATTGTGGCAAGTCCTATAACAGAGAACCAGGCGGCAACCCCAGCCACCAACAAAGAGGTGGCAAATGCAAGATGATTAATCATTTAGAAGTTGTTGGAGTTTCAGTTTGAACTGGTCGATCTTTAATACTCTGTTCGGCCAGTAGATGTATTCTTTTTCTTCGTTCGATGCTAGGTTGTTGAGTAGTGGTATGATAGCCTCGTATAACGTCTCTGCTTTACCTTTCCACTCATCAGCTTGCTCCTGCCATTCTTTAGCAGCAGTAGAAGATTGTGTCGCTTCTGTACGTACTGTCTGTACGGCTTCAAGCTCTTGCTCATCTACAACGGAGAATCCGAAATCAAATGATGATAAGTCTATATTGTTTTTGTTCATAATAGTACCTCAGAGAGTATTTATAGTGCCAATCTACCCGAAAAACTGATCTAAGGTGTATTGTTTATCTAATTGCCATCCAATAGCATCACAAATACTACGGATTGGTTCTTTGAATCCCTTGTCGAATTGCTTATCATAGTCTACGTATTCATGTAAACCAAGTCGTCTATCGAGTGTTGCAGGAACTGCAAGTACGTTTTGTCTTGTAGGATTAGGTAGTTTCATATACGAGAACTTAACCTTCTCACCTTCAGCAATCATAGTAATCTTTTTGTCTAGTCCTTTCTGCTTGAGTAGATCATTATATACTAATGCACCTCTGACAGCAATAGGAGTTCCTTTCTTATATAACTGAGCTGCGTCAGTATACTTTTGTAAATTCCTACATCCTCTAGGGAATGCTACTTCCTCGAAAGGTAGGGAATGGAATTCTTTCTCAAAGTTGTCTACGAACTCTCTCAAAGCAAGCTCACCATCTTGCATAATAACTTTTAGTGCTGCTTTGATGTTCTGTCTACATGAAGAAGGAGTAGAGGATCTAACAGCCTCAATGCCCATCATCTTGAGCTGAGGTTCGTTATATCTTACACCTTCATTATCATACACATTTAGAATGTAATGCTTCTTGCCAGTCCAAATACCTTTGTCAGCAATAGCTTCACGTTTCATTACCATCTTTTGTTCGTATGCATTAACATATTTGCCAAGGTCAGCATAACTTTTATCAATAAAAGGTTCCAGCTTTTCCTCACAGACCCTGTCGAGAAAGTCAATGACTTTGGAAGTGTCTTGTTCATCTGGCATAACTGCGTTGACCAATCGATCAAGCGTAATGTACAATGAATCCGTATCGACTGCAAGTACATAATCTTCGTCCTCTGTTTTAAATAGTTTATTAAGATAGATGTTGATATGCTTTTCCATCCATTTGATAGACAGCTGTCCGCTTAGTGTAATAGATTCAGCATACTTGGTATCAAAAAAGCGAAAGTATTGATTACCAAGAGCACCATAAGCAGAGTTAAGCTGAATCTTCTTAGCCATTTGCATATTGTTGCAACGGGCAATTTCTTTTGTAAGGTCATTCGAAGGGGTCTTCTCATATTTCTTCTTAGCTTCGATCATACGCTTCTTCCAAACGACACGATCGTTATACATATTCTCCATTAGNTTAGGNAAGAATCCTTGCACATCCTTTGTATACATTGCACCAGATCCACAAGCAGTGACATTATGTTTCTTCATAAAGTCCTTCATATCTGGATCGTTGTACAGTCCTTCAATAATATCATCAATACTTGGTTTGAATCCAACATCTCTTACAAATGTTTCTGGAGAGATATTGTATTGCATAATCAAGTGAGGATATAGAGAGTTCAAGTCAAAAGAAACTACCCAGTCATGCATCCCGTTCTGTGGATCCTTAACATAAGCACCTTCTACTTTACCATCCTTCTCAGCAATTACTTTTGGTGGAACCACTATGTTCTTCTGCATTAAGAAGTTATGAATAATAACATCCCACATACGTACAGAAGTCATGGCATCAATAATATTAACACCGGCGTCCATTGCAATCGTAGTTGCTTGTTCAATGAGTTTCATCTTATCATCGATTCTTTCAACCAACAGAACATCCTTGATATTATAGTCTAAGAACTTCTGATAGTTTTGTTTGTATAACTCATTGAGTGATTCGTACTCTGAGTAATCTAATTTCTTTTCGTTGAGCTCAACAAAGCCAATGTTATCTAATGAATAGCTTTCTTGTTGTGAGTAAGTAAATTTACGATATAGACCTAAGTAGTCGAGTATCGTAATACCAATGATGTCTTTAGCATTAGGTTCTGCCTTACCACCATTCTCTTCTGCAGCTCTTGTTTGAGCTGTAGGAATAAGTCTTTCGTTTACAATGCCCCATGGAGATAATCTTTTGAGTGCATCCTTAGATAGTTTTCTTTCTATACGATTACAGATATAAGGTATGTCAAACATCTCAATGTTCCATCCAGTAATAATATCTGGATCCAAAGCTACCCACACGTCAATAAACTTATACAGAAGATCTACTTCGTTTCTACATTCAATAAAGTCGACACCTTCTTCTGGCGTATACTTATCACCATTAGTATGAGGTGTAGCCATAACAATAGACTTATCGCCTTGTCTAATAGCTATTGATAATACTTCTTTGTTTGCTTCTCTAATATTAGGGAATCCATCATCAGAGACAGTCTCGATATCGAAGTTGAATATATTGAATCCATCCATATCGAATGTACGATCTGGATATGCTTCGTTGATGTATGCGTATGCAAATTGCTGCATACCATAAACAGGACTATTAGATACCTTGCCATGGTCTTGTATGAAGTTTCTAGCATCACGTATAGAATCAAAACGTCTTGGCTCTACTTGTTTACCATTAATAGTTTTGAACGGAGTCTGCTTTGTAGAGTTTACATACAGAGTAGGCTCGTAGTCAACCTTACGTTGTTTACGTTCGCCGTCTTCTATGTAACGCTCAAAGATCTGATTGCCATGAGTGTATATGTTTGTATAAAACTTCATTATTTGTCGTGTCTCGATAAGATAACCCTTGTTCTAAGTTCACTTGTACTAAATGAATGGTTACGCTTATTATACACGATTTCAATCTCATTGTCAACGCAGTAATCTTTTCCTGTGAAGTCTTTATCGATATAATCACTGCCAATTATTCTTACATCTATTGGAAGTGACTTCAACACATCTAAGAGATCCGCCTCGGTGTTATATACCACGATATCGTCTACGAATCTGGTTGCAGATAATTGGAGCTGTCTTTCAAAGACAGATTGAACTGGTAGATTTTTTTCTGGACGATCCACTGACGGATCATTTTGAAGAGCAACTATAAGATAGTCGCACACTTGCTTTGCTTCGGCTAGCATTGTTGCATGTCCAGCATGCAGTAAATCAAAAGCTCCAGCAGTAATTCCTATCCTGCCTTTGCTTTCGACATCACCGTTAAGCCACTTGAGCATAACTAATTAATCCGCTAAGTATTCTTTGTTATCGTTTGCCTGCATAATCAATATAGAGTCAACCATATTGAGTTTGTCTTGTGCTTCGGCTGCTTTTGCGACTTCAAGTTCAATAGCTTGAACTAGCTCTGGATGTTCTCCAATGCCAACTGAATTGTTTTTGTATACAAGAACATTTGCTTTAGCTACAGCAACATCACCCTCTAACTTCTTTTTAAGTGCTTGCAATAACATATCAGACATTTTCCAACCTTTCCATAAGCCTTTCAGCTCGATTAGTAACCTGTCTATACCACTTGCTGTCTCTTCCTTCTACAGCAGCAGTCTTCCAGTCACCACATTGTAAAGCAGCTACGTGCTTTCTAAAACCTGTAAGTCTTGTACGTCCCATATTGAACATCATGTTAGCAATAACTTGCTTAACTTCTTCTGGGTATCCGTCCCAAGCATCGTGTAATATTATACAATCATCAATAACGATCTGAACATCTTTCTCAAAGAGTTCTACACATCTTTCTTCTGTAATAGGTGTGCCGACAGGCNNTCCACTNTCTTCATCAGAATCAAGGATAAGATGGCCGATGCCAACAGTAGGCAGACCAAGATGGTCAAGATAAACTTCAAGTACCTTCCCCTCGTCAATTGTTAATTGTTCGCGTAATTTGTTAAGATCCATGGATCCTCCATTTTTGTTTTTATTCCATCTATTTATGGAAAAGAATTGTCGGATAGCCTCTCGGCATCTGAGCTCAATGACTCTAATAAATTGTGGACTTTGGCATCTGTGCACGATCAACTATCCGGCAATGGTCACATTATACATAATGTATCAGTAAAAGTCAACTATTTGATTTTGATTTCTACTGGTTTATCCTCATCTGGTATCACTCTTTTGAGATCTACTGTGAGGATGCCGTCAGCAACTTTCGCTCCATCTACAACAACATCATCTGCTAGAGTGAATGTTCTTGTGAAGTTTCTAGTTGCAATACCCTTNTGGATCANTTCTGACTCAGTCTCNGATCCTTTTTCACCTTTAATGATTAGCTGATTCTTTTCCTTAGAGACAGAAATGTCTTCTTTGGACATACCAGCTACTGCAAGCTCAATGGCAAATGTCTCGCTATCATGTTTGATAATGTTATAGGGTGGGTAGTTGTCGTGGCCTCTAGCTTGTTGATGTAACTCATCAAAAATTCTATCGAAACCTACGGTGAATGGTCTGAATTGACCAAAAATGTCTTCTTGTTGAAATGTCATATTTCCTCCTGTTAAGCGAAGATTATTTTTAAGCAGACCCCTTATGGGCATCTACAGTTATATTTATAAACATTTTCATGTTCAGAGGGCCTTTTTTTTAAGAAAAGACCATAAAACTTATTGCGCGTTACTTACTGTTAACGAATTCGTTCAGCTCTGCTGCTACTGCGATAACGTCTGCTGCTAAGATTGATTGCGATGGCAATGGCTTCTTATCATTAGGATTGTTGTCGTTGTGCATATAAATGCCGTCAACTTTCCTTTGGTAGTTATCAATCAGTAGACCTTGTGCTTGACCGAGTAAGTCGGCTCTGATTTCAAAACCTGATTTACCTTGTGACATAATAGTCCTCCGTGTGTGTGTTTCCTGGTTCCTCCAGGCCGGTCCTTACAATCCTACTTTGTCTTCAGGCAATGTGACTTCAGGTGGTTGCTCTGGTGTTTCCAGTGCTGTCTGAAGTTTACTTTGCATACCTTCTAAGGCTACTAAGATTTGATCTAAAGTGAATTGGTGATCACTTATAGCTTCACCTATCTTGTCTCTACGACCGATTAGGTTCATTGTTTGTTCGTATAGATATGACTGCTGTGGCGTCATGTCTGCTTGTGGATACTCAACACCATTAAGAACAACCTTCGGTTCATCCTCATAGTTCACTGCTGCTTCCATGTCTTTGTCTAATTGACTCATCTTTTCTTTCCTATATTATATTTGGTAATCAGTTCCCAATCACCTTTTTGATTAAAAGGAATAACCTTGATTTGACTTAGAGTAGCAACAGGTGCTGCTGACTTCTCTGGTACAACCAAGTCTACTAGTTCCCACTCAGCGAGTAGGTTAGCAATTGTATTCCTTCGTCCTAAATCATCCTCTGTAAAGTCCGTAGGTTTCCCATCAAGGGCAAACAGTTCTTTAAAGTGGGTGATGTAATACTTGCCTTGTTTATGTAAAATGTGGCAAGATTGAAATAGTGCATCTGATTTCTTAGATGCGACTCCAATTCTGGTTAAGGTCTCTCGTACTTTTAGGAAGTCATCTGGTTTCTTCAGTACTACTTCGACCATGTTATCTATTGTGCTCATTATCCTTAATACCTTGTGTCATCTTCTCACGTATAGTGCGCAGTTGGTTATCTGATAAGATGGATAATACTTGACGTGCTTTTGGTAGGGAATAATTATAAAATTCACTTACAACTTCTATATCATCATCTTGCTCAGGCTTGTGCCATTTGGCGAACCTTTTCTTAGGTCTAATACTATTTAGAAGAAACTCGTATTGGAGCTTGTTGTCAAGATGACCGTACTTATTCATTTCGTTGGCATACAATAATGTATCTGTGAAGTAGCTTAGTGTTTTATTAGTGATATAAGGCACATAGCCCTTCTCTGCGAGCTGATCGTTCTCAGTGTCGCGCATTAGGTTCTTCTTGGTGAAGTTAATGCTGTTAATAAAGTCAAAGGGTTTCATTATGACATCCATCCTACAATGATATTTGCTATAATAAAGACACCACATAATATATTGAGGCCTACTATAAACGTACGAATGTATGCTACCGTATCATCGTTCGCTGGATTGTACCCATCTTCCTCACTATAGGATCCGAGTGCATGTTTCCATATGTCCCAGAACTTATTTGAACTCGACATCTGCCATGACCTGTGTTAGAAATGCAACCAGATTGATCTCTTGGTCGCTAACAAAAGCTGACTTGTATTGATAATCAGCAATAAGTAATACTAATTGTGGTATAGAGTTAGGAGTAATCTTCTCTGAGGATGAGTCATATAACTTCCTCATTAGTGATGTAGGATCTGAGTCTACATTCACAGCTACCCATTTTCTCATACCTGTAAAGTTCTTTTCTTTCAACAACTTAACTAATGCACCGAATGATTCTTCTGTAGCGTTAGCAAGTATTCCTGTATCTATCTTTCCTGTTGCTGCATACTTTTGTAATTCATTAAGCACACGTCTCCAGTCTGGATAGAACTTCTGTACTATCTCTGCTACTACTTTCTTATCGTATGGTACACCTTCGAGCTCTAGTATATTACATACACGCTTAAAGAACTCACCAGCTAACTTAGGAGCATCACCTTTCGTATAAGTGAAGTCGACGGTTGAGCATCTAGATTGGAG
>JGI24005J15628_10002008_pt1 | contig 10571 bp, 5 predicted proteins | sample LinPmetageLP40_FD_15628 | JGI IMG/M metagenome (IMG submission 15628) | reverse complement strand
CTCGGTGTGACCATTCTAATTACAGATGATTTAGTATTTTTTCTCGTTCGTTGTATCTTTTAAGAACAGAATGAGAATTATTCAAAGGTATACAAATCTATTGTTAATTGGTATAAATTTGATATGAGTAAACAAACTTGTCCTAAATACAGTTCTTCAAAAGTTATTTATTGTCTTTTTGGATTGCCTTGTGGAGATTTTGAAATGTACGCAAAGGAATAAGGATACTATAAAGTTGAACTTATGGGATGTATACCAGATCCAGGTCTAATGTATGACCATGAATGTTACGATTGTAGATATCAGTGGTGGGCATCAGATACCGATGAAGACGATTAATATCTTTAAAACTTATGAAATACTTCATGGTAAGTATGAAGTGATAACTAATTTTAAAAAATTTATAAAAACTAATGCAACCAATTCAACTCGGTTACAGTGGAGTAGTTTCGTTCGTACATGTTTAAGGGTTAAAACTATAAAAAAATCAGTCACTGTTGAATAGAGTCAACAGGTGGGGTTTTCCAAACTTTTTAATTAATGAAAGCGCATAAGCAATTCATGAAAAAATACTTAAAAATTATTAATAAACTTCAAAGAAAATTTAATATAAATGAAGATCATGATCTTAAGTCTTTGGTTAATTACAGCAATTATAAAAATATGCCTTTTCAAAATTGGTGTAACTATCAAGAGGGATTTTCACCGCAAATACTTAATTGGTTTATCGAGCACAATGAAATAACTATAGAAAATGGTTGTTTTTTGGACCCTTTTTGCGGGTCCGGTTCTAGTCTTATTTCTGCAAGAGATAAAGGTTGCAAAGTTATAGGTATAGATATTAATCCTTTTAGTTGCGCATTATCTAAAACCAAATTAAATAATTATTCAAAAAATGATTTAAAAAAAATTACAGAATTTAAAATTCCTCGAAATAAAAAAGTTAAAAATCTTTATGAAAAATATGAATTCTCTATGACTGAAAGATTATTTAGTAAAGATAATTTTAATAAAATTAAATTATTAAAAAATTCAATACAACAAGTTAAAAATAAAAATGTTCAAGATTTTCTTTTCACCACACTCGTCTCATGCCTGGAGTATTGTTCGAATTATAAAAAAGCAGGCAACGGTTTGAAAAGAAAAAAGAAGCAACAGGAAATAGATTTCTTTGTTGAGTTTTCTAAGAAAAAAGAAATTATGTTAAGAGATGTGAAACTTCATCAAGGCACATCTAATTTTTCTATTTATAATAGTGGTGTTAAGGAACTTGATTTATTGGTAGAAGATAATTCAATTGACATCTCTTTTTTCTCTCCACCCTATCCCAACTGTTTTGACTATTTCGAAGTTTATAAAATAGAATTGTGGATTGGTGAATTTATTCAATCTTACAATCAACTTAAATCAATGAGAAAGAGTGCAATAACCTCAAATCTGAACGCCAATCTTAACCAGGATATTACAGGCATTAAATCGGAAAATCTTTCCAGTCTTCTCGCTGAAACATTAAATCATTTGAGTGAAAAGGATCTTTGGAATAAGAAAATTCCTAAAATGATTCTTTTGTATTTTTTTGAAATGGATGCATTTATGAAAGATTTATTTTTAAAAATGAAAATGAATAGCAAGACTGGAATCGTAATCGGTAATTCTTCATACGGCGGAATCCCAATATTGTCAGATCTTATTCTTTCAGAAATAGCAGAAAAAAATGGATTTGTTGTAGATGAGATTGTTATTGCTAGAAAAAATGAGACTGCGTCTCAACAATATAAAAATATTTCTACATTGATTAAGTATGTTCGAGAGAGCATAATTATTTTATCAAAATGAAATATGTAGAAACTCTTCCATCAATAAAAGATATCAACAATGATGACGTCTATGAGATTGCAAGCAAACAAAACTATTATACTCATGCTTTTTTTAAATATCCCGCAAGGTTTATTCCAGAGATACCGAATTGGTTTTTAAGAAACTTCACAAAAGAAAAGGAAGTTATTCTTGATTGCTTTTGTGGATCTGGAACGTCTTTAGTTGAGGCGGGTTTAATGAATAGAGTTCCGCTTGGAATAGATTTTGATCCATTGTCGCAGTTGCTAACAAATACAAAAACAAAACATCTAAAGAAGAACGAAATACAATTTATTAAAGATACATATAAAGAATTAATACAACCATGTATGGAAACCTCATATCCAGATATTGAAAATCTTGATCATTGGTTTAACAAGAAAAATAAGAAAAATCTTTCAAATATTATTACTAATATAAATAGTTTGAATACAACAAATAAGAATATTATTAATTTCTTCCTTACTACATTTGCATCAATTATTAGAAAATCGTCTAACGCTGATCAAGTCTCACCAAAACCTTATGTCTCTTCAAAAGTAAAAATAAACCCCAAAGATGCCAACTTGTTGTTTTTAGAAACTGTTAAAAAAAACCTAGCGGTATTTTCAGATCAAAAGTTAAAATCTAAATTTTCATCTAAAATTATTGGATCAGATGCCAGGAAAATAAGAGGATATAGAAATAAAATTGATCATGTAATCACGTCTCCACCTTATATCAATGCTTTTGATTATGTCCGAGTCTTAAGATTGGAAAACTTATGGTTAAAAAACTTTACGTCAATAGAGATTTTAGATCACAAAAGAAAACAAATAGGAAATGAACTAATACCCTCTTTTAAATACAAAGAAAAACCAAAAAAATTGGGTATTGCGGCATTAGATAAAAAAATATTAAAAATTTATTCAGTTGACAAAGTTAGATCTCATACAGTTTATGAATACTTTTATGAAATGAATCAAAATTTTCAAGAAGTATTCTCTTGTTTAAAAAAGGGTGGCACTTTTTGTATTGTTATAGGAAACTCTATCATTAGAAATGAAGAGATTGAAACTAGTAAGTTCTTTGTAGCGCTGTTAAAAAAATTAAAATTTGAACTAGTTAAAGAGTTTTCTTATAAAATCAAAAATCCATATTTGCGAATACCGCGCTCAGGAAAAGGTGGAATAATTTCTATGGATCATATTATTGTAGTAAGAAAAGTATGAGCAAAGATAGAGAATACTGGCACATTCCTAAAAGAAGCGATCTTCATCAAGCGATAGTTTTCATTCATGGAGTTTATGAAAAATATCATGGCAAGAGTTGGAATGCTTCTTCTCAAGATAGAATTGGTTCTTATCTTGCTCGCAAAGGTTCAACTAACAATGGAAGAAATATAACCCCTCAAAGTATTCGCACACTTCTTGCTGCAATTCCTCAATATTTCGGTTTTATAATAATAAATGAAGATACTACCCCTCATAAAATTGAAGTAACTGATGCGGGAAAAAAAATTATTGAGGAAACAAGACAGTATCTTGAAGAAATTTCCTATAGCAATCTTAGAGAAGGTAAGAAGTTAGGAGAGTTAATTAGTTACTCTGCCTTTTTTGAATTACAGTTTAAAAAGTTACAACTCTCAAATCCAAATGTAACTTCTTATTGCTCAAACATAAGCGTTTCCCCGATATATTGCATCATTAAACTACTAGAGCGACTCTCATCTCTTGATAAAGAAGAGATAGCGATGTATGTATTCAAAATTAAAGATCATTCTGAAATAAATTTAAAATTATTAGAGATACAAAACTTTAGGAAGTTAAGTTCAGAGGACAGGCATTCTTTAGTAAATCAATTTGAGCAAACTGAAAATGGTCAAAAAGCATTGGTTAAGGCGCCCACTTCAACATATTTTTTAACTCTATGCTCTTATTTGCCTTTCTTTGACATCAGAAAAGGTGAAATTAGTCTTTCTGGAAGTGCGGACATAGATGAAGTGCTGCTGATATATGAAAAGTTAAATACCTTTAACTTTGAAGATGACAAGGTTTTATGGAATGATTTTTACACAAACACTAGTGTAGTTTCATCTCCCTTCAAAATTATTATAAAGAATAAATATTATTCTGATGTATTTGTAATTATTTATAGAGACAAAAAAGTTGTTCTTCAACAAATGATCTCAACTCAACTCAATGATAATAAATTAGAGATAAATATTTTATGTGGTCTTGAAAATAGAATAGAGGTTTATTCATGTGATAGTTCAGACTTATTGCTTGCAGAGGAGATTCAGGATAGCAGAGAGGAATTAATTATTGAGAATGACCCAAATTCAAATCGTTTAAGTCAAAATAAGATTAATTATTATGATCTTATTAATGCTCACATAAACTCCAAGACTTTTGATGATGAGTACATTAAAAGACTTCAACTTATTAATGCCAAAACAGGAAAAGATTATATTCTCGATAAAAATTTAAGAGGCGGCAGGTTGGAGGAACTTTTCTATCAACTACTCAAAAGCAAATTTAATGAAGGTATTTTAAAAGAAGAACCTATCTGGAATGGGCAATATGACGCTCTCGGTCTTCCCAGACCTGCTCCGGGTGTAAAAGGTTATGGCGATATTGTTTTGTTTGTAGAAGAACTCCAGATCATCTTTGAATTAACAACGATGAGTTCAAAATCCGCCCAGGAAAAAAGCGAGGCATTTTCTGTCCCAGATCATATCAATAATCATGCTATAGATAATCCTAATAAGAAAACAATTGGGATCTACCTGGCGCCAATAATTCATAAGAGAGTATCTGAAGGAATGAAAACTAATAAAATTAATTCAAATGGAGAACTATTTTCTTTTGAAATATCTGCCTTCTTAGAATTATTTAAAAATAATGAAGGTTCAGTAAAAGAGTTTTTCTTAAATTTAGAAAAATTTGAATTGCCGCAATAAATAAAATAGTTCTAAGCAGTGGAACTTATTCTGGATAATGACGGAGTAATACTATTCTTTCAACATTTTGATTTCCATTTTTCCCCACTTTGACGGATACACCTCATTAATAAACTTTAATCGTTCTGTCTTTTCCTCATACCTCTTGATGACACTATAGACTTGAGTGTTTAACCACCTATTTCCCTTACTAGTAGTAACACCTCTATCATTTAGATGATGAGATATTTTCCTATATCCCATACCACTCTTTTTTAGAGATTTGATAAAGTTATAAGTCTCTTCCTGTGTAGAGGTATATCTATTTTGATAATGTTGAAGTTTGTTTGTTCTTACAGAAACTGTCCAACATAGGTAGTTAGAATATGATTTTTCAGTTGATGTTATTTCACAGGTAGAAATCACTCCACGGTGATTGAGTGTATCTAACTGATGAAATAGTTTGAACCCTTTAACACTATCATTCTTTATCTTTCTTTAGTTCTCGGTGTGACCATTCTAATTACAGATGATTTAGTATTTTTTCTCGTTCGTTGTATCTTTTAAGAACAGAATGAGAATTATTCAAAGGTATACAAATCTATTGTTAATTGGTATAAATTTGATATGAGTAAACAAACTTGTCCTAAATACAGTTCTTCAAAAGTTATTTATTGTCTTTTTGGATTGCCTTGTGGAGATTTTGAAATGTACGCAAAGGAATAAGGATACTATAAAGTTGAACTTATGGGATGTATACCAGATCCAGGTCTAATGTATGACCATGAATGTTACGATTGTAGATATCAGTGGTGGGCATCAGATACCGATGAAGACGATTAATATCTTTAAAACTTATGAAATACTTCATGGTAAGTATGAAGTGATAACTAATTTTAAAAAATTTATAAAAACTAATGCAACCAATTCAACTCGGTTACAGTGGAGTAGTTTCGTTCGTACATGTTTAAGGGTTAAAACTATAAAAAAATCAGTCACTGTTGAATAGAGTCAACAGGTGGGGTTTTCCAAACTTTTTAATTAATGAAAGCGCATAAGCAATTCATGAAAAAATACTTAAAAATTATTAATAAACTTCAAAGAAAATTTAATATAAATGAAGATCATGATCTTAAGTCTTTGGTTAATTACAGCAATTATAAAAATATGCCTTTTCAAAATTGGTGTAACTATCAAGAGGGATTTTCACCGCAAATACTTAATTGGTTTATCGAGCACAATGAAATAACTATAGAAAATGGTTGTTTTTTGGACCCTTTTTGCGGGTCCGGTTCTAGTCTTATTTCTGCAAGAGATAAAGGTTGCAAAGTTATAGGTATAGATATTAATCCTTTTAGTTGCGCATTATCTAAAACCAAATTAAATAATTATTCAAAAAATGATTTAAAAAAAATTACAGAATTTAAAATTCCTCGAAATAAAAAAGTTAAAAATCTTTATGAAAAATATGAATTCTCTATGACTGAAAGATTATTTAGTAAAGATAATTTTAATAAAATTAAATTATTAAAAAATTCAATACAACAAGTTAAAAATAAAAATGTTCAAGATTTTCTTTTCACCACACTCGTCTCATGCCTGGAGTATTGTTCGAATTATAAAAAAGCAGGCAACGGTTTGAAAAGAAAAAAGAAGCAACAGGAAATAGATTTCTTTGTTGAGTTTTCTAAGAAAAAAGAAATTATGTTAAGAGATGTGAAACTTCATCAAGGCACATCTAATTTTTCTATTTATAATAGTGGTGTTAAGGAACTTGATTTATTGGTAGAAGATAATTCAATTGACATCTCTTTTTTCTCTCCACCCTATCCCAACTGTTTTGACTATTTCGAAGTTTATAAAATAGAATTGTGGATTGGTGAATTTATTCAATCTTACAATCAACTTAAATCAATGAGAAAGAGTGCAATAACCTCAAATCTGAACGCCAATCTTAACCAGGATATTACAGGCATTAAATCGGAAAATCTTTCCAGTCTTCTCGCTGAAACATTAAATCATTTGAGTGAAAAGGATCTTTGGAATAAGAAAATTCCTAAAATGATTCTTTTGTATTTTTTTGAAATGGATGCATTTATGAAAGATTTATTTTTAAAAATGAAAATGAATAGCAAGACTGGAATCGTAATCGGTAATTCTTCATACGGCGGAATCCCAATATTGTCAGATCTTATTCTTTCAGAAATAGCAGAAAAAAATGGATTTGTTGTAGATGAGATTGTTATTGCTAGAAAAAATGAGACTGCGTCTCAACAATATAAAAATATTTCTACATTGATTAAGTATGTTCGAGAGAGCATAATTATTTTATCAAAATGAAATATGTAGAAACTCTTCCATCAATAAAAGATATCAACAATGATGACGTCTATGAGATTGCAAGCAAACAAAACTATTATACTCATGCTTTTTTTAAATATCCCGCAAGGTTTATTCCAGAGATACCGAATTGGTTTTTAAGAAACTTCACAAAAGAAAAGGAAGTTATTCTTGATTGCTTTTGTGGATCTGGAACGTCTTTAGTTGAGGCGGGTTTAATGAATAGAGTTCCGCTTGGAATAGATTTTGATCCATTGTCGCAGTTGCTAACAAATACAAAAACAAAACATCTAAAGAAGAACGAAATACAATTTATTAAAGATACATATAAAGAATTAATACAACCATGTATGGAAACCTCATATCCAGATATTGAAAATCTTGATCATTGGTTTAACAAGAAAAATAAGAAAAATCTTTCAAATATTATTACTAATATAAATAGTTTGAATACAACAAATAAGAATATTATTAATTTCTTCCTTACTACATTTGCATCAATTATTAGAAAATCGTCTAACGCTGATCAAGTCTCACCAAAACCTTATGTCTCTTCAAAAGTAAAAATAAACCCCAAAGATGCCAACTTGTTGTTTTTAGAAACTGTTAAAAAAAACCTAGCGGTATTTTCAGATCAAAAGTTAAAATCTAAATTTTCATCTAAAATTATTGGATCAGATGCCAGGAAAATAAGAGGATATAGAAATAAAATTGATCATGTAATCACGTCTCCACCTTATATCAATGCTTTTGATTATGTCCGAGTCTTAAGATTGGAAAACTTATGGTTAAAAAACTTTACGTCAATAGAGATTTTAGATCACAAAAGAAAACAAATAGGAAATGAACTAATACCCTCTTTTAAATACAAAGAAAAACCAAAAAAATTGGGTATTGCGGCATTAGATAAAAAAATATTAAAAATTTATTCAGTTGACAAAGTTAGATCTCATACAGTTTATGAATACTTTTATGAAATGAATCAAAATTTTCAAGAAGTATTCTCTTGTTTAAAAAAGGGTGGCACTTTTTGTATTGTTATAGGAAACTCTATCATTAGAAATGAAGAGATTGAAACTAGTAAGTTCTTTGTAGCGCTGTTAAAAAAATTAAAATTTGAACTAGTTAAAGAGTTTTCTTATAAAATCAAAAATCCATATTTGCGAATACCGCGCTCAGGAAAAGGTGGAATAATTTCTATGGATCATATTATTGTAGTAAGAAAAGTATGAGCAAAGATAGAGAATACTGGCACATTCCTAAAAGAAGCGATCTTCATCAAGCGATAGTTTTCATTCATGGAGTTTATGAAAAATATCATGGCAAGAGTTGGAATGCTTCTTCTCAAGATAGAATTGGTTCTTATCTTGCTCGCAAAGGTTCAACTAACAATGGAAGAAATATAACCCCTCAAAGTATTCGCACACTTCTTGCTGCAATTCCTCAATATTTCGGTTTTATAATAATAAATGAAGATACTACCCCTCATAAAATTGAAGTAACTGATGCGGGAAAAAAAATTATTGAGGAAACAAGACAGTATCTTGAAGAAATTTCCTATAGCAATCTTAGAGAAGGTAAGAAGTTAGGAGAGTTAATTAGTTACTCTGCCTTTTTTGAATTACAGTTTAAAAAGTTACAACTCTCAAATCCAAATGTAACTTCTTATTGCTCAAACATAAGCGTTTCCCCGATATATTGCATCATTAAACTACTAGAGCGACTCTCATCTCTTGATAAAGAAGAGATAGCGATGTATGTATTCAAAATTAAAGATCATTCTGAAATAAATTTAAAATTATTAGAGATACAAAACTTTAGGAAGTTAAGTTCAGAGGACAGGCATTCTTTAGTAAATCAATTTGAGCAAACTGAAAATGGTCAAAAAGCATTGGTTAAGGCGCCCACTTCAACATATTTTTTAACTCTATGCTCTTATTTGCCTTTCTTTGACATCAGAAAAGGTGAAATTAGTCTTTCTGGAAGTGCGGACATAGATGAAGTGCTGCTGATATATGAAAAGTTAAATACCTTTAACTTTGAAGATGACAAGGTTTTATGGAATGATTTTTACACAAACACTAGTGTAGTTTCATCTCCCTTCAAAATTATTATAAAGAATAAATATTATTCTGATGTATTTGTAATTATTTATAGAGACAAAAAAGTTGTTCTTCAACAAATGATCTCAACTCAACTCAATGATAATAAATTAGAGATAAATATTTTATGTGGTCTTGAAAATAGAATAGAGGTTTATTCATGTGATAGTTCAGACTTATTGCTTGCAGAGGAGATTCAGGATAGCAGAGAGGAATTAATTATTGAGAATGACCCAAATTCAAATCGTTTAAGTCAAAATAAGATTAATTATTATGATCTTATTAATGCTCACATAAACTCCAAGACTTTTGATGATGAGTACATTAAAAGACTTCAACTTATTAATGCCAAAACAGGAAAAGATTATATTCTCGATAAAAATTTAAGAGGCGGCAGGTTGGAGGAACTTTTCTATCAACTACTCAAAAGCAAATTTAATGAAGGTATTTTAAAAGAAGAACCTATCTGGAATGGGCAATATGACGCTCTCGGTCTTCCCAGACCTGCTCCGGGTGTAAAAGGTTATGGCGATATTGTTTTGTTTGTAGAAGAACTCCAGATCATCTTTGAATTAACAACGATGAGTTCAAAATCCGCCCAGGAAAAAAGCGAGGCATTTTCTGTCCCAGATCATATCAATAATCATGCTATAGATAATCCTAATAAGAAAACAATTGGGATCTACCTGGCGCCAATAATTCATAAGAGAGTATCTGAAGGAATGAAAACTAATAAAATTAATTCAAATGGAGAACTATTTTCTTTTGAAATATCTGCCTTCTTAGAATTATTTAAAAATAATGAAGGTTCAGTAAAAGAGTTTTTCTTAAATTTAGAAAAATTTGAATTGCCGCAATAAATAAAATAGTTCTAAGCAGTGGAACTTATTCTGGATAATGACGGAGTAATACTATTCTTTCAACATTTTGATTTCCATTTTTCCCCACTTTGACGGATACACCTCATTAATAAACTTTAATCGTTCTGTCTTTTCCTCATACCTCTTGATGACACTATAGACTTGAGTGTTTAACCACCTATTTCCCTTACTAGTAGTAACACCTCTATCATTTAGATGATGAGATATTTTCCTATATCCCATACCACTCTTTTTTAGAGATTTGATAAAGTTATAAGTCTCTTCCTGTGTAGAGGTATATCTATTTTGATAATGTTGAAGTTTGTTTGTTCTTACAGAAACTGTCCAACATAGGTAGTTAGAATATGATTTTTCAGTTGATGTTATTTCACAGGTAGAAATCACTCCACGGTGATTGAGTGTATCTAACTGATGAAATAGTTTGAACCCTTTAACACTATCATTCTTTATCTTTCTTTAGTTCTCGGTGTG
>JGI24005J15628_10002006_pt1 | contig 10576 bp, 14 predicted proteins | sample LinPmetageLP40_FD_15628 | JGI IMG/M metagenome (IMG submission 15628) | reverse complement strand
AAGTGGCTCTGGAAAAAGCTCTGAAGGAGAAGAAAAATGATTAGTTGGCACAACGCGCCTGAGTATTCTCATAAAGGCTACATCTACAGGCCAGAGATTGAACATGAAGATGAAGAAGGCATCAGGAAGGCCACACATCGCTGCGTAAGCCGCGTTGACCCATTAGACGTTATGATTGCACCTCATCTGCCGTATCGGTTTCTGACAGAGGATCAATTCAAGGAATTTGTTTCCGCGATGCTCAAGGTGAGGTCAATGATATGAAATGGGTTATTTTGATAATGGCGGGATCAATAACCGCCTGTAGCTATACCCCTGTGGTTGACTTGAGAGCTTCTAAAGACGAGGCACAAGTATATCAAAGGGATTTAATGGAGTGTCGTGAATTAGCAAAGCAAGTTGATTATGCGATATTCCCGACAAACCATAAGGCCGTTGCAAGATGTTTAGCGGGTAGAGGTCACAGTGTTCTTGATGACTTTGGCTCCAGTAACAACGCATTTTTATTACAACAATTAGTAAAATAATAAGGAGTTCCAGATGGATAACCGAAAATATGCGGAAGTAATTCTTCCAATGATTAGCAAGCAAGCACGTTCAGTTGATCAAATATCTGAAAAGCTAGGAAAAACCAAATCAACAATCAGCACTTACATCACTGATTGCAGAAACCGTGGGCATGACATTGTGAAATCAATGCGCGATGGGGTTGGCGTTTATCGCTATATCAGCAAAAGTAAGGCAGAAAAACCAGCTCAAATTTTGCAGTCTGAGCAACACCCAAACCCAAACCATATAGATAACAAGGTCAACAACAAGGCCAAATTTATTGCCAGATGTTTAGCTGACAGATTAGCTTTTAGCGTAACAACACAACAGGCGATTCTTTATGGGCTGCATTTAGCTGACCAAAAACTAAACCCTGATGAATTTAATGACTAAACAAAACGCCCTCATAACTGGGGGCGTTTTCATAGGAGTTAAGGATGATTATGCAAATGAGGAAATTGCTAAACATAACGGCTTCAGTATTCTTACTATTCATTATTGTTATACTTTTTGAATGGGCTGTTTTAAACGCTATCTTAGGTTGCAGAACTTGGGACGAAACAAAGTGGACTAGCGAAAGCTCTTGCGTTCCACTGAAACAATTAATTCGATAGGAGGATTAGATGAGCATGGTAATACCGCCAAAGCATAGAGAGGGTGAGTTAGGGGTAATGTCACCTTTGCAAATTGACCACAATCAATGCAAAGACATTATCGCACTTCACAAAGACCCACAGAATATTCACAAAACAGCTAGGATAAACGCTGAAAATTCAAATGTCGTGGATTTGAAAACGAGAGAAACGGATGTTTATATTATCCATGAAAGCAATGAATGGGTTGATGCGCTAATATGCTCTGCCGCATTATCAGCAAACGAAACCTTTGAGTTGAATGTAAGCGGTCTGATGGAGCGACCTCAACTGCTAAGATACAAAGCCCCCTCTATTGGCTATGATTGGCACATGGATATTGGCAGAGGTGATGCGTCTAACCGTAAAATAAGCATATCAATATTGCTAAACGATGATTATGAGGGCGGGGAACTGGCGTTTTTCTTAACAGGGGAACAGTCAATAAAGCCAGATGCAGGGGCGGCTATAGCTTTTCCATCTTTTTTACCTCACAGGGTAACGCCATTAACCAAAGGAGAGAGATGGTCATTGGTGTGCTGGATTACAGGGGAGCCTCTGAGATGAACGTGATTCCATTTTCATTGCTTAAAAAGATAAGCGAAATGCGTAATGAGCCGCAGATGCACAATTGGCCTGAAAAGCGCAACGGACGGTATCCTCATCATTCTGTGGACAAGGTAATCTCATCATTGAATGTAAACGACTTTATGATTGCACCAACAAGATATAATCGGATGCTGTTTTTAAATATGATGCGAATTGTTCATGGCGAGGGTTGCGCTAAAACCTACTGGGTAGAGTCAAAACAACACTTCATGTGCATAAGAAAAAAATAGTTTCTGATACCTATCAGTTTACAGAGACAGTTACATTCTGTAACATGAATTTTCGGCGACCAAATAAACGGAGTATCAAATGAGTTTTCAAGCTATGTCATGGGCGGCGAGTCAAGACTGCCCCAATTCAGTATCGAAACTGGTTCTTATGATGCTGGCTAATTATGCTGACGACCGCCATCAGACCTATCCATCATATAAAAAATTAGGCCAGCTTTGCTCATGCAATGATCGAACCGTAATGAGGGCTATCAATCAACTCAAAGACATTGGCCTTTTGACAGTCACAAAGCGTTATGGCGATGATGGTAAGCAAACCAGCAATAGTTTCACCTTGTCTGTAAGGGGTGACAAAAACGACAGGGTGGGGGTGACAAAAACAACACCCAATACTATCAGAGATATACATAATAATAATAATGTTGGAAGGGGTGACAAATACACCAGTGGGTTCAATGAGTGGTGGAATCTGTATCCGCGCAAAGATGGATCAAAGTCGAAGGCTTTTGAGGGTTGGAAAAAAGCCACAGAAAAATTTATTGGTGTAACAGAGTTGCTATCTGCAACAGATAAATTCAAGAAGTCATGTGCGGGTAAGGAGAAGGCATATATTCCTCACGCGACTACATGGCTAAATCAAAAGAGATGGGAAACCGTCTCAATAGTAGAACAGGCGACCAGTAACAGAAATCAGCTTGCGGGGTAATCATGGAAAAATTAGTTGAACAGGGCATCAGCCTTAGAAATTTTAGTGAGGGTGATCATAAGACCATTTGCCCCCAATGTTCTCACACCAGAAAAAACAAAAAAGACCAGTGCCTTTCGGTAACGATTGAGCCTGAAGGCGGTGCGGTCTGGAAGTGCCACAACTGCGAATGGGCGGGGGGTACATCAGGCAAGAGCTTTGATGGTGGATTTAAGCGCACAGATTACAAAAGGCCAGAGCCTCTAAAGCAGTCGGACTCAGAGAGCCAGCCAATGCTGGAATGGTTCAAGCGGCGGGGAATTAATAAGCAAACAGTCGAGGCATTCAATATTAGCCGCACATCTAGCTGGTTCGGGGATGGTGAAGAGGCTTGTTATGCGTTTCCATATTACAAAGATTCGCAGTTGGTTAATATCAAGTATCGAACCAAGGACAAAAAATTCAGACAAGAAAACGGTGCAGAGCGAACATTATTCAACATTGATGCGGTTAAGGGTCACTGGGAATCCACAGGGCGGAAAGAGGTCATCATTGTCGAGGGTGAAATGGATGTGCTGTCGATGTTTGAAGCAGGGTTCTCATATGCTTGCACATTGCCAGATGGCGCACCAAAAACTGCAAAGTTTGATGAAAGCGACAAAAGGTTTCAGGCTTTGCAATCATGTGATTGGTTGCATGAAGCTGAAAAGGTCATCATAGCAGTTGATGATGATGAGGCTGGAAACGCCTTGAAAATGGAGCTTGTGCATAGATTCGGCAAAGATAGATGCTGGACTGTAGAGTATCCAAATCATGCTGATATCAAGTGCAAGGATGCCAATGAAGTTTTGGTGGAGTATGGAATTGACGTACTCAGGGAGATTATTGAACACGCAACCCCACACCCCATAGACGGATTATACACAGTTCATCATTATGAAAAAGAGGTTCTGGATATCTACGATGGCAATATTCAGAGGCCAGTATCCACAGGGTTTGATAATCTTGATGAGTTTTACAGGGTGATGCCAGCCACCTTTGCTGTTGTTACAGGCATCCCCAATCATGGCAAATCAAATTTTATTGACCAACTTTCTGTCAACTTAGCCCAGAATAACGGCTGGAAGTTTGCCGTCTTCTCACCAGAACATTCCACAGCCAATCACATAAGGCGGTTGTCAGAAAAGGTAATCAAGAAACCGTTTGATGTAGGCGTTAGTCAACGGATGTCAAAGAGGGAGCTTGGTGAGGCAATGGCTTTCTTGGATAACAGATTCCATTTTATTGAAGCAGAAGAAACCATCCCAACAATAGATTGGCTTTTAGGTAAGGCAAAAGCGGCTTGTTTAAGGCATGGTGTAAATGGGATTATCATTGACCCATACAATGAGATTGACAGCACCAGAGACGGAAACAAGCGTGAAGATGAGCATATCAGAGACTTGATATCGAAGTGTAAGCAGTTTTGCCGATCTCATAATGTTTCGATGTGGCTAGTTGCTCATCCAGCCAAGATGCAAAGAGGCGCAGATGGGGCGTACCCACCACCAAGCCTGTATGATGTTAGCGGTTCGGCACACTGGAATAACATGGCTGATGTCGGCATGGTTATTCACAGGGACTTTGAGGCAGATCAAACGCGGGTAATCATCCGCAAGATAAGGGAGCAGGGCTTGTATGGTTCTATAGGCGAGGCTTTCTTCAAGTATAGCTTGGTGCGGCACGTTTACGAGCCAGAGATAACTCAGCAAGAGCCAGTGAGCTATTATGGGGACAGCGATGTCTGATGGGAAAACACTTAGATTTGTATTACATCAAGAGATCGAAAAGTACGAGGCAATGGGGTACAGGTTTGCCAGTTATATAGGCGGTCATCATGGTCAGTATAGTGTTATAATGGAGAAGGCTGATGGACTTGTTCCCAGAAACAATAAAAATATCGTTGAGCAAAAAAACAGGTTACTCAATGGCGAACAGACCACTAGGGTATCGCGGCGAAAAGTTTGATGATGTTTGTTTTCAAAAGAGATTGCGAGACAGCTACCCACTGAACCAACCGCCAGCAACTTTGAAAAACGCGAGGTTGATGGAAATACCATTTAGAAAAGCCCAACGATTCATTCACAAGTATGAGTGGTTAGGAACAATGGGAACAACAAAATTCAGCCTTGGTTTGTTTGTCGATGGTGAATTAGTGGGGGTTGGATGCTTTGGTTTGACAGCGGGGACAGGTGCGCTAACGGAGCCATTTGGTGAGGGTTATCGCAACAAAGGCATTGTTTTAGTGAGGGGTGCTTGTGCGCCATTCGCCCATCCCCACACAGGCTCGTATCTTATTGGTCAGGCAAAAAAGGAGCTTACGAAGCGTGGGTATCTATTCTGTATTGCTTACTCTGACCCAGAGGCGGGTGAGATCGGCACAATATATCAGGCTACGAATTGGAAATTTTACGGCTTTACTTCACCAGTGAATTATTTGGTTAGACCTGATGGCAAAAGAGTAGACCCAAAAATCATTCACAAATACGCAAAGAAGCACTCAATAACCAGTTCAGAGCAAAAACAAAGGTTCATTGACGATGGTTACACTTTTGAAAAAGGAAGTAGAAAGTTAAAATATATTATGATGGTGGGTAATAAGAAACAGCGCAAAGATATGCTGCGTCATAAAAAAATTGAGTTTTTCCCATATATGAAACGTGAAGTCGGCATGGAGAATCTTTATAGTAAATTTGTTGAGGCGAAGAGTTAATGATTATTCACGGTGATTGCTTAATAGAAATGCAACGGCTGATTGATCAGGGCGTAAAAGTGGACGCGGTAATCACTGATCCACCATACCATCTGACATCAATAACAGAGCGGTTCGGTAAAGAAGGCTCTGCACCAGCCCAGCATGGAACAGATGGTGCTTTTGCAAGAGTATCAAGGGGGTTCATGGGTAAGGAATGGGATGGGGGAGACATAGCGTTCCGCGCAGAGACATGGGCTTTGTGCTTTGAGCTACTGAAAGCAGGGGGACACTTACTGGCGTTCTCTGGTAGCCGCACATATCACCGCATGGCAGTTGCGATAGAGGATGCAGGGTTTGAAATTCGTGATCAGATCATGTGGATATATGGCTCTGGATTCCCCAAAAGCCTGAACATTGGCAAGAAGATTGAAGGCTTGGAAGGCTGGGGAACAGCATTGAAGCCAGCCCATGAGCCTATAGTGCTTGCAAGAAAGCCAATATCTGAGAAATCCATAGCAGACAACGTGGTCAAGCATGGCACAGGGGCGATAAATATTGATGGGTGTAGAATAGAAACAGTTGAAAAGTTGAATATTGGTTCCAACAATAGAGACAAATGCGTTACAAATTTTGCTATGAAAGATGACAAAGATAGCCAGAAACAAAACGAATTGGGCAGATACCCAGCAAACGTAATACATGATGGCAGTGAAGAGGTTTTGAAAAGGTTTCCACAAACTAAAAGTGGAAAATTAACCAGTGAAAAAGTCTCAAGAACAACTAAAATAGCATATAACAGTGGGTGGAAAAAAACGGATGACAGCGAAAGAGTCTGGGGAGATGATTTTGGGTCAGCCGCTAGGTTTTTCTATTGCCCCAAAACATCCGCCGCAGAGCGTGAGGAGAGCGTTACCTCAAATGGAAGCGACAGAAACAACACGCACCCAACAGTTAAGCCAATAGAGCTAATGAGATACCTATGTAGACTTATAACACCAAAGGGGGGAACAGTGCTTGATCCATTNATGGGCAGTGGGTCAACAGGTCTGGCGGCAAAGACAGAGTGCATGAACTTTATTGGCATAGAGCGAGAGCGGGAATACTATGACATAGCCGCAGACAGAATAAGCAAGACATGGGTACAGCCAGATATGCTTTGATACACCACAAGACGTTGTGTCAATAAAGGGTAGACAACACAAAATATTGTAGGTAAATTAGGGCAACTCCGTAGTTTGGTTTGGTCGCCTACACTACAGAAATCGAAGGGGGCTGGGCGCAATGTTCAGTCCCTTTCTTTTTAGGCGTAGGTGTAATACAGTAATAATTACCTAGCAATTTTCGTGGTATCATTAAAAAGATGACGGAAAAAATTAAAAAGCCAGTTGGCAGACCCCCAAAACCCAAGGGCAAACAGCCCCCCAAAAATCCTGTGGGTAGGCCAAAGGTAGACATTGACCTAGAGCAACTAGAGAACTTGAGCCAACTGAACTGCACGATGCCAGAGATTGCGGCATACTTTAAGGTTCCGTTGAGAACGCTAGAGGACAAGTACACCAATGATCCAGCCGTAAGAGCGGCTATAGACCAAGGCAGGGAGTTGGAAAGCTATCTGTACGGCGCAAACAAATACAGATCATGGAAGAACATAACAATCCAACTATGGCTATCTGGCTTGGCAAGCAGCTTTTAGGGCAGCGGGATAAGCATGATGTGATAACTGAAGACCGTGGGGACACTGCACTTAGTGAAGCGTTTGCTATTTTGAATGATGTAGTGAGGAGCAAGACAGAGTGATGTCACCAGATGGCGGTCATACCCTTATCTCAGAAGATAAAATAGAGCGACTGAAGCAGATCACAGCAACGCTTGAAGGTGAAGAGGCTCATGCGTTTGCTAGTCAGGTCAGGTGGGTATCAACCGCTAGACATAAACAAAGACCTCCTGATGGCGATTGGTCAGTCTGGTTGATACTGGCAGGGCGTGGTTGGGGCAAAACAAGGACAGGGGCAGAGGATATCGTATCCTATGCTATGGCAACACCCAATATGCGGTGCGGGGTTGTAGCCCCTACACAGGGCGATTTAAGGCGTGTTTGCTTTGAGGGGCCAAGCGGATTGTTATCTTGCATCCCTAAAGAGTGTCTCTGGCAGGGCGAGGGAAACGCCTACAACCGCACAGCTATGGAAATCAAACTATGGAATGGCTCAATCATCCAAGGATATGCGGCTATAGAGCCTGACAGGTTAAGAGGGCCGCAGTTTCACAGGGTTTGGGCTGATGAGCTTGCCGCGTGGCGATACCCAGATGCTTATGATCAGATGATGTTTGGGTTACGATTAGGTGAGAAGCCGCAGTTAATCATCACAACCACCCCAAGACCAACCCAAATCATAGTCAATTTAGTAAGGCGAGAAGGCAAAGACGTTGCTTTAACGCGGGGTAATACTTTTGAGAACAATAAAAACCTTGCTGAAAGCGCACTAAAGCAGCTTGAAGACAGGTACGCTGGGACAAGACTTGGCAGACAAGAGCTTTATGCTGAGTTGCTTGAGGATATTCAAGGGGCGTTATGGTCGTTTAAGGGCATAGAGGCTGACAGGATTCTTGTGAGTGATATGCCATTACAGTCAAGAATTGTTGTGGCTATTGATCCCGCCGTTACCAATACAGAAGAATCTGATGAAACAGGGATAATTGTTGCTGGAAAAGGCCGTGATAATAGATACTATGTAATTGACGATGTTTCTGGTAGGATGTCGCCTGACGGCTGGGGTCGCACAGCAATAGATATGTATTACAAATATAATGCTGACCGTATCGTGGCTGAAGTTAACAATGGTGGTGATTTAGTTGAGGGGCTTTTGAGGAACATTGATGAGAATGTTCCATATACTCCTGTTAGAGCATCAAGGGGCAAGCTAATAAGAGCAGAGCCTATTGCGGCACTATATGAACAGAACAGAGTGTCTCATGTGGGTATGTTCAAAGAGCTTGAGGATCAATTATGTTCCTACTCTCCCGCAAGTTCTAAATCACCTGACAGACTTGATGCCTTAGTCTGGGCGTTGACAGAACTGAGCCAATCCAGTGGGACGGCTGTTTGGAGAATTACATAATGGCTGGCATCAGAGATTTTTTTAGTTTCCTACAAACCAAAACAGTAGAGATAAAAGAGGCACCACAGGTCGTTTTAAGCACGACAAATACCAGTCATTATCGCAAGGATAATTATGAAGCCTATGCAGATGAGGGCTATAGGCAGAACGCCATTGTTTATCGGTGCGTAAATGAGATTGCAAATGGCGCGGCTTGTATTCCATTCAAAGCATTTCAAGGCGATATGGAGTTAGACCAGCATCCTATACTAACTCTTTTGAACCGCCCTAACCCGATGCAAGCGGGGGTTGAGTATTTCCAAGCCGTATATTCATACTTGCTGTTGTCTGGGAACAACTACGCTATTCGCTCTGAAGTGGCGGGTGAGGTTCGTGAGCTTTATCTTTTAAGGCCAGACCGCATAAGAATTAAGCCTAGCAAGACCACAACACCAGCGGGGTATGAGTATGTTATCGGGGGCAAGGTTGTTAAAACCTACGATGCCGATCCGCTTACAGGTGAATCCGAAGTAAAGCACATGAAGCTATACAACCCACTAGACGATTATTATGGGTTATCCCCTCTCATGGCGGCGTGTGTAGACATTGACAACCACAATGCCATCAACAAACACAACATCAGCTTGCTCAACAACGGCGCAAGACCTAGTGGTGCTATTGTATTTAAGCCGTCAAACGATAGGGGTTTACCTATCCAACTGAGTGATGGTCAACGGCAACAGTTACAGGATGATCTAAATGTTAAGTTTAAGGGTCCAGCTAACGCGGGTCGCCCACTATTATTGGAGGGGGATTTTGATTGGCGTGAAATGGGTCTTAGCCCTAAAGACATGGATTTTCTCCAACAGCGAAACATGGCGGCGAAGGATATCGCTCTGTGTTTTGGGGTTCCGTCTCAACTTATTGGTATTCCTGACTCACAGACGTATGCAAATGTCCAAGAAGCTAGGCTGGCTCTTTACGAAGAAACGATAATGCCGCTTGCTAGAAGGGTGCAGTCTGACCTGAATGAATGGCTGACCCCTATTTATGGCGATGATATTCGTATTGAATATGACTTTGAGGCAGTGCCAGCTATGACTGAGAGGCGGCGCAGGGTTTATGAAAACGTAACACAAGCAGTCCGTGAGGGTATTATCTCTCGTAATGAAGCTAGAGAGCGTTTAGGGCTTGAGCCAATTACAGGGGGTGATGATGTCTATATCGCGGCTAATCTCTTTCCACTTGGAACCACAGAAACCGCACCAGCCGAAGGACAGGAGGCCGAACAAGATGGTAAAGACGCTTATGGAATGGGTGAAGAGGTTAAACAGGAAGTTGAAAAAGACGTATTTACAACTGAAGGTGAGGCTGAAGATAGGGCAGAGCAAATAGGNTGCATAGGCACACACTCNCATGANACNGCCAATGGCGTAGTCTTTATGCCTTGTGAATCCCATGATGATTATGACCGCTTGACCAGTGAGGTTCTTGATGATGATGCAAAGGCGGAGAGCGATGTTGACACGCAACCTACTGACGCAATGGCGCAAGAGGCTGAACGTGGGCTTGCATGGCGCAAAGAATTTAACAGAGGCGGAACAGAAGTCGGTGTCGCAAGAGCAGTCCAACTCGTATCAAAAGAAAAGCTCTCGCCCAGAACAGTAAGACGTATGCACTCATTCTTTAGTCGGCATGAGGTCGATAAACGTGGGCAAGGTTTTATGCGTGACCAAGAAGGCTATCCAAGTGCAGGGCGTATTGCTTGGGCATTATGGGGTGGTGATGCTGGGCAGACATGGGCAAGGCGCAAAGCGGCGGCACTAGACCAAGAGCGTGATGGCAAAGATGAGGCCATTGGCTATATGCTGATGGAAGCTCCAACAGACCATGAGGGTTTAGATCAAAAGGCTCCAATCAGTGAGGCTGTCAAAAAGGGTTTGGCTGAAAAGGTCAAAGAACATAACGACAAGCATGGCGACAAGAAGGGCAAGCGTGTAACCCAGCGTATGCTTGAGGCTGTATTCCGTAGAGGTGTT
>JGI24005J15628_10002005_pt1 | contig 10586 bp, 14 predicted proteins | sample LinPmetageLP40_FD_15628 | JGI IMG/M metagenome (IMG submission 15628) | reverse complement strand
CCGTTTCAGGGTCATACATCATGTGATCTTCGTATTCTTCTTCTTCAGAAGTTTTTGATGTAGAACTGCCTTCCGCTTGCTGGATAAGACCTTCCATCTTCATAGACATAAGGCCCATCTCTGCTTCGGTCTGCATCATCTGGATATGCTTCAAGCCATGATACTTAACAACGTGCGCTGGGAGTACATACTCATCTGTACTCAGCTTGGCATCTATGTCATCTCTAACATTTTCTGCATGAGATCCTAATGGAATAGGATTACCAGACACATCATCATAGCCCATAATTCCATCCATCATTGAGCCGCCGCAACCGCACTCTCCACCATCCATAGCACCACATCCACAGGCCATGCCGCCGTGGGACATTTTTACAGTATCATCGTCTAAGATTTCATCCCTCTGAATAGCCTTTGCAATTTCTTTTTCGCGGGTGGTTAGTTCACCATCACCGTCTGTGTCTGCGTCTGCTTCGTCCAATTGGAATTTTTTATTTGCCATCTCTAATCCTTCCGGTGTGGTAATGCCTTTTTGAATTGTTCCAAGACCCCCAAGGGCAAAACCCATGTCTTCAGATGTAGGGGATAAAATCTCTGTAGCTTCTTCTGGAGTTGTATTACGGTCAAACTCCATGTGAGCCTGATCGTCTGTGGCCTGCAGTCTAGCCCTACCTTCTTCTGTAGGCTCATCACTAGGCCACTCAATGCCACTTTCCATAGCACGGCGAATAGCTTCTTCTTGGTCTACTATCTGGCCATCCCATACTGTCGGTATTAATACTTCCCTGCCATCAATCTCTACAATAATTGTTTTTACTGTAGACAGACTGCCATCTTCATTCTCGACTGCCTTGCCGTTGGCAATGTTCTCATAGTGGTGTCGTGTGATAGCGTCCATGAAATATTCTTTCTATTGGGCTTTTAAAATGTCATCTGTCTGATTAGTAACGGATGCTGAAAGATCATCTACTTCCCAGAAGTTCTTTTTACTTTTAGGGAGAGGATTTGTAACATAGTCAAATTCATAATCTCTAAACCTGCGAGGTGTCCAAATTTCAGCTTCTGAAGTTGGAAATGTACTCTTTGCATTAGAATTCCTGAAGTCATCCATCTTTGATAAAGTAACCCAAGGGGGCGTGTCTCTTCTTTCATCAAAGCCTAGTCTTCTGCGAGACTGTGCCAATCTAGATTTAGTTTCTCCACCATCACGGTAATAGTATTCTAAATTAGAATAACCCTTATTATTAATATCAGCAGCCATACCTTTTGGGCCACTATTTAAGGCGTCTATTTCATTAAGTAACTGATTGCGTAACTCTGGAGTAACTGCGTCTGGATCTAAAGAACCAAATCTATCTTCTATCTTATTTAATTCTTTTCTGTATTCCGCTTTTGCAGAAAGCTGTATGGAAGCTCTTTTGTCTTTATCTTTACTATTAGCACCCGTACCGCTGGTTGATTTAAAAATATCATCAAGCCAGTGCTGGGTTTCATGCAACATAGTAGACCATATAAAGTCTTCTTTGCCTGCCTCATATATTTTATTCATCGCAGCATCGCGTTTTACTCGTATTGCTACACTTCTTTTATGAAACTCTGCGTCTGAAATTTCAGAGTCGTTAAGTTTATCATTTGCATTTTTTGCGTTTAATCTAATTTTGTCTAATTCTTTTAAAACATAATTAGCAGTATCTACGTCAGCTGCATCTCTAACATACCCGAACGACCCATCTTGGCGTTGTACAAACGGGCCTTGTTTATCAGTAGGGCCATAGTCTTTAAATGAAGCAACATTTGGAGTTCTTTTTCCAGTAAGTATATCCCTCGTTTTGTAGTATACGCCACTAGAAGTACCAAAATTTTGGTTTGGTACACTAGCACCCATTCTTTGGCCTGCCTCAGATAGTGCCATAGGAAAATCTTTAGGAATTAAATCAAATACTTCGTCAGCATTGCCTAAGACTTGGTTTAAATTTCCTGTACGACTTAATTTGGCAGGTTTTATTTTAGTAGGTTTAAGATTAGTAGATACTTTAATAGTTTCTGTATTTACCGGAGAAGACGCCGCCTCAAGTTCTACTCTTGCTTGATTTTCTAAATTTTCTATTTCTGTCCTACGAGCATCCTCGTTTGGATTTTTCATAGCAAGTCTGTACAATTCTTTGTACTTCAAGTTTATAGCTGTTTTTGTTTTGTGAGAATTTGCAGCCTTACTAATAACATTTTCTTCGGTCACGGCGTCTAGTTTATATCTAGGAGCCAAGTCTGTACCTGCATCCTGTACCCCTTTAGTAGTGGTGATGCTGTCATTTGTTTCAGTCATCCACTCGCCAAAGACTTTACCCCAACCAGTTTCTTTCCATATAGTATCTCTGTCGATACCATTCATTTCCATGTCTAAGGCTTTATCATAATCACTGTCGTACTTTTCACCCTTAGCAGCATTCCTATTAAGGAACATACCCATGTAGGAGCCTGCATCAGTAGGGGGTGCTAGTTTGCTTGCGGTAAGACCTGCGCCTGCTTTAAAGGTTGCAGCACCTACTAGGTCACCTATTGTTCCCTCACCCTTAAACATCATATCGTTTAGCTTGTCAGTTGTGTCTGTCATTGCATTAACTGCAAATTCTCCAACTTGTTCTTTACTAGGAATAAAAGGATCTTCAGCATAATCTAGTACAGCAGTTCCTACAGCTTTAGCGCCCTCAATAAGTTTTTCTTGTGGATTTCTCTGGTCGGGATTGACGCTTACAGTATAAGTGTTTCCCGTAATAGTTTTATACACTAACTGGCCTGCATCATTTTGACCAATAATTCTGTCGCTAGGAGAGGCGTTAAATGGCACATCCCAAGCATTGATATTTTCTAAGTGATTTTTTTTAACTGGGGCGTCAGTATCTAGATTTTCTAAATCATCATCCTTAGAAAAAATGCTACCTAAGCTTTCTAACCAGCCTGCCATTATTTAGACCCTGCCACTACTTCATCTCTTAGTGTCTTAATTCTTCGAAGCTCTCCAATTGCACCCTGTATAGATTTTACTCTGTCCATATCTTTTTCGGTACTAAGCTGCTCAAGAAGAATAGATATTCTAGCAGAGGCATACTCATTAAGTATTTCATAATGATCTTTGTCATTAACCAAAGGCAGCAAGGATCTAAATAATAATTTATCCATTATTGGACTTGTCCTTGAGGTTGAGGTTGCTGACCACCGTTGTCTCCACCGCCGCCACCAGTAAAGCCAGCGGCGTCAGGTTCAGGNGCTTGACCTGCTGCAATATTTGCTCCCCCATTACCAGTTGGATCATTTACTGATGGCGGTCCTTGTGGACCCTCTTGCGGAGGTGGTGCTGGCTGTTCGGGCATAAGCGCCTTAATCTCAGCCATCATCTTCTGCTGTATAGCAGCCTCTCGCGGATCATTAAGGATCTTGTCTTCATCTAAATCCATGCTACTTGCTAATTCTCGCAAGATGTAATCGTATTTCACAAATGGAGCCATTTGCTCATTCTGGGTCATCTGCATAAACTGCAGAAGGCGTTGACTACGGACCTCGTTACGCATCAGGCTTTCAGTACCTCTTGCCTTAACGTCCAAGTCACCTATAAATTCTTTATCAAAATTAAACTGCATATTAAAACTAAACAAAGAGCGGCCTAGTGGGCCAAGTAAATAGTCATCGATGTTACGAACCACTGCCTTAATGTTCTGGGCTGCAGCACCCATTAACATAGACATACCCGAAGCAGTACGGCCTACCCCACCTACGGCTCCTGAACCGTGCGTATAGGACGGAATGCCTGTAGCCTCATCGGCAAGCTGACGGCTCTTGTCAAACATCATCAGAAGCTCTTGGGATACGTTCTTAAAAGAGGTGGAATGGATGGCTTGTCCCGGTGCGCCTGCCTGTCTACGGAATATCTTTCCGGGGTATACAGACATATCTTGGCCCGGAACCAAATTGGTTTCATCCACTTCTATCAATAGGTTACCAGACAAAGCTCCATTATCTACAGCCATTCTCATAAAGCCATTCATAAGAAGTTGAGTGTCTTCCATATTTTCTGCAACACCTACCCCAAAGAAAGAGTAAGGGTTGAGTTCATAAGGAACTGAGAGGTACGGAATACGGCTAGGAGTAAACGGATTTAAGACTAAACGTAGTATTTGGCCGTTACAAACCCATATATTTACCTGAACTTCGTCTTTATCATCTAATTCTTTAGGTATATCTATATCGGCCTCTACAGCCAATTCAGAGTCTAAAATGCCCCAATATTCGAGAACTTCGTATCTATCTAGGCCAGAATTTATAGAATCGTCTGCTAAAGTGTCTTCCCAGTACTCTCTTGTATAGTTAGAACCCATTTCAACGGCTAATTCTATACTTTCCTCACGAAAGTGCGGACGCTTCTTTAGGTTTCGTAGTTGAGAGCGGTTTAAACGATGACGTTGGACTGAAAACTCTGCTTCGTTCATGTTTCTTGCATCAGGGTCTGGGTAAAAGTCCCAAATAGACACATATTCCATCTTAGGGATGGTTTCGAAGATAGGATCGTAGTCTCCCTCTTCTGTCCAGCGAGGATATTCCTTGTCTTGAGCAAATGGCCCTTTAAATACACCAGTACCAAACAAACAAGTCTCAAAAGCTACGGATCTAAGGTGCTTGGGCGCATCAGTTTCGTCTAACTGGTCATGCATCATCTTTTCCATCTTCTGAGCGGCCCGTTTAGCTGGCTCGAAAGTAATGGACCCTGCAAGTTTACCTGCACCTAGGTTAAGATCGTCTTCTATGGGTTCTAAGGCCTCTTTATATAGCCCTAAGTCCTTTGCAATGTCAGGACGCGCCATAGTAGTAGGCACAGAAAAATCTATACCAGCCTGTTCTTTGACTTTTTCAGTGGAAAGAGCATTTGGATCAAAAGAAACCGTGTCTGCTACGTTATTGGGAAACTGTCGAGCCTCTATACCAATAGGAAATTTACTTCCAGCAAACAGTACATCTACAACTTGAGCATATGCCGCTAGAACCTTTGTTTTTGTTACTTTAATGAACGCCTTTGACTTTTCGTTCTCCATGAATTGTACTTCACTGGAGTATATTCCCCTGTAATTGCGGTAAGCAACCAACCATCTTTCTTCATCTGTAAGCCTAGCGTTTTTTGAACGCTCATATTGGCTGTTTACGAAGCTAACTGCGCCGGAATACTCTACGTTTTCAAGCTCTACATCTCCAGACTCATCTAAAGGTATTACAATGTCTGAATCTGTAGCGTCTTCTGATAAGGGTTTATCCATTAATGCCATATTTAATACCCGAATGTTGCGTCAGCGGGACGCCAACTCTGTTGTGGAATGCCTTTACCTAAATCAAACGGCGAAAAGGCTCTTGGTCTACTCATCACAGCGTATCTAACGCTGTCATATGCATGGTCAGTAGCGTATCTAGGGTCTATGTCATCAGAACCTCTAGGGTCAGACGGTATAATTGGTAGATCCGCTATAATTTGCCTGCACGTATCAAAGAATACTATACCGGGAATCTCTGTATCCTCATCAACTTTAAGGACTTCGTGCAGCCTATTCTTTCCCGCAACTCTAGCACCATTACTTCGATCACTAGGACGCCAGCGTGTGCCTTCGGAGATCATCTCCTCAGCTATGGATGGGCCTATCTGCCCACGGTTGTGCCAACATGAACTGTCGAGAACTCCATACTGTATTCTGTCTCCTAGTTCTGCTTCTTTAACCGCCTTAGCCAAGTCTCTGCCTGTGTGTTTGCTAAGGTATAACTCTCTGTAATTGATTAGGGTTCCAAAGTTAGGATCAATAGCGAACCAATGAACGGCAGAGTAACTAGAGTAGCCATAGTCACAAGACCTAAATCTAGTCCACTCAGGGGGAATATCATAAGGTTTAATAACATGAATACTACTTCTGAACTCAGAAAAGGCAGCACCATCGGCAACATTCCAATCGCCCTCCAATAACTGGCGTCTTTGCATTTCAGGAAGTGATAGTAAGTTTGCTTCATACTGACCACCTTCCATCAAGTAAGGATTGTCTGTTAAGGATGCTGGTATAAACCGTCTGTAAAATAATGGCTCCCCTGCCTTCTCATGGCTGTCTGGGTATACAAGATCTTTTCCGCTTTCTATGTCCTTTGCTACAAACTTTGTGTTAGCTGGAGCCGGATCAATAAAGGCGCGTTTTACCCATCCATGTCCATTTCCACCCGGATTAGTAGTGGCTCTCATGTAGATAGGAAGTGTAGGATCTGTAGTTCTCAAGCGAGATCTTAGATAATCCCACGCGAAACTTGTGGGGTATTGCGTCAACTCATCAAAGGCTATGTAACTAAAGGCCTGCCCCTGATATCGTAGTACGTCTTGGTCCCGTTCTAGGTATGTCAGCCAAAGCTTGGCTCCGCTAGGAAAGGTCCACTGACTTTTCTTCTCGCCCCACTTAGCACCTTCAAAGGCTTTAGGGTAAAGTTCCTGTGATTTCCAAATTAATTCCCGTAATTCATCATTGGATCTTCTGAGAATAAGCCCGTTAAAATTAGGATTGCTAAAATAACGCATTGGATCAGCAAGTAGACCGTATGATTTACCACCACCAGCAGCGCCTCCATATAATACTTCTCGTTCAGAGGCTGCTAGAAACTCCGTCTGTGGTCCTTTATTAGGAGCAAAGACTACTTCCTGTTGCTGCTTTTGAGTCTCAATAGTAGTAAAGTCTAACCCTGCTGTAGCAGCCGTTTCTTTGGGTGCAATCTTGGCTAGGTTTTTCTTTGCAACTGTGAGGCTACGTTTAGCATCTGACTGTTTTCTTTTTGCTGTAACTAAACGCTTTTCTTTTGCAGTCTTTGGTTGTTTCTTCCTATTATCTTTTTCTAACTGACGCAAGCGTTTTGATGGTTTTTCTGTACCTTTTCCTCTGAGCGTTTTCCACTTACCAATAAGACCCTGATGGCTTATCTTTATGCCTGTTTGTTTAGTCAGCCACTCAGCTGTTTTTCTGGAAGAATTACCCTCTTCCAAATAGTCTAAGGCCTGCTCAACCAATAAGGCTACAGGTTCGTCAGCTACAAGAACTAAGGGATCATCGTCTGACTCCCGATACCCGTAAGGCATCTTAGCTGTCTTGTTAGGCCGCTGTTTTACAGCCCATTTACTCAATCTTCAGATTTTGGTGGAAGAATAAACATTGCACCGCCTGTATTTTTAACTTCAACCTGTTCCTTCTTCACCAGACCTGTGCGGTCTAGTATCTGGGCGGCTGCAGCAATAGAGTTACGTGCGCCCATAGCAGAAGGATCATCTAGTACATCCCGCATAGAAAAAGCAGCTTTAGGAGCGTTCATAGCCAACATAAGGGAAGCCCTGTCGTTGATCTCTGATCTGAGTGGTCCTACTACGGCAGAAATAGATGTAGTATCTGAGTAGCCTGCTAGGTTCATGGCAGCACGTATGTTGCCTTTGCACTCTTCGCTCATAAGCACTTCAAGAAAAGCTGTTTGCTTTTCCGTATATTCTTTAGGAGTTTCTATCATCATTAAACCTTAGATATTGCGATATAAAAAAAACATGGTTCCAACCAGAGCAGCAATGACTATCCAAAATAGTCGTTCTGCAAATGCTATAGTCTGGCCTCTTTTGGCGCTAACTATTTCTATTCGGTCCATGCGTTCATCCAGCGCCTTGAAGTATTTTTCCATGCTATCCATGCGATTAAAAATAGTCTTATGCCGTTCTTCCATTCTGGCTAATGAAACTATAGCATCAGATAACTTGTCCAATTTTTCCTCAATTCGATCAAGGCGGTTTTCCATTAGCATACCATTTCTATTATTTATTTTTAGGCGTGTTCTTTTTAGAACAAGTTAATTTGGTCATGCTTTTGTGGCTTTTTTCTTTTTAGCCTTATTTTTTTTAGAATTGGGAAAGCCAGATTTCATATCCGCATAAGCTTTAGGACTTATCGTGGACTTTTTCTTAGTACGACTTGTACCCGCTTTTTTCTTTTTATTAATGTTTTCATACAGAGACATTATTTCTTTTTCTTTCCAACCATGCCACCGTGAGCCATTTTCTTTTTAGCAGCCATGCCGCCTTTCATGTAACCAGCTTTTTTAGTAGCCATTCCACCCTTCATATATCCGGATTTATTAGCCATTTTCTTGCCGTCTTTTTTCATCATGTTAGGCATAGTTATTCCTTACCAATTTCGGCACGACCAGTATCGTGCGGTTAATTTTGATTTAGCAGTGTCGCACTTATGCCTCGCTCTAAAGGACTTACGTGCTGCAGGGNTGTCTTTTCGGATCTCCATATTAGGATCNCCGAATGTGATGTACTTAACGCTGTCACCCTCTACAGCAAGTACCTCGAACTTCTTAGGGCCACCTCTACGAGGTTTATTTACTGATGTGAAACCATGACGTTTCTTACCAGCAGCTATTTTTTCAGATTTAGTTTGTGCCATTACTATCCCTAATAATACTCACTATTTATATATAATAAATATACAGCTAAGGCAGTCAAAGATAACAGAATTAAACAGCCGCCAACAGTAATCAAAGTCTGAATGAATTCTTCGTGATCTCGTTCTTTTTTTATCCTAGCCTCTTTACGAGACTTTCGAGCCATTGACTGATATTCTACCCAACTGTCATACAATCCGGGTCTACCATACAAGCGCATATGAGACTCTAAGGCTCTTCGTTGTTCTTTCATTTGATCTAACGCAAGAAAGGATTCAAAGTCGTTTGTGTCTTTACCCATAAACTTATTAAACATAGAATTCTTATCAGTATCGGCTTTTTGTTTAAGGCTTTCTTCTGCGCCTACCCAATCCCCGATCTGTTTGCCTACATGGGCTAAATCGCGGCCATTACTGATAGCTGTTTTAATTACTCCAAATGCCGCATTAGCCATAGCAAGTTCTGCTAACACTTTTATTCCCCTTCGATTTTGGTCTGGTCAATTAGTCTTCTTCATCAAAGTCCTCTATAAGAACATTTGGTAAAAATCTTTTAGGCTCCAAGGGGATATCTACAGAGTTTTCTTCGCTAAAAAAGAAGTACCTTCCATAACCCGTAAACTCATGCGCCATTGGATTAGCGTCTAGTTCTTTTTTAGTGATTAGCTTTTCTTCAACTAACAACTGACGTATTTTATCAAAGGTAAGTCTTTGTCCTGTGCGTTGCTCAATTGCTGCACGAATATAGTATAAATTTAGCATGGGTTCTCCAGAAGATGCCCACCCATACATTGTAACACTATACAATAGGTAAAGCAATAGTTAATTAATCACTGGTCAGACACTTTATAATTGACCAACGAGCATATTCGTGCTATAATTAATTGTCGCTTGAGGGTAACACTATAGTAAACGTCTAAGGTGTACTACCGCCGTGTATCCCAACTTCCATTAGAAATACTACGGATATCACTCCGCGATACTCCAATATCTTTTAGGGCAGTATCTGACAAATTATGCAGCTGCCAGAAGGCAACTCTACGCATTTGATGATCTTGTAACTTCTTTAGTATTCTCTTAAACATTAGTCTGTTCCTGTATATCTATATGTATATACATTATAACAACTAAGTATCCTTGAGAGTAGGTAGCTATTTGGTATACCCGCTATGTCTTTCCAAATACTTTATAGCATTTTTAAGAGTATCTACGTTGTCTTCTAAGAAGCCTACTCCAAGATTGCACTTGTGGCATAAGTAGGATCTAAACTTAACTGTCTCATGGCAGTGGTCTAGTCTCCAAGGCGTCTTCTTAACGACATTGCCTGTGCCTCTAGGGTTCATAGTATCTGACCTAAGATCTTCCTCACCCTTACCGCATATAGGACAGTTATGATTATCAGGTACTTTGTATGTATTCTTCATACGGTTTAGAGTAGAATGATATTCACTAGAGCAAGGCTTGCAGTAAGGATCTTTTCCCACAAACAATTTTAAAGGACGCTCACATCCACACTGATTGCACCGCCTAGTAATAGTACCACTAGACACCACATCATCTGTAAATTCAAAGAGACTAAGTTGGGTCAAAAGAAGTATTAAATAGATCAGCAACATTCTCAGTACTGTCTTCTATTTTCATAGCAACTTCTCGTATTCTTTCTGCTTCTTTTGTAAGGTCATTGGCTATTGCAAACAGATGTGTGAAATTCTGTTCTGTTCTTTCAGAATCCACTACAGCATCCGCAATACGGTAAAACGGAACGGATATTTCCGAAGCTGCTTCCTCGTCTAACCAGATTTTATTCTTGATTTGAAGTATACCATCGTCATTAACTTCGAGGGAATACTCTACGAAAACTGGAACCTCCAGTAATACGTCCTCACCTACATCACTCATCCTGTAATTCTCCAACTAGGATTAATTAAGTGGTCCATAGTAGTATAGTACGGTGTTAATACTATGTCAAGCGTAACATACTTTACATAGTATGCCTTAATAATAATACTACTAGACCTAGTAAGTTTACAAATACCTACTCTGGTCCACTACGGGGGTCTATGCTCAGGGTGCTTTACGGTCCTAAAACTTTAAAAATAC
>JGI24005J15628_10002000_pt1 | contig 10599 bp, 11 predicted proteins | sample LinPmetageLP40_FD_15628 | JGI IMG/M metagenome (IMG submission 15628) | reverse complement strand
ACTGCGATTTTAGACCGCGAGGCGTTCCAAGAACTCCCTGATTGGGAGCGAAGGGTTAAACAGGAGGATCAGCAGGAAAAATGAAACATTATAGGGAAAGTGGAACATTATAGACTTTCTATCAGCTTTTTTAGATAGTACTCGGCTTTTAAAAGGTCTTGTTTTTGGAGTGCTACATCGTCGGCGTTCTTATAGCGCCAGCGGTGTAGGTATTTTTTCACGGAGCCTTCGTAATAGTAACTTACGTTGTCACCTAACGAGTCTTGTAGGTAGACTATAGCCTCAATTTTTCCGTGGTTGTAGTGTGGGGGTTTGTTCACAAGATCAACTTCAAAAGTCTCAGTAGACCTTTTGTCTAGCTCTTGCGTTGCAAGTTCGCTTGCTGTTTCCTCCGTTTTTTTACGGAGAGCATCCCACTCGGCGGGTGTTACTTGGCTCAATCGCTGCGTCGCTCTGTCCACACTATAGTCACCCATTGTCGTGCCTCCTGTAATCGCTGCGGGGGTTTTGTTTGTTTGTCAGCCTAGCTTCCGGTGGACGCCCACCGCGACCACGCTTCATTGCCGTATGGTTGGCTAGTCCAGCGCGGCGCTGTATGGTTGGCTTACACGCCTCGCAGTTTGGATCAGGCTTGGCGAGGATGTGGTGCATACAGAGGTGTGCGAATGCTTGGCCCCAAGTCTTAACCTGCCAGCCTCGTCTTCCCCACTGTTCATCAAATATTGGCTCTTTGTTTTCTTTGCTCATCTGCAACTTATCAAATCTCGTTAGCTTCATAGTTTTAATTGCCACAGTTATGGCCTCCAAAGTTTTATTTCATTTGTGTCTAAAAGGTAATCGTCGTAATGCAGAATTCTTGCGAGTTGTGCTTGTACAATCGCCTCCTCTTCGCACATCCCAGCTTTCTCATAGGCCGCTTTNATTTGTGACCAATCAGGTCGATTACCTAAGATTTTCGCAGCGGTCACCGGCCCACACTTGGGGACTCCTTTGTAACCATCTACAGGATCACCGACTAAAACCTGAGTGTAAAAACTAGACAGGGCCATAGCCGGTGTTACATCTATAAGTTCTTGGTTAGTCGGGCGGTAGAGCTTGCTCGGGATTGTCCTCATGTCCTTGTCATCACTTACGATGATGCTGCGCGAGTTGGGCGCTGTGGCAAGAATTCCCATGACATCGTCAGCTTCTAAAAACGGCACTGTGATGCTCTCGTTTGTCTCCCTCACCCACTCCAACAAAGCACCATAACCAAGTGGCTTTCTTGAACCTTTGCGGTTGCTCTTGTAATCATTACGTACGCTTTTACGAAAGTTTTTTTTGTCGCTAATACACATGACGACCCTATCGAGATCCAATGCGGTCTTGACGGTTTCTACCATCGAAGTGAAAACCCGCTTGGCATTCTTTAGGTCGGTGTGGAGCGTCCAGATGTCGTCGCCCCAGTGAGTCTCCTCTTCACTTACCACAGCGGATTTATAGATAAACATATCGGCATCGATTAATAATCGCATGTCGGTTTCTTCAGCTAAAATTTTCAAATTCTTCACGGAGATCCATCCTTAGTTGGTTACCTTCTTCGGTTATTCGCCAGTAATTGCCCCATGCATCTGGCGATTCTAATGTGCTAATAAAACCTTCAGTGGCACACATGGCGACCCAAAAACTAGCCTCTCTTGCAAAATTACTTTTTGTTGTGAAAGGTGATCTTGCTGCTCGGTCGAGCGTCATATAGATTGCAAAGATTTCTTGTATAGAGTCTTGGAAGAGTACTGAAAACTCGCTGTTAGCCGCCTTTATATCAGTGGGTATCTGCCCATGTTGCCCCGATGTCGAAGGATGCTTCGGTTTTGATTTTTGTGATTCTGAGCGTTTCGCCAGCTTTTTCTGCCATTCTACAAACGAGATTACCGACATGATTTGCTAACTCCTTACCTTTTACTGCGATTTGAATTTCATCGTGAATCCAGCCTTGNATAACGACACGATCTTGGAGACCTTCCTTTTGGATTTGCTCATCGACNANCTTCAGCCANTGTTTACAGACGAGCGCACCACCAGACTGTAAAAGTTGAGAAAGTAGAACGTGTTCCGCTCTTATNAAGAGCTTGCGACCATCGAGACCAAGTAAATATCCACGCTTGTATGCGTTGCCAAGTTGTTTCTTGAGCTTTTTAAATGCTGGCATTCCAGCGTCAAAATCAGCTTTCAGTTGTTTGCCGAGTTTTGCATCACCCCCGCATATGTTGCCTATTAATTTGTCACCCCCACCGAAGATCATGGAATAAATAAATCCTTTCGCCATTGCACGGCTAGTCAAACCTTCGACGATTGATTGGTTGTAACTATGGATATCGCCTTCAACAATCTGCTGTGCATATATGCCGCCATCTGGGAGATAGTGCGCTAATATCCTCAACTCCAAAGCCTGTAAATCACTTCCCAACAGCACCCATCCCTCATCAACTGTAAATAGCTCACGACACTCTCTACCCCACAATGCGCGAACACTTGGGGTACAAGCTATGTTTGGAGATCGGTGGCTTGCGCGGCCCGATATTGTCCCGCCAGAGATGATCTGGTGGCGCAATCTTCCGTCACTATCTAGCAGTTTCATCCATGCCGCTTTACCCTCTGCCAGCATTCCAAGACGCTTCTGTACAAGAAACATTTGTGCCAGCTTTTTAGCTTCGGGATATTCCAAAGACGCTAGGACTGTCTCGTCGATCTTGCCATCACCGCTTGGGGTGAAAACTTCGGGCTTCCATCCGTACTTTTTGTTTAGGCAATATTGAATGTGCTTGCGGCTGTTAGGATTGAAATCGACTACTTTAATCTTTTTGAAGGGAACGCCTTTGACGTAGCCCCGCGCCTTGTTGTTGACCTTTGGAATAAAAGTCTCATAGATTTCCCACGGCTCAAACAGCGTCGCAAGTTCGTCTTTCAGGGTTGCTCTTAAAGTGCTTAATTGTGCAAGTAACTGTGTGGCTTTATCTATGTCAAACCGCCAACCAGCATCTCCAATCTTATTACAGATAACAGTAAGATCATGCTCTAGCTCAATAGATTGCTCACTGAAATCTTGGGCCATCAACAGCTTATAAAGCGCGATTGTCACAGTGACATCTTTCATACAATAATCGATCATTTCTTGTGTACAGACTTCCCAGCCCCCGTCATAGTCGTCNTTNAGGATCTTCATTCGTAACCCCCAAGCTCTCAAACTGTGGCTACCCATGAGCCTNTTCGGGAATTGGTCTTGTGGAAATTGCCGAGCGGCATCCTCTTCCAACATATTGGCTTTAATGAGTCTTGACAGTACAAGAGTGTCAGTGATCTTGCCTTTTGGTTGAAACCACGGATATATTTTCTGTATTGCGGGTATGTCAAAGCCGATGATGTTGTGGCCGATGAGTTCGTCGGCATCTTGCATCTGCAAGATCAGAGCCTCATGCTCCTCGGTTGTCACAGCACACTTTACAACTGCGTTTGGGTCATCTAAATCAAAGTAAGCATTACAATGCAGAGTGTCGAGAACATCGAGTAAGCCATTAGTTTCAATGTCAAACACGATCTTCATATCCTAAGCTCCTGTTGATAAGGCTCCAAACTCTTCTCTGATACCGTTTTCCGAGTCGAAAAAAAATTGGCTTTGTTNGGGTACTTGGATTGCCAAAGACGCGCATAGTAGGCTGTCATGCTGTTCTGGAGCTTGAACCCGAGAGGGTCTTTAGTTTCTATTTGTATTGTCCAGCGGATGCGCTCAAAGATCGCTTTAGCACTAAATTTTTGTTGCCCAGACTCTAGTACTTGTTGCGTAAAATGCTCAAAAAGCAGCCAAATNTGCGGGTTTTTTTTGTGATACTTGAGAAAATCACGCTCAAGGCGTGACTGCCCAAGAATATTTTTAAGTCTTTTCGACATAGTTTTCTCCTTAATTTAAATGGGGGTTCGTTTGCGCCATCGGTGAACCACGCCGACTCATAGGACGAAGGGAAGCGCCCTTGGCTAGTGGCAAATTAAAAAGGGACTCACAGGAGTCCCAAAGTTTATTCACGCGTCCATCAAATGGTGATGTTCTTTTAATTTAGCTTCTGCGATTTTCAAAAATAAAAAATAATTGTCGTGCGATTTTCGTGAGCATCCAACGGACTGAAGTTCAGGGTTTTCAACTTGATACCTGTAAAAAGTATTTAATCTTTCCAGTGCGCTTTCTAAATGGCTGTTAATTGTATTGTTAAATGTTTGCTCTTCTAACATTTCAACGTATTCAACAATTGCCACAAGACTACCGATGTCCTTTCCCCTGAAAATCATTAAAGGTTCATCGGGTGGTAACTGGTAGCCGTCTACGTGATACAAACTATCCTTAATTGCTCTATACTTCGGGTCGCCGCCCATCATTTTGACCTCCGTAATAAATTAAAAAGGAACGTCTTGGTTGGCGCAGAGGGCAAGACGGCCCGTTGCGCGGTTGTACTGAAGCTCATCAGCAAATCCAGTTTGGCCCGTAAATCGGTTTTTAAGGACGACAAGTTGTCGCTCATCCGAATGCGGATCTTCAGAATCTTTTTGGATACCCAGCACAGTGTCTGCAAGTTGTGCGAGTGAGTGGCTGCCACGTAGTTCCGACAACCTCATTGGAGCGCCATCTTCGTGTCCCAAAGCGCCTTGCGGCCTTTTGAGATGCGATACCACAAAAATGCACACTTTAAGCTGCTGGCAAAGTGATCTTAGTTCTGTCATTAGGTGGTCTATAAGCTGCCGTTCATTGGGTGTTTCGTGAGCCATCGTGCTTACGACTAACGAGATATGATCCAAGATGATGTGTGTACAGCCTCTAGCGAGTGCCATGTATTGGATGTGTTTCAGAATTCGGTCTGCCGCAGGGCTTTCCGCATCTGAGAACATGACGACTTTGTTTTTGGCAAACATCTGGGCGTGGGTATCTTCAATCTGTTGCTCTGTCGCTAAATACTCATCGATTCTGATAGGAATATTTAGATGCCTACCGATCAACCCTTGGATGTGCTGTACGTTTGTCTCTTCAAGACTGAAGACTCCCACTGTTTCTCCGGCTTGGTGGAGGTGATACACCAACTCGCTCATCAACGTCGTCTTACCCACGCCACTTCCAGCACCCACAGTAATCAGAGAGGGCTTTTGAATGCCTCTTGTGATCTCTTGTAGCTTTGGGTAGGGGTAGGGCGTAGAAGTGACTGTGGAGCGTTTACTGATGATTCCTTTTAGGTCGTCGGTATCTACGATGCCCTTGGGTCGCCACTCCTTCGCTGAAAAAACAGCACTCACGATGGCTTTGGTGTCCCCCGCAACCAGCGCCTCATTCGCGTCTTTGTACCCCACCAATTTCGCTATCTTTATGCTTCCCAACGGCATGGCGCTTGCGACCTCTTCGGCAGCCGCGACTCCTATGTCGTCNCCATCGAACAGCAGAACAATTTCTTTACAAGCAACCAACGCTTCCCATGCCTTTAAAACAGATTTCTTTGCGGCAGCGGCCCCGTTTGGTAGCGATAGAGCGGTGTAAATCTTGAACAAAGGGGCTACTGAAAGGCAGTCAAGTTCGCCTTCAGTAATAATTACCTTACTAGTTGGCTGAAGTAAATGACTGCCAAAAAGTTCGGCTTTAGACGCATCACCTAGCCACTTAAACTGTTTGTTGCGGGTGCGGATCTTTTGGGCTACGGTCGCACCATTGGCTGTCTTGTAGTTTGCTATTTGAACTTGGTCGTTGTTAAGTAGCCCCACTTGATATCCATAGCGGCGACACGTTTCTAGATCGATCTTCCGCTTTGACAGCGCAGTGTATTCGCCATCAAGAAGGNTNGGCTTTGGCTTACTCTCGATGNCCACCCTCTCTGCNGCACCATCCCCGCCAAAGTAAGTGTCACAGCCAAAACAATAAGTGTGTCCGTCGTCGTAGAGAGCGTTGTTATCTTTACTACCGCATTTCTCACACGGCAAATGCCGGACAAAAGCAGCTTTGTTTTCTTGCTCTTTTTGGTGCATTGTTTTCTCCTAAAGATGGCTGAAGGGAGCGCCTTTACGACAACCCCCTTTACCACTACTCTGTAAGCCACTCCTCTGGAATCCAGCGTTTGCTGTATATAAACCCATGTTTTGTACAGAAGTCGCCGTAAGTAGTTTTGCTGCCTTTGTAAATTTTTGATCGAGGATTTGAAAAGACGAATCTTATGTCTAAGTCTGGGCGCTGCTCTCTGAGTAAGATGTGCTTCTTGCGATCCGCTGAGTCCCACAAGCCTTTTGCTTCGACATAAAAAAAGCCGCCATTGGTTTTTGGCAGCTTAAAGTCGGGGGTATAGGTTGTACTTCGCTCTGGGACTATGTACTGAACTCGATCTGTTTCGTAATAGAGTTTGTGACCTGCATCGACAATTTGCTTGGCTAGTAGGTCTTCTAGACCTGACCTAAAAGTCTGCCGCCTCGACCTCTTTTTCGTCATGGTGAAAACTTCCACCCGCAGTCTCAAGTTCTATGTCTTCTGCCTTTATATCCTTTGCAACGAAGCCGCCCTCAGACACTTCAAAACCGTCCGCGCTGTTTGAATTAGAGCCGCCAGAAAAAACTTTAATTAACTGCACTTTGTTCATTCTAAGACTGACGCTTTTACTGCCGCTAATCGTATAGCAACTAATTGTGCCTCCCACCTTGATTTCTGAGCCTCCCCAGACGTTCGGGACTTGCTCTCCGACTAAGACATTAAGACTGGAATCCCAAAAAACCGGCGCGTACTTTGATTTGGTTTTGATTACCATCTGGCCTGTTTCTGGGTCACTGAAAAACGGCATCTTCACGTTCTTGAGGCTGTCAAAGTGTTCATCTGCCGTCTCAGTAATCTGCTTAATTAAATCATCTGCGACACCGTCCTCAAACACTAAGTTCGTCTGATAGACGCCGTCACTATTAAAAGTAACATCGGGTTTTGTGAGCCACGGGTACTGAGCAATGCCGCTAGGGCTTGTGAAATATACTTTTGACTTTTTTTGAGTCATGGTTTTCTCCTTGAGGGTGGTAGTTGATTGGCTGAATGCCAAGGTGAACTGCTTTTTGGTGTAACTCTTGAGGTAGACGCTCACCACGCAATATGTGATACAGCATTTGCTCTCGTATTCTTTCGCGAGGGTGCATAAGCACTCCTTTTACTCTAATAAAAAAAAACCCCTCAAAGTGAGGGGCCATTAGGAAACTAAATGTGGTCAGTGGTCAGCTAAAACAATACGGTGCGTCCAAGATTTGCTTTAAATCAAGGTCGCCCTTGGGGGGTACGACGCTCGTACTCAACTTTTCTGGCGCTTTAAGAAAAGCTCGGTTTTCGTTTAAAAGTTCCTCAAAAACACAGCGGTCTTCATACATTGACACAAATGTCTCACGCACTACCCTAAACAGTGTNTCAGTCTCAGACGGGACACTTCCGAACGAATCATGGATCACAAAGAAGTCTTGTACTCCACAGCTTTTATTTGCTTCTAAAATAGTAAGCAAAAGATGCGCCGAATCTAGGCTGTGGACAAAATTAGCGGAAACAGCCGACATGGACTTCCTGCGGTCAATTTCTTCGCTCTGTCCATCTTGTTCGCCAATGTCGGACACAACTGTCACCTGTTTTCTTTTGTAGATTTCGAGTCCAGTGTCAAACATATAGAGCTTGAGTTTGTGCCTTTTCTTTTTGAGGTATCGGTGGATGACTGGAAACCCACTGGGCGTTGTCCAGCGTACAACTTTGTTTTCGTAGCTCATTGTGGAAGCAACCGATTTCAAAAAATTCATCCCCTGTTCGACAGATTGTACTGTCTCCTTGATCGCCCGATAGTTAATCTGGGCCAGAAAACGTGCGGCCTTCTTCTGCGCCTTTTCGGTGTCACCAAAGGGGTGCGCGGGAATTTCTCGGCTAATCACTTTGTAATTAAGGGGCTTCAAAAAGTCTTCAAAAAGTTGATTTGTGAATCCTGACACATTTGAGTTGTACCCAAAGCACATCGTATTGCGCTTTGTAATCTTGCGATTAATACCAAATTCGACCCACTTTTGAGCAATCTCTTGGCTCTCCAATTCTGATGTCCTTGCGTCCCCAGTTAAATTTTGCGTGCCTTGTCCTTGGGCAATTGGATTTAGATAAGACAACGCTTGATCAGCAACTTTTTGGTAAACGTCTTGGGGGGTATCGACAGGCACCAAGTTTACTAGCATCCCATCGTCTTTGTTTCGGGACGCTGCGGAATAATGTTGTACGCCGCTGTTAGTGCCATCAAGTGAACTGGGAATGCCGCATAAATATGCGTCGCCATCTTCAAGATAACAAGCGTAAGCGTCACAGCAAGCAAGAAACTGGAAGGGTTTGTCTGCTTTACTCCAATAATCAAAAGTACCTTCAATGTCGCCAGCCACTTCCAATATCTTTTCTTGATTTTGGATAAACCACAACTCTCTTTCCAAAAACGGCTTATTACTGATTTTCTCAAAATCGTAAAGGTTTGCAGTGTGGATCATCAACCACCGCAACGCTGGCGCGTCTATCTTTTTACCGCGTGCGAGAGAAAAAAGTGCTTTGATGTGATCGTCTCGGTGATAGCTGAAATTACTGACGGGGTAGGCTCTGCCGCGTGTACATAAATTAAAACCAAGATAAAACTGGTCGTACTCAACAAGTTCAAAAGCACAAGTCAAGTCTTGCTCCATTAAGGACTGTGCAGACTTTATACCCACGTTCCGCTCTTGTACTGAACGTACTCTCTCGGCGGTAGCGGATTTCTCGTCTGCCCCAAGTTTTGAAAACTCTTCGGCAGACAGCCTCGGTACTTCCTCCAACAATTTTGCTTCGGGAAATTTACCAAATGTTTTTCCTTCGTGCCACGCCCACACTACGGCGTTTAGCACAAAAGGATTTATGCAAAGAGGCGTTTTCTGTAAAAGATTTAACGCTTTCAAAAAATCAGGCTTGCAGTCACCCGCTTGGTCGATACTGTGTTGTACTGCTTTCCTTTGGGCAGACGATGCCCGACGCACAAGTGGCACCATCTTGCATAGAGCTTCGTCAAGATAGCAACCAGTATCGAACGCAGTCCAATCCTTCGGAGGGGTGACGAGAGGAGCCAGCATCGCTTCCTGCCAGCATTCCCATTGTTCGCCTCGTTTAATTGCTTCATGCGCGATGTTTGTGAGTGTGATTTGCTCTTGTGATTTACCGTGGTCAAAGCACACGACGGTTGTGAAAACTTTGGAGTGTTGTAAGACAATATTAACCAAAGGTAGCGCGGCTTTTTCACACCTTGTAGCGTCCCACTGCTGAATGTCGTCAAACTTTAGGTAAGTAACTTTTTTTTCTATTGCCGCTCGGCGTTGCCATGCTTTCTTTTTTTTCTTTGCTTGGGCAGCTTCCATACTGCTAAAAACCTCTCCCTCACTCAGCACGCGATCTTTTATCACGCCATCTACTTCCTCACTAGCAACCACTCGACTTGCTTTGTCGCTAGTACGCCTTAAATATGCCTTGCGCTCAATCTCAACCGTCCGTCCTATTTTGATAGTTGTCGCAGTCCGTAATTCACGCCGAGTAGTCGCTTCAAACAGGGCTGTGAGGGCAATGTAAGCCAAGAGGTCGCTTGACAACCCCTCAAGATCCTTCAGCCAACCCAAGTGTCTGTGACCTTTCCTTTGTCTCTGTGCATCTAAATCAGCCGAAATTTCTTGAGCCACAATATGCAGAGCATTTTTTAAGACACGCAAAGGCTGTTTTTGTGCGCTCAGTAAATTTCGTTGGCGCGCTTCTTTGAGTCTTCGATTGTAGCGCAGCGTACCTTGCTGGCGCATTTCAGTCTCTCTTGATTGCTCTGCTGTATGCAAATGTGAGTAATTAGGTTCGTGCAAAAAATCTGTGTCATTCGACATTGAATTATCCTTGCTTTATTGTCCTGTTTCGCAGAAAGAAACACTTTTTTTAACTATATATTTATGAATAAGTATTAGTCAATTCTTTTATCTAATAGGTGGACATAGGATTATTGCGAGAGCGCAGAAAGCGAAACCTACGCTCTCGTAGTGACTGCTTACAGACCGGACACAACGTCGTACATAGCTTGTCGATCAGCATGTACATACCGTTTGGTTGTCTGGATTGATTTGTGTCCGAGTATTTCTGCAAGTACGGCGATGTTCAGAGAAATGGGCGCATTTGCCATAGTAGAGGCGAAAGTGTGCCTCAGTGCGTGATAGGTAAAACTACTGTCGTTTTTAGCGATGGCATACCTTGCATCGTGCCACGCTTTGTAAAAAGAATGTACATTGTAAAATTCTAAAGGTTTACCATTTAAAGCTTTAAGGGCTTTTTGTGCGCGGGGTGGTAGTGGCACTTCCCTCGGGAAAGTGTTTTTTGTTTCGTAAAGAACAACATATTTACCCGCCGCACTGACTGTCCCATAAGTCTTCCAATCAAGCGGTAGAGTCTTTGGAGTCTGATTAATTCCCAAGACTTCTGCCTTTCGCATTCCCGTTGTCAACGCAATTTCGTTGAGATGATGCACCCACTGCCACTCAGAGTCTTTAAAAAAATCTACAAGATCC
>JGI24005J15628_10001989_pt1 | contig 10633 bp, 11 predicted proteins | sample LinPmetageLP40_FD_15628 | JGI IMG/M metagenome (IMG submission 15628) | reverse complement strand
TACGACAGAGCCGCCNGTGATAGTTGTATCGTTGTCAATTTGCAGCGAACCGATTGCNACCGTAACCACGGAGCCGTCAGTCATCGTAAGCTCTATGTTAGAGCCATTTACAGCGCCGCTAGCGACATATAAATTAGTATCGACATTCAGACTCGTTACGTCCACCGTAACGGTCGAGGAATCGCTTAAAGTAAGCGTGAGGTCATTTCCGCTAACCGTACCGCCCGTCACAATCGTGTCGGTATCGACGGCCAGAGTAGAAGCGTCTACAGTAACGGTTGAAGCGTCGTCCATAGTAAGGACTAGGTTCGTTCCGCTAAGTGAGCCACTAGCAACGAAGTTGTTCTCGTCAACGACTAGGTTAGTAACGTCTTGAGTGAATGAAGTACCGTCCGTAAGTGTGATTGTCAGGCTGTTCCCACTGAGAGCAAAAGCGCTAACGGGATTGCCAGAACCAGAACCTCCGCCACGGAATGATGTGGTTGCAGAGAACGTATCGTTAAGCTGAACCAGAGCGTCACTCAATACAGAGTTGACATAGCTGCCATCCAGCGTCACTGCGTTTACGGGTAGAGATTCCACCAATATCTTAGCGCTGTTCTTAACCTTTACCTTAATGTTCGTTCCGTTAGCGATAGCCTCGAGGGTATTTACAGGATGGTTAGTAAGCACGTTGTCAGCACCTAGAGATAGGTCCCTAAAGAACACGGTAGAAGTACTAGCGTCCAGACCGAAGTCCATAGCCTGATACTTAAGGTATGGGCTAATCAGCTCCAAGTCCTTGTCCTCGAACAATCTGTTGTGAACGATTGCTTGGTATCGGTATGAGCCGTCAGCGTTAGGTGTCTGCCCTCGCTGTACTTGGAATATGCCGTTGTCTGTGTCAGTAGCAGTAGTCACCTTGCGAATCTCTGCGAAGATGGTGGTGCCAGCGTGAATCTCAACAGGGTGGTCAAAAAACCACTCAATCTGTTGCCCTGCGTATATTATACCTTGGTCCTTTAGTTTTTGGAGGTATACTTGTTTTCCATTGACGGACAGTCTGTACTCTAGGTGTTGGTCGGCAGGAACTTGCTCAGCGGCAACGGTTGTGATACCGAGGCCAGCAATGTTTACTGCGAAGTAGTTAGGTCCAGAATAACCCATAGAATTCAATGGGTCTGGATTACCTCCTAGCGGTACAGAGAACATGTCAGTGTACACACGACCGCTTGGCGGGATGTAGCCGTAGCTACCTTGGTTTGCCGCTAGGCTTTGGTCACGAAGTCCACCCCACATAGGGTAGAAGTTGATGTCAGTACCTAGGTTGGTGAAGAAGATATTCTCTGCACCAGAACTCATCTTGTGCTGCTCACCGAGGAACAGGGAGTTCAATGTAGTCTCAATCGCACGGTCAGCAATAAGCTTATCACTTGGTGCGTCATACCTGAAGTGGTCTAGCGTCTGAATGTCATTAGCAGTGAGGTCTACGGCAGCTTCATTCTCAAGTGTCGTTATGTCCGTGTCTATAGTGGTCAGGGTGTCGTTGATGAGGTCTAGACTGTCCTGCAATCCAGCGATGTTATCTACCGACAACTCAGGGACTACCCCGACTGCAGGTAGGTTTCCGAACGCGTTCATTAGCGCACCTGTAGGCAACGCGTCTGTGTCGTCATCCCGAAGCTCAGCACGCAAGGAGTATCCCTCATTACGTCCTAGTGTTTGGATAGAGTAGATGCGAAACTTGCCTCCTTCGAATTCAATCCAATCCTCGAAGCGCAGGCCGCTAAAGAAGCGACACTGAACCTCAATCTTCATCTTACCCGTACGCTGGTCGTTTATCTCTTCCTCAGAGGAACCTGCGGATGGTGAACCAATGTACTTGACACTCCCCCAACGGTTTTCCTTGACGGCGTACAATGTCTCTTCCTGCTCACCTGTCGTTGCGTTAACGACAATGGCGTCGCGGTAGAAGCTGACTTTATGTTGTAATTTACCTAATTGGAGTTTGCCCATTTTAATATTGTTTTACGGTGGCCATCAAGCGATGAACACCCTCTTTAACTTCTGATGTAAGACCACCAATGTATTCAGCCTCTCTCTGGGAGTCGTAGTGACCCACTAAGAGTAACATGGCTTGTCGAAATTGCTTTGGTAAATCCTTTACGTTGTCTCCGCCCGTAAGTACGATTCGGTAGACCTGCTTGTCTCGTGAGTGAATGTCTGATGGAGTATCTAGCTTAGTCCAGTCAATCTCTACAGGATAAGTATCCGTGAAGATAAACGCGTCAGTCATTCCAGCTCCTTCTGCTCCCTGAACGAAAGCGACAGGTGCAACTGCCGTGACGGTCTCGTCAACCTCGGTAGTAGCGGGGTCGTCCACAACGCCGATAACCTCCACTACCTCCTCAACTTGAGTCTGTCCTGCCAGAGGCATCCAAACTTTAGTCTCGTGGTAATACTCTTGCGATGTAACGGTCCAGTCTCCTGTAACGTTTCTAAGCTGCTGTACGCGGTCTAAATCCCCCTTGTCAAGGTAGACTGTCACAGTGGCGCTTAAAGGGGTCGCAGCGTTGTTGTAAGCGGCTGAGGTAAGCTCGTGAGGAGCAGGTGTAGAGGAACAGAATACTCTGTCACTCAAAGTCTCCATGTAGTCACATGCAGACGCAACGTAGGACTTTACTAATTCTTCAGCGTCTCCGTAGTCATAACGTAAGTGGTCGCGAACTATCGAGTAAGGAACCATGTCCTCAGGATAGAAGCTGCTGTTTTTATTTATTTTCATAGTATGTCGTGTTTAAGTAGTGGTGACTGAGGTCTCGAACCTCGGAAATAACCCGCCCCGAAGGTGCCACCAAGAGAGAAATAGGGGGCCTGTAGCGGCCCCCCTTCCCTATATATCCTTAGGCGATTATGCGCCTACAGCAGTCAACGTCTTGAATGAACGCTTGTTCAATACTTCAACGTCCTTGTATTCGTTAGCGATGATTCGAACGACTCCGCTGTTGGCCAATGTGTATGGGTCAACAATCAAGTTCATTCCACCCCAAGTACCAGTCACGATTTGCGTGTTGTCAAAGAAGTTAATCTCTTGGCTAGTTGCTTGGCTAGAAACAGCTCCAGCGTATCCAGCAATAGTCTGACGCTCTACAGGAGAGTTAGCAAACAACTGACCAGAACCAGCATCAAAGCTCAAAGAGCGCATCTCGCGGTAAGCGTTAGCAGCAGCAATGAATCGTACGTTAGCCAAATCAACATCAGCACCGAGCAATGCAGCCTCAACGTCGAGTGGGTTGTTTGCAGAGTAAGCCAAGTTAGTATCGTTAGCACGAATCTCAGTGATAAGAGCAGCGTTGAATACTTTGTCCAAAGCCTTACGGATGTCCGCCTGAATGAATGCATTCATGTCGTCACCAGACTGAGCCAACATCTGCTGAGTTACACCTACGTGTGCAGCATATCGTGTTGGAGACAAAGTCACCTCATGGAACAAAGGAAGGTCCTCAACCATAGCAGCTCCTTGAGCCTTACTTGCAGCAACAGTTTGTCCTAGGTCAGACTGTCCAGCGTTTCCTTGAACCTGCATTGCAACGTCTCCGCTCAATCCAGTCAATGAACGGATACCCAACTTAGAAGCCAAGTCTGTTGGAGCGTATTGTCCAACGATTCCTTTGTCCTCTACACCGATACCACCACCGAAAGCAGTTGCACCAGAAGCACCAGAAGCGGTACCCATAGAACGCAATACCATCTCTGGTACGTTGAATCCACCGTTAGCGTTAACACCAGCGTTACGCATCTCAGACGAACCTTCAGCAGACATTTCAGCTTCAAGTCCAGTCAATTGACCTTTAGCAGCCTCCTTGATGAACTTACCGAAGTTGAAATCCTTCGCAGCGCGGGCCTCAGAGTCACCCATGTTTTGTACTACAGCAGGTGTAGCGATGTTTGAATTTTCCATAGTTGGATTATTGTTTGTTCGAGCCTCAGGCTCAGAGTTTAAAATTGTTTCAGTTACTTCCTCCTCTTCAACAGCGGGAGCGTCTTCTGTGACTTCTTCAGCGACAACCTCTTCGGTGCGCTCTTCAGCCTTTTCTTCATCCTCTTCGTCAGACTCTTCAGACTCTTCGTCCTCTTTGTCTTCCTTAGGGGCTTCGTCGTAAGCTCGTTCCTCTTCCACTACCTCAACGGCAGCTTCTTCAGCAACAACCTCCTCGACCTCTGCAACAGCAGGCTCTTCAACAACCTCTTCAGCTACAACTGGCATCTCTTCGAGAGCAGCTTCCATAGAACGGATAGCAACCTCTGTGGTTGGATACGCTCCTTGTGTAGTTGGTGAGACGTCGAATAACGTGCCAACAGAATTGATAGTCCTCAAGTTCATACCGTCACGACGTTCCCATTCGTCATCTGATACTGTGAACCCGAAGGAACTAGTAGACACGTTGCCCATTCGAATGTTCTCTGCGAGGTCCTTGGCGTAGGATTGCTCACCGAGTTCAAAACGGTACCGAAGTCCAACCTCATCGACTGAGAGCTCAAGTCCCTTACCCACACGGGCAAGAGGCATGTTCCAGTCATGGTTAAACAAAGCAACAGTGTTGCTCATGTCAGCACCTTCGAATGCACCACGAGCCACGCGTTCAGCGAACTGGCCGCCAATCACGGTTTCGTCATCAAACCTTGCAGCGTACCCCTCGATGACAGTGTTGTCATTCTCAGAGCGCACCTCAAAGTTAGAATCTAAAAACCTTTTCTCTTGGTTATTCATATTCTAGGTGTTTGTGAATTATGCGATATCTTTAAAGTTGATGCTAGAGATTGCCGTGGCTTCAACAGAAGCGTGGTAACCTACACCAATCTGGAACATCTGCTTCCCGTATCGGAACAGGCCTTTGCCTGTAGTGTCCGACAATCGAGTAACACTGCTCACGTTACCAGCTACAGCAGCAGTGGTTAACGCTGATAGCGTGGTTGCGTCAAAGCTCGGAAGCTTTTTGATTAACAACGCTTTGGCTTCAGCAGCAGTGTAGTTGTTCGTGTCTTCGTGAATGAAGTAGTGAACCTTCATATCACGTGGAGCATCCTCAACACCTGCAGCAGCCACATCGTGTGCCTGACGCACATTGCGAAGGGCGAATACATAAAATGCCATTATTCGTTAGTTTTTGTTTGATTATTAATACCTTCAGTCTCTTCGTTGTCGTCTCCTCCGTCGCCATTAGCAGGCTCAGGCTTAGAAACCACAGACTCAGAATACTCACCCATTTTAGATAGTGGGATTTGATTGAGTTGAACGTGATGCTCAGCGCCTCCGTCAACAGGTCCGAGACCTTCTTTGGCTCGCACTTCGTTGATTGACAGCACCCCGTCAGACAGGGCTTGATGGTAGTAAGCTGCTCGGCTGGCAGAGTCCGCTCGTAAAAGGGAGTCGACATCGAACCTTGCGCATAAGTACTCATCGTTTCGTAGGAGCTTCCTTTCGACTTCAAGCTCGATTCGCTTGACCCACGGCAGGATTGTTCCTTGGAAAAACTGCAACACTTGTTGTTCATAGTTAGAGTAAGCTGTGTTCCCTTCCATGCCAATCATTGCTGGAGGCACTTGGTAAAAGCGTGCAATCTCCTGTGTGGAATACTGCTTGCTCTCGAGGAACTGTAATTGGTCTAGAGGGACAGACAAAGCTTGGTAGTTAAAGCCGCCTCCTAGAATTGCTACCTTGTGTGCATTACCGCTACCCATGTACTCCGATGACCATCTCTCTGACGCTTGCTGCATCTGTTCGAGTGACAAAGGTTCTTTGGTAGTAAGTATACCTCCGAGCATCCCGCCGTTCTCAAAGAACGTCGCCCCGAAGTTCTGTACAGACTTTGCAGTCTTTAGATTCTGGAGCTGGATTTTCGTTGGGTTCTCACCGCGAAACGCCTTAATCTCAATCATTCGCTCAGCAGGCACTGGAGTCGGTGACCCGTGGTACTTGAAAAACTTATGACCTGTTTTCTTATCAATGTGATGCTCGACTTCCGTTGCGGGAATCCAATACATCTCCTTGCCGTCTGGCATGACCAACGCGTGGCCAACACCGTACAACAGCGCATCGCTTACAATCATCTGCCAGAACTCATACGCGCCCATGTGGGGGTTAGGTTCTACAGCTAAGAGGCGCGAAGCGGGGTGCTGAAAAAGTGGTTCGCGAGAACCATCTTTTTCTTTGCTCTCAACGACGATGTCCATCGACGCGATTGTGTCGGCGATTTTGCTGACGCATGCGTAAACAGCGGCGAGTTGGAGACTATCCGAACCTACAGTCACGTTCGACTGCGAGCGAATCGCGCCAAGCCACCCATTAGCCGCCGTACTGAACGTAGGGACTGGGTTTGTTGAGCGTTGTTCGCCACGACTAAAGAGCCGTTGAAATATGTTTTGCTTTTCCTGTGACATGTATATAACTTAGTAAAAAGCATGGGGTAGGGCAACTTTTACCCTCCCAATACTTGCATGAAAAATTCGAAGTCTGGTGTGTCATCTTCCTCGAAGGTGAGCATCTCACCAACAGCCATGATTCCACTTACAACTCCGTCGATTTTGTCGCCAGATTTAGANTTGTCAACCTTGATGTTACCAGAAGGGTCTGGCTTAATCATTACGTTGCTCATCATCCATCTTAGCACCTCATCACCACCGTGCCAGAGCTTACCTTCAAGGGCTAGCTTCTCCCACGCTTTACTAGGGAATGACATAGATGCATATCCTTGACCAAAGGGGTCGCAGAGCACACCGTCACCTTCTAGGTCTCGGATGAGGTTTAGACTATTCCATCTATCATACGCTATACCTTTAATGTGGTACTTCGCCATCAAGTTGTCTTCGTCATAGCGCACACGTCCATCCATAACGTAGCTTCCAGAGATAAGTCGACGGATTACATTGTAGTCCGTTACATTACCTTCAGTTACATGCACGTTCTCGAATTCATGTATGCGCGAGTATATGTGGTTGGCATCCTTCTCTTGACGGCGCTTCACAGCACGTTCAGGTAGGAAGTAGTGGGTCTCGATACCGATTCCCTCGTGAGGGTCACCAGTTGCGATACTAAGTGCCGTGATGTCGTCAGTAGCAGCCAAGTCGAGTCCTAGGTAGGCTATAGGCTTATTAGTCTTCTCATCGAGCGTGTTACCTGTCGAGGGTAACTGTAGGTTAGATTCATCCATCCAGATGTCATCTTCTACCCAGATATCCTGCGCACCAACAAATACGTTACAATGCTTGACTTGGAACTCAGTTATGTTCCTTCCACCGTAAAGTTTGGCATTATTGAACTGTTTAGTGAGATATTCCATAGAAATGGACTCTCCCAGACCAGCATTGGCCTTTTTCCAGTTTTCAGGGTCTTCCCAGTCATCTCCTTCGTCTATTTCGTAGATTAGGAACAAAAGGTTGTCATTTTCAGCCGTTCCGTCCAAAACTGCCTTACCACCACGAACAAACTCGGTAGCAACGCCATCCATGACGAATCCAGCCGTAGAAATGGCTAACATGAGGGGAGATTTACGACTTCCCATCGAACTGGCGAGTACTCGGTACAATTCACCGTCTTTCATCGCGTGCATCTCGTCCACACAACCGATATTAAGGGAAAGTCCGTCCAAAGTGTTCGCATCCGAGCTAATTGGCTTGATAATGCAGTCTCTTGGNCCGTGAATCTCCTGTCGGTTGGCAGAAAAGCGCTTTTGAAGGGGTTTTGACTTCATTACGCACCTGCGAATCTCATCAAATACCTCTTTGGCTTGGTCTCGTTTNGTAGCCGCNGTNACGAANTGNGCAGCTCCATCGCCGTCCAAAACGCTCATAGCGAGGATTACCGCAGCAGCCAACTGCGATTTCCCCGATTTACGCGCTACAAAGAAGTGTGCAGTGGTGAAACGACGCTTTTTGACGTCATCTTTGTGCACCCAGCCGAAAAGTTGCCCCATAAAGGCCACTTGCCAGCTAGATAGTATAAAAGGCTTGCCAGCCCACTCACCACGCGTGTGAACGCATACGTCCTCGATAAATTGGACATAACGAGCAGCCTCGACTGGGTCGAATACCCAATCGAAGCTATCGTCACTCTCTTGTCTCTCTAAATCATGAACGAAACGCTCATATGCTTTAATAATGTATTTTCCTGCGACAATATCACCGTTAAGGACTCCATCAACGTAGTCCCACATACGGTTCAGTCTAGATTGGTCAACCGACAAGGTTATCGATTGAGTCCCCGTCAGCTTGCTTCGTATTGGCGTTAGCAGCGTTGACTGCGGCACCGAGCATACGAGCTCTGTCCATTGGGGATAGACCCAGCTTAGCACTGAGTTTACCTACCTCACCCTGCACTTTGGTCAGGGCTGTCATCTTGCCAGTCACGTTTGATGACCCGTTCTCAAATACTTGAACGATGTCGTCGATGGTTTGTATCTCTCGTGATAGCATTACGAACATAGATAGGTTCTTAGCGAGCATGGTAATAGTCACAACATCCACTGACTCTAATAGTCCAGTAGCGTCTAGGTAGTCTAGTACCATAGTGAACATCTTTTCTCCCTCAGGGTCAAGGGATACTATGGGAGCTAACGGGGAGTTTTTGGAAAGGTCTTTAGTGACTACTTTCTCAACCTCGACTTTAGCTTCCGATGTCGCAGCTCGCATCTGCTGTAAAAGGGTGGATTTGTTTGCCATGTTATAATTGGTCTATTACTACAATCTCACAGGTAAGGGCAACTGCGTAGTCGTCCTCGTCTGTGTAGTACATAATCTGACTCTTGGGAAAGAACTTGTACTCGTGCATGAATGCCCCAGTCTCAAAGTCTCGGTTAGATATGTATCCCAATATGTGGTCAGATAGTCCACACGCTGTAGTGTATGATTTGTCGAACGCGATGATGTCAATGGTGAAATCGTGTCGCGCTTGTAATCCACGCATAGTGCTCATGGAGTGAGCCGTCTGTGTAATGATTACTTCTGTCTGTTGATTGCCCTGTATGCGATTGCCTACAGAGACGTGTGCTACGGTAGTGCCGAAGGAATCCGCAGCTTGCTTAGCTACTGAGTAAGCTTGCTTGATGGTTTCCTTTAGTACTCCGATTACTGGTGCTTGTGCCATTTTGTTATTCGTATAGGTCGAAGTACTCGCAGATAACGTCAGCGCAGTCATCGAAGCCACGAGCTATCTCAGCACGCCACCCACGACTATTGAGGTCGCGAGCCCATTGCTTTTGCTCTTCTGATGGACGCCCATTGGACGTCTTGACTTCGAGGGCCAAACCGACATACATGCCGCGAGGTTCGAATATTAGTAAATCTGGTATACCCTTCTTGTAGCCACTAGCTTTCATCTTGAGTGCCGTACCCATTGCTAGGCGGACACCTCCGACGGTAGCGGAGTAAAGGGGTGTGGGTTCGATGGATTCTAACAGTCCCACCAGAGCACACTGTATGTCATGCTCTGGGGAACCGTTCTTCCTTGTCGGGATTTTCCCGTCGACGTACCACGTTGGGGAGTCTTTCATGTTACCTCTTATGAGTTACTAGTCCAGTTCTGGAACAGCATTGAGGATAATGTACTCGAGACCTTCGTCGTCCCCGTCATGGAGGTCAACTTCGAAGTACGAGTCTGTGGTGTGGGTAATAGTTACGTTGGCGTAGAAGTCAGCAGCTACGTCAGTAACGTACTGCTCAAACGCGTCGCATTCCCACTCGGGCCAGCCGAATGTAGAGATTGCTAAAGTTTTCATTGTTTGAGTTTTTCAATATATTTTGTTCTAAGATATTTCTGCCAGCCAGCTAGGGAATTAAAGAACACGCCTCTAGCAGAGTAGGCGGCTCGTCGTGTGTTGCATGACCTGCAGCTCCCAACAATGTTGCTGGGGTCGTGCGGGTCTATATCATGTTCGTAACACCGTTCCATTGGAACTACGTGGTCAGCTTCAGTAGCAGGGGTTGCCCTTGCTTCGTTTAAACACCATACGCAGAGACTATCCCTATAGAGGACAGTCTCGCGTACAGCGCGCCAAGTAGTAGTTTTATAGAAGGCAGAAGAAGTCGAGTTATGGAAAGGTTTCACTAGTTCATCCGTGCCGAGCTTACGTCGGTTCCTTCCTTGCTTCTTAGCAATCCAAGGTTTCTTTCGTGAGGCTCTGCGGATGTCCATAGGTTAACATTTGACACAACCCCCAGAAGGGTTGAGGGGGTTGGTAAAATTTAAATAGAGTTCCTTTCGGGGTATATCTATAACATAGTCGAAAGCATGGGGTAGCGCAAGTATGGATGAGTAGGATGACTAAATGACATAGATTGGCAACACTTTTCCCTTTATAGGGGGATATGTAGTATATAATACTTTTCTTAAAGTAAGTCATTATGTCATTCTCTCTCTCTGTATACCTTGGTTTTACTGTATTTTTTATAAAACCGTTTCTCATTTGTAACTCTCCTTTCAGTCATTCTAACTCCGTCCAAGTCACCGAAGTGACTCTGTTCCCTATCAGTGAAAAGTATTTTGGAAAGCCACATAGTGACTTCTTGACTCCCAAAATGTAGAAAAAGTGCTCCGCAAGGTGAGTTGGGGCGTTAAACAACCCCCCCTACCACGTTCTCTAGAACAAATATATAAAGT
>JGI24005J15628_10001987_pt1 | contig 10635 bp, 8 predicted proteins | sample LinPmetageLP40_FD_15628 | JGI IMG/M metagenome (IMG submission 15628) | reverse complement strand
TGGAGGAGGAGGATCTGGAGGAACAGATAAAGGGGGTGCTAATAATTCATATCCGGGAGGAGCTGGAGGAAGTGGAGTTGTTATATTAAAAGTACCAACTGCTAATTATACTGAAACAACAAGTGGTTCTCCAACTGTTTCAACTGTCGGTGATTTTACAATTTTATTATTTAATTCTTCTGGGAGTTACACAGCATAATGGCACATTTTGCAAAGTTAGATGAAAACAATATAGTTACACAAGTAATAGTTGTATCTAACGATATAGCTACTTCAGAAAATGCTGGAGTTACATTTATAAATAATCTTTATGGAACTATTGATACTTGGAAACAAACTTCTTTTAATACGATTGCTAATAATCATAAATTAGGAGGCACACCTTTTCGTAAAAATTATGCAGGAATAAATTTTACTTATGATGCAAGCAGAGATGCTTTTATTCCTCCTAAACCTTATGCAAGTTGGGTTCTAGTTGATGCAACTTGTCAATGGAAATCTCCAGTAGATTATCCAGATGATGATGATAAAAGATATGTTTGGAATGAAGATAACCAAACATGGGAAGAAAGATAAATGAGTAAAATTATAAAAGCAATGAATCTATGTTAAAGGAGAACAGTATCAATGGCTGATGAATTAGAGATGGGAAAGCTCATACAAGCTGTACAGACACTTTCCAAAGACGTAGACCGACTGTCCAAAAGATTAGACTCGTTAGAGAGCCAGCTGGACAAAGGCAAGGGCTTATTTATAGGCATACTCCTTGTAGCAAGTGGAGCTGGAGCAGCAATATCAACAATAATGAATAAGTGGTTTTAAAAAATGGCAAGATTACCAACGATTATAAAAAATATGCAACAGGGTCAGATGAAGAGGTTAGCCGAGGGTGGTGATGCTACGGATGAATCTTTAGCAGGAACAATAGGATTATCACCACGAGATGCACCTGCTCAAAAAACAGAGTTAACAGATGCAGAAACAGTAGCTCCAACACTGATGACAGAGCAAACAAACGAAAAAATAGACCCTATTTCTGTAGGAACAACACCTACTACCGCACTATCTACTGCTAGTGAAACAGATTTAACTGTAGCTAAACCACAAGCAACAGCTGCCGCACAGTATACTGCATACACGGTGCCAGACACTCCAGAAGCTATTGCTGCACAGGGTACTCTATCACAGGAATCTAAAATTGGAGACATTCAAGGAACAGTATCTCAAGAGGCTTTAGCTGCTGCTGCACAGGGTACGGTAAGTGAAAAAGCAACGGTTAAATACCAACTTGGACAACTGTTTGACAGCATTAAAACAGGAGAAGAATTACCGGCTTGGGCTGCTCCTGCTGTAAGAAACGTAACCGCACAGATGCAAGCTAGAGGTTTAGGTGCCTCTTCTATGGCTGCTGCTGCAATAACCCAATCTCTTATGGAAGCGGGTGTTCCAATTGCTGCTGCAGATGCTAAAACGTATGCTACCATGGATATGCAAAACTTAAATAACTCCCAACAGACTGCACTACAAAATGCTATGACTTATGCAGCGATGGACAAAGCTAACTTAGATGCAAGAATGCAAGGTGCTGTAAATAATGCTAAATCTTTCTTAGCTATAGATGCGGCCAATTTAACTAACGCACAACAGGCTAATACGTTGAGTCACCAATCTCAAATACAAAAGCTATTTACTAATCAAGCACAAGACAATGCAGCGTTACAGTTTAATGCTAAATCTGAAAACCAAGTAACAGAGTTCTTTAATGAATTAGGTGTACAGGTAGAGAATGCAAACCAAACACGGGTTGCAGCTATGAGACAGTTTAATGCTGACCAAGGCAATGCTACAGCAAGATTTGCTTCACAAATGGAAGATAGCCGAGATAAATTTAATTCAAACATGGCTGCCCAGATAGATCAGAGTAATGCAAACTGGCGTAGACAAATTAACACATCAAACACTGCAGCACAAAATGAGACTACAAGGATAAATGCTCAAAATTTATTAGGACTATCTAACCAAGCACAAAATCAATTGTGGCAAAGGTACAGAGATGAGGCTCAGTGGTCGTTACAGAGAGCAGAGTCTGCTTCTAATCGTTCTCATGCTTTTGCGATGCAATCCCAACAGAATGATTTTAGTAGGGATACGTACGAGACAGAATATAAAGATAACATGTACATGGAATTAGGTACCGCAATATATAACAAAGTTTTTGGATAGGAGATAGCACATGATGAAAACTCTCAGAAAAGCATGGAAATCAAACTGGGGTAAGGCAGCGTTGCTTGGTGTAGGACTGGTAGGTTATGGTGCTGCATCTAAAGCTTTTGATGTTTTGCCTGCATACAAAGGTAGTTATCTTGATAAACAATTAACTCCTACAGGCACTGGGTTTTTAGCAGACATACAAGGTCAAGCTGCTTCGTTGCTTAGAAGTCCCTTTGCTGTTGGAGAAGCTTTAGGGGGTAAAGGGTACGAATACTTAATGGGGAAAAAGGGTACCACGTATAGTGACTTTAAAAAAGAATTACAGAGTGCAATATCTCCAATCCGACAAGTATCAGGGGCAGTTGGTAAAGTTAAAGAAATAGTGGAGGGAGAATCTCCTAGAGGTACTGGACTTGGCGGGGGACAGAGAAAGGAAATTACCCACAAACAATCCATGCGACCAATTGGTCCAGCAGGAAATATAGCCATAGCTGCAGCAGGAAGATCTAACGCCTTTAACCCTAACAGAACAGCCCACCAACTATTAGCAAAAGCATACCAAGATAAATATTACAAAGACATAGATCAACAGACTGGTGGGGTAAGCCGAATAGGACCAAACATTAACGTAAGAGACGCTGGCAGTTTGTCCATAAGTAGACCATCATATAGATACACAGCATAGAAGGTAAATAGCATGTTATTAAATCCAAAAAAAACACAACAAAATTCTGGGGGTCATAATACAGAAGAAATAGACCCATTTGATGCTCCTGTACCGGGGCAGTCATTAACAGATGAACCGGGAAAATGGCCTTGGGATAAACCTCCTGCTATGTCAGACCCCGATGATGCTGTAGATTATGTTGTACAAAAAATAGAAGATAACCCCGATACAAAGGAAGACATAGATAAGTTCCTAATGGCAGGAACCCCTGTAGAAAGCATTGTAAATACCATTTCATTTACCGGGTTTGCTGAAGGAATGTGGAGTCCCGACATTGCTGAGATGATTAAGTTTCCCCTGTCTGCGTATTTTGCTATGAGGGCTATAGATGAAGGGTACCCACTGGTGATGTTTAATAATGATAACCCAAATGAAGATGTAACGGATGAACAAGTGATAGACAGTTTAAGAGAAAATAACCCACAGGCTTTAGAAACAATGCAACAACTTATAACAGATGCACACACTCCAACCGCTGTTGCTGATCAGAGCTTCTTAGATGCGGGGCCTCCTGTACCAGAAGATATGGCTATGTTAGAAGGTGAGATAGGTGTTCCAGAAGAAGATATGATTATGGCAGATATAACTGAAGGGGGTATGATATAATGTGGGGTGCTTTATTAAAAGTAGCAGGCGGTGTAGTTAAAGCTGATAATGCTAACACAGAAAGAGAAAGAGCTGAGGCACAGGCATTGGCTTTGCAAGAGGCAAAATATGGTTTAGAAGCAGATGCTGCGGCTAAATTAATTCCAAAACTTACTTATAGAACTGCAGACGACACAGTGAGTAATTTTCAACTGGGTGGAAAAGATGTTAATTGGGATTTAAAAGACTATGGCTCAAACATTGGTGGTGCTATGTATGCAGCAGATTTATCAATGCAAATATTAAACAGTCCTGAGTACAAAGCTTTGAGTGCGACTGAAAGAGCGTCAATAAGAAACCGAATAAGGCCTGTACAAACAATAGTCTTAGACCAAACCACTAAAGAACTTAAAGATCAAACTGTTACAATGAAACGACCCCATGATTTGCAACTGATAGATTTAACTATAGATACATACAATACAGAAGCAAATAGAGTACAGAAATCTGATGATACAGAAAATGACCCTGATGCTATAATTCAAGGCACTGATGGGCAATTGCACGGGTTACATGTTAGTAAAAGTTTTGGATTTGATAAAGGCAAAACAAATGACTATGTAGATTCTATCCTTACTCTGAACGGGTGGGATACCCAGAACGCTAATGGAGATCCTGTACTTAAAGAAAATGCAAGAAAGTTAATAATTGCAGACCTAGGACCTGCTGCTTTAAATACTGCTATGCAAATAAATAATTTACCTAAACAAATTACTAGAAAGTATTTAGACAAAAGCACTGCAGATTTTATAGTACAAGAATCTTATAAATATTTTAGTGGAAATACCGTAGAAGATGAAACATCTAGAGATGCATATTTTTTAAATGTTATTCGGGCTGGAAAAGTAGATAATGTTTCTAAAGTTCTTGGTCAACAGGGTGTTATGCCGGGCTATGATTATGGAACAGCAGACCTTGAAAAATATGGTAAAAGATATAATCTAGCAGGAAAACAAGATTTGTATGCTTCTACTTCTACCGCTTTTGAAAATGTAGTATCCATGATGGACCTTATAAAAGACTATGAAGTAAACAACCCCGGAAAAGCTGTACCATTGGGTAGACTAGGAAATTGGGGTGGTAAACTTGCTAACCTTATTGATGAAGGGGGAGGTATTACACAATTAGGAGAAATAGTAGATTTATTTAAAGATGCCTTTGGTTTTAAGTTTGGCAATACTGATGGAGTAGATGGTAGGGGCCAGTTTATGGCTAGAATAGGTGAAAAAATTACACCAAAATACATAAAAGAATATGGAGAATTTAGGGCTTCCTATGAGGTATATGAAGAATTTTTAGCATATCAATTAGCCGCTGCTCTACAGGGTGGCACAGGTGGTAGAACTATTTCTGACCAAGATGTAATAAACATTAAAAATTCATTAGGAAATAGCTTATTTCAATCTGGTCAATTTTTAACTCACAGACTAGAAGAGATTGGAAAATTTTTAAATACAATAAATGAAAAAAATAGGCTATTTGCAGAGGCAGCAACTCCCGGAGATTTAGATATTGCAGCAGTTTACAGAAAGTATGTTTTAGGTACAAAAATATCTAGGACTGTATCTGATGGTGGTTATGGTTATGAAATTCGGGACAATGATGCAGCAGTTAACAATTACCAACCTACAGAATTAAGTCTGCACGCTGTAGGTCTTTTGCAGAATATATATAAGTCTGCTGACCTCAAACACAGTGGAAATGAAAATGCATACTTTAACGGTGCAACATCTATACTAAATGGAATAGATCCAAAAACAAATAAACCTTATGATATGACTGACCCTTATAACAAAACCCCTGACAATCTTCCCAATGATGATAAGGGTGGTGGCAGGACAGTTATGGGTAAAACATTAGAAGAAATAGAAGCTATGATAGAAAGCGATGATCCAGATACTATATCAAATGGTAGAGACTATCTTGTAGACTATAACAAAGGGTCTTTTGATTAAAAATAGAAAGGTTTAACGGATGGCAACGATTGCTGATTTAAATAAAAATGAAGCTGTAGATAAGAATGTTGTTACAAACAATATTTTAACTGAGCAAATGGATGGGTTAGAGATTCCCGTAGAACAACAGGTTGCTCAGGTAGAAGAAATAGATCCTATTGTAGTAACAGAAGAACAGCCAGAAATAGCCCCTGTAGCAAAACCTGTGGTTGAAGCAGATGTAATGAGTCTTGCAGAAGGGCCCGCAGAAAGTACCCAATACTTGCCTCCAGAAGAGGGTAAAGCTATAAGTAAAGAATATTTTAAAGAAGAAGCAAAATCTGTAGTAAAAAAACTTTCTAAACCAAAACTTACATTTAAAGCATTAAAAGATGATAGTGGTAATATCACTAGCTACGTAATGAAATTATACGGGCCAGCCGATGAAAATGGTAAAACTAAAGTGTTAGACAGGTACAATGTAGACAAAGATGTACCAAAAGAAAGATTAGAAGAAATATACAGAGTGACTAGAGACCATGTAGATAAATATGGATTAGAAACTTTAGGAACCGCAGAAGGTAGAGATAAAACTTTAGCAAGCATTGTTTCAGACTATATGACTTTTGGTCCAGAGGCTGTAAAATATGGAGTTGCCACTGCCGCAATAGTAGCTAACCCCCTAATTGGGGGAGCAGCCGTAGCCGGAAGTTTTGCGTTAGATCATTTTTATGATTTTGTACCTACAACAGAAGAAATTTTTCAAGGTGCAGATTTGTGGCAAAGAAAAGGATTTAAAGCGGGAGTTAACGCAACTTTTAGTGATATGGATACCGTTAAACAAACATTAAAGGGTGGGACTTTAGAAAAAAACTTAACTGATGATAATGGAGACTATAAACCTTTATTTTTATCCGACCTTTCAAGTAAATTTGCAAGAAGGAGTGATTTACCTGTATGGATGGTAGCTATGAATTTAGCTATGGAAGGAGCAACATTCAGTACTGGTTTTGCAGGGGGGCTGTTTGCGAGTACAGTGGCTAGAAAAGAAGTAAGTCAACTTATGGTAGATGTAACAAAAATTGTTAAAGGCCAATTGGCAGAACGTAAAATTCTTAGAGAGCCTACCGCTTACGAATTATCAAAAGTAATGAGAATAAAATTAAAAGATTTGTCAGACATAAGGAAAAAAGGTCAAAATAAAGTTAGTGTAGATAGTTTAAACAACCTTATGACTTCTTTTAAAAGAGATACTCTGTTTGAAATGCGAGTAAATACTGGAAAATACATAACTGGTGTAGCTTATGGAGAAGGTCTGTTTACAGGAACTTCCTTACTTTTAGATAAACAATTAGATTGGGAAGTAGGTGGTGGTTTAAATACAGGAGGAGCAATAGCAACAACATTTGCGGGAGGAGGCATCTTTCGTTTTGCCCACAACATTGTAAGAGGTATAGCTACAACTGGAATAGACTTAGTAAATCCCATAATTAAACCTTTTGGAAAATCTGATGTTAAATACGCTGAGAGTGTTGCATTAAAAGAATTTGGTGGAGAAGAAGGATTTGTTGATGCTATAACACAAAGAGCAAGAAGAGAAAAAGGTGGAGACACCCCAGACATTGCAGACATCGGTAGAGTACGGGGAGAGATGATAGAAGAGTTTAGGGGTGGATTATCTTTAGATAGTTTTAAACGTGTTTTGCAGGGAGAAACAAATTTAGAAGATTTAAATTTGACCGCTAAAGAAAAAAAACACGGGCAAGCTTTTATAAAATCTTTTAGTGAATTGTCTGCCCTGTCACAAACTCGTATGTTAAAATTTTTAGACCATTCTATGGCTACTGTAAAAGGTTTAAGAAAAATGGGTATAGAGAACCCAGAAACTAGCTTGGGAACTTTATTTAATTTAAATATTTTAAGAGGAATAGAGCCAGATCTTTTTTCTTTTAAAGCTAAACGGTCCGGCACATTTCGTACTGGAATGTTAGCACAGGCTGACCTAGAAGAATATTTTCAAAAAAAACAACAATTATCAGAGCAGCTAGATGATATTTTGCAAAAAACTCTTGCGGGAGTTCAGGAAAATTTAAAAACAGGAGCAGGCAGAGCAGAAGACATTCAAACGGAAGTAAGAAGTTTTATTAATGAACTTAAAATAATGAAAAGGCAGTTGGGGGATGACGCAGTAGTAAGCACAGACAACCTTGAAACAGCAATAAATTTTGAATTAAATAATTTTGTATTGGGAAATCCTGCAGTAGACCAAAGTATAAGAGATTTAATAAATAGTTTAAAGATTACAAGCAGCCAAGAAAACGCTATAAAATTTTTAAAAACTTACGAAAGTAAAAAAATAGAATTAGCAAAAGAGGCAAATACTTTAGCAATAGAGGCTCGTAATTCTAATCCTATAAAAGCAGAAGCAATAAATAGTCAAAACATTGCAAAATCTATGATTAACCAGAAAGACGCTCTTAGAGAAACAAAAAATGTTTTATATAAAGAAGCAAATGCAATAGATAAGGTTATAGATGGCAATGGCTTTTATTATGCACTAAATGATAAGCTAACTACCAGTGCTGCTGAAGATTTTAGAGGATCAATTGGCGATGCACAAACTGCTTTGGATGATCTATTTGGAGAGGCAGCTCAAGATTATTTTGATTTGTTTAAACAACAAGCAGGGTTAGACACTGAAGAGTTTAATAAATTTGTAAAAGGTTTGTTAACAGACCCTGAAGAAGGCCTTGGTTTAGCTGCGGATGAAGTAGCTAAAATAATGAGGAGTCCAACCCGTATATTAGATACATTAATTCAGAGGGATGTTACACTACCAAACCTAGCTGAAAAACCTGCTTTTTACATGTCTGCAAAAGATTTAAAACACATAGAAAGTGGGTTAAATTCTAGAATGAGAGCTGCAGGCCCTGTAATTGAAGGTAAATCTGCTTGGGAAACGTACAAATTAAAAGATATAAAAATAGCAATGGATTCAGAGTTTCAAAAATTAAGGGTTGATCCAACTATTAATTTAAAGTTAGACCTTTTAGAAAAAGCAAATTTAGCTAATGTAGATTACCACAATGCTTTACAGACAACTCTGTTGAAAAAAACATGGGGATCTCGTGGGAGGCAAAGAAACGGATTAGAATATATAGGAGGGCACGAGTACAGTTTACAACCTGAAAAGTGGGCTAATGAAATATTTAAAAATCCGGAAGATGCCGATGCTGTGTACAGAGATATAAATACACTATTTAAAGGTGCTGATCCGGAATTAAAAGCAGAATTTGTAAAAGCAATAAATATCCACGCTGCTATACTTGTCCGTGGAGCAATTGTAGGAGCTTCTCCTAAAAATCTTGATAATTTATTAGCTGGTAAACCCGTAATTAAAACTACTGATGATCCTACTTTATTAGATTCAGTAATAGTGCCCCAAAAACCAGAAACTTTTAAGGCTGATTTAGTTCATAAAAAAATGAAAACTATAGATGCTTTAGAGAATGCCAGTTTAGATAGAGCCACAGGTGTAAAATTATTTAATTTTGATGAGGCTAATAATCTTGATTTACGTATACAAAAAGCTGTAGATGATTCTGACACTCTTGCAAAAGAACTTGTTAACGCAAATTTTGAAATGGCCTCAGCTAAAAAGCTGTTAGGTAAAAGGGTACAGAATGATATTAAATATATTAAAGACGAAGTACTAGGGGGAGATTTAAAAAAATTCGCTAATTACCAAGCTAATCCTGAAACTTTATTACAAGACATTAGCTCAGGCACATTAAAAGATATACAAGCTAATATTATAAGTTTAAACAATCCTAAAAAATTAGAACAATTTAACCAAGCTATTCACACACTTTTTGTACAAGGATTTATGAACAAATTTGCAGCATTAGGTGATGTGGCAGTTAGATCTGGAGAATCTACAATAACTAGAAATTTAGACATGTCCAGTTTAGATTTTTTAAAAAGTAATAAAAAAATTATAAAAGAAGTTTTTGGTAAAAGGATAGATCTAGATAACCTTCTTTTATTGGCAGACAATGCTGCTTTAACAGCTACTAGAACAGGTATTAATAACTCACTAATAGCACAGCCTACAAAAGGATTAGCTATGCTTACCATTGGGTCTTACGTAGGTAGATTTAATGCTATAGCTCAAGGTCGTACTGGTATAAAATATATTGGTGCAGAGGCATTTGTTGTGCAGATGAAATCTCATGAACTTGCTACTGTAGCAGGGCTTCTATTAAATCCTGTAGCTACCGAAAGAATTGCACAAGTTATAAAATCTGGAAAACCTCTATCTGGAAACCTTGTAGTTCCCGGGCTTGTTTGGCTTCCAAAATTTATAGGAGAAATGACAGCTCTGTCAGAAAATTATGCTGAAAATAAAGGATACATAAAACAAAACCCTAGTAAATTATATAGTAAAATACCACCGGTAGGGTCTGGGGGCATCATAAGAGAAAGAGAATTATTAAAAGAAATGCAACAAAACATAGGAGGAAACTAACATGCCGGGAAAACACGCTTACAAAAAAATGGCTGAAGGAGGAAGGTCTGATATGTCTGCTAAACCAGATGTAGCTGCACCTGAAACAGACAGAGTAATACCGCCTACACCAATGACTGATGCAATGGAGCTATCCAACGTAGACCCTATGACAGGCAAGCAGTACCCTAACAGAAGGCAAATGAAATATGGTGGAGCAGTTATGTACAACAACGGCCCCCGCAAAGTGAGGACATAAAGTATGGCAAAGTCAGAGAGATTAAGAGGTAGCAAATCTCCTGTAACCGATTACAAAGTTGGCAACGGGGGAATCAGGGATTTATTTAAATACATCTTAGGTGGAGAAGAAACTCGTAACAGCATGAAAGTTGTAAAAACTCGTGGGGGTAAGTCTACAATTATCAAAGACCCTTCACAGAAAAATGCGGTAGTTAACACCGTAAAGAAAGTTATGGACTCCAATGCGGTTAGTAGTATGGCAGGAGACCGTGCTAGAAACATACAAAGAAATATGGCAGCAACTATGAATCAACCTGCTCCATCTCCTAGAATTACCGGAGCAGACCAAACAAACAGAATGCGAATGATGG
>JGI24005J15628_10001985_pt1 | contig 10642 bp, 8 predicted proteins | sample LinPmetageLP40_FD_15628 | JGI IMG/M metagenome (IMG submission 15628) | reverse complement strand
TGACTTTTTCAACCACTCCAAAACAAGCGTATTCGCTAATTTTCGCCTCGGTTCGTGTCCTCACGAACCGAAACTAGACTTTTCGGAGTGGACTCAAACTTTGAACTTTGAACTTTGAACTTTAAACTTCAAACATTCCTTAGTGCAACCTATCTTGCCGTGGTGTCAAATTGGACATTATTATCGCTTCTTCTTCAAGTAGTTCCTTCCACCGTTTCATCACAGTTGCTTCCGGCATATACTCTTTTGCCAACTGAAGGAAGTTTTTGTAATGACTCGCTTCTGACACCATCAATTCGTAGTAGAAGTTAGCCAAATCCTTGTCTTGTATGTTTTTCCAAAGCAATCTGAATCGCTCGCAGCTTCGTGCCTCGATCAGTGCATTGATCAATAACTTCTCCATCAATTGTTGATCTCTGCTCCCTCCTTTCCGCTCGATTTTTATGAGTTGCTTGACGTATTCATCTGTCCGAGGGAAACCTAACTTGTATCCTCTCTTTTTGAGTTCTTCAAGGACACGCTCAAAATGTCCCCACTCTTCAGCAACTACTGGTGTCATCACTTCCACCAATTTCTCTTTCTCAGGAAATAACACAATCATAGAGATGCAAGATGTGGCTGCTTTCTGTTCGCAGTAAGCATGATCTACCAAGATATCCTCGATATTCTTTTCCGCTATATCGACCCATCTGGGATCAGTCGGCAGTTCCAATCCAAGGACATGCTTGGCACTATCATCAATCATAAAATGCCCATTTGAATCCAAAGTCAATTCCATTGACCTGACCGATATATTGAGGACTGGCGAAATAGCCCACTTCATTGAAGGCCTTCATCAAGTTGATGTATTTGAGAAATAATCTTCCTCGATTAATTTTCAGATTGAAAAATATATCTACCACTGCAAATTCTCTTAACGAAAAATCATCTTGTAAGTAAAATTGCTGAATGGCTGGATCGTAAGTGTTGGCAAAATAGGCATTTTTCCAATAGGCATCGACTCCTACCTGAAATTGCAAGTTGCCATCAAATACTATATTTTGATAATATAATTTTGTATTGACTAGCAATTCTGGAACTCTCATTACATCACGATTAGTTCCCTGAACTGAAGAGTAAACACCATACAAATTTAAGTATATTTTATTTCTAAAATTGGTATTTAGTTCTGTGCCGAAATTGAGCAGTTGCAAGTCGCTCACTTGAGTGGGCGTTCGTTGCTGATCATAGTAGATGTAGTCATTGAGCAATATCCATCTTCCAAATGGCTTCAATGTCAACTTTCCAAAAGTGAGATTCAAGCTACCCTTGAGTTCATCTACATTGATCGGCCTGAAATCATTGTCCCATCGATTGTAGTTGCCATAATAATACTTCTCAATGAATGATGGTGCGTATTGCATTCGCCTAAATCCAAAAGCATATTTTGAAGATTGAAATTCACCGCCAATTTGATAGTTGCTCCCGACTAAATATTCCAAATCCCCTGAAATACTGGTGAGCGAATCTATCTGCAACCTCACCTTAGCACCGCCATATTGTTCAAAGCCCTTGGTTTTTAAATCAACTGTATCTCTGTGAATATTGTTGTAATCCATATTGAAGTATCTAGTCCTATGATAAAAATTATAGAACAATTTCCCTACATCACCTTTTACACCCTGCTCTGATGTAGTCGTTTGAAAGTTAGTACGATCATATGTTTTTGCAGAATCCAGATATATTGCATTGAAAAACAGAGAATCCACGGCTGTATCTCTAAACGTGTTTTCTTGCTTTGATCGATCAGTTTGGTGATAGACTTGAATCAGATCAGAAATTTTGTACTGCTGATAAAAATGGATATTGGTTCGGAGCTCCTGCGTTTTCGCTTCTTCCAATATATTGTCAGCATTATCATCAAAGAAATCAGGTAAGAAAGTAATATCTTCAACATCTACCCCTCCATATTCATTCACCCTGTGCATATTTCTTGATATATGCGCGAGCATCTGATATTTTTCATCCTTGGTTCTATAGTGCGTGTATAGATCATACGCGTTGGATGTTACATTGCGATCACCCTTGCCCGATCGCTGAATTTGTTTATCTATATAGAGTCCTCTGAAGTTAAAACCAAAATTCCATTGTGGACTAATATTTCGACTATAACTGGCTTCGGTAATGGCTCTACCGTTACCACCTATCACAATATCCATATTGGTAAATGGAGAATGTGTATCATAATACTTAATTTGATCAGCTGTCTTGAAATAAATATTGTAGATATTTATTCCCGAAGTCTCACCTATTGTGCTCGGCAATTGATAGAACATAGGCATGGCTGCTGTTCCAATATTTCCCAAGTCTTGTAGCTCATTGTTGGCTCTATTTACATAGTCGAATCGATGCATGTTCTCAATCAGTGTATCTATGGTATAATATTGTTCTTGATTATATTTGATATTTTTCTCGAAGGTATATCTGGTAGTAGTTGGCCCATATATCTGCTTCGTAGAATCATCCAACAGCTTACCGTCTTTGAGTCCACCTTTTGGCTCATCATTTTGCCTGTCAGTGGGAAAACCATTCTCATCAAACCCATCTATATTATTGTTACCATCTATTCCTCCACGATCTTGGGCAAATGCAGAATTGGAAAGAATTAAAAATAGTGATATGACGAAAACTCCTTTTTTCACGCGGCAAAAGTATGAAATACTATGGAAGTATTGATTTTGTTTTAATAGAATTCATCACCATTTCATCAAATACCGCTCCATTTTGTAAGAATACAACCTCTATTGGAATATAATATATCGGTCGGTCACCAAAGATCTCTTTGAATTCATCATCGAGCAGTCGCACCATGTCTTTTTCCGTGGTTAGTAAGATGGCATTATCTGTGCTGACTTGATCAAATTTCTCGATGATATTTTCTATATCCTTTATTTGATATTTATAATGATCCGCAAAATGTTGTTGCCCAATAATTTCATAATTTTGAAGCACATGATCTACAAACGGAAGGTAATTGGATATGCCCGTGAATAGATACACACACTTGGGTTCTTTCGCTTCTTCTCCATATATCAATTTGGGAGATTCGTAGCTGACAGCACTAAAAAAGACTGGTATATTTGAGTTGGTATATTCTCTGACACTTTTTAAGTATCTATTCTCCACGTTCTCACTTATCAAATCTGGACACTTGGTGATAACCACGGCATCCGCACGATTGGCATTTTTTCTGGCCTCACGCAGTCTTCCGGCTGGCAAAATATAATCAGTAAAAAAAGGCTTGCTGTATTCTGTGAGCAGAATGTTTAGATTAGGTATAACAGACCTATGCTGGTACGCATCGTCTAGGATGATCACCTCAGTCTCCTCTTGATGATAAAGTATTTGAGGAATAGCCATGGCACGATCTTCTCCAACGGTGACCATTACTTTTGAAAATTTATTATAGAACTGATAGGGTTCATCACCCAACGTGAGGGCACTGTCATCCTTATTGGCAATTCTAAAGCCTTTGGTCTGTCTGCCATATCCCCTGCTAAGTGTGGCAGTCTTTCTATTTTTTAGGAGTCTTAAAATATACTCAACGACAGGCGTTTTGCCCGTACCTCCAACAGATAGATTCCCTACAGCTATGACATTGGTGTCAAACTGAAAAGATTTTTTATGCTCGATGTTGTAGAGGTGATTTCGAAATCTAGACCCTATATCATACAGTATAGCAAACGGATAAAGGAGTATGAAGAATATTTGTTTCAATTCAGTATGTTTATACTTATTATTCGATAAGAGTAATGGGGTAACAAACCCAAAAAGTGGTTAAATTTAAGTCTTGCAAAGTTCTACATTTATGCACAAAATAAAAGATATCATCAATTATTTGGAGGAAATTGCTCCTAGCGCTTACCAAGAAAGCTATGACAATGCCGGATTAATCACGGGAAACCAGCAGGCAGATGTCACAGGTGTACTCATCACGCTAGACTCAACCGAGTCGGTGATTGAAGAAGCAATAACAAAAGAGTGCAACTTAGTGATCGCCCATCATCCAATCGTATTTAAGGGGCTCAAAAAAATCACTGGAAAAAACTATGTAGAACGTACAATCATCAAGGCCATCAAGCATGATATAGCAATCTATGCCATTCACACAAATCTTGACAATATCATCAATGGTGTGAATCAGAAAATTGCTGATAAACTAGGGCTCAATAAACTGCGTATTCTTCAACCCAAGTCATCTACGCTTTCCAAACTGGTAACCCTAAGTCCTAAAAAATATACGCAAAAAATCACCCAAGCGCTGCATGATGCTGGCGCTGGTCACATCGGTCAATATGACCAATGTAGTTTCAGTACCGAAGGGATAGGAAGTTTCCGACCAAGTGAATTAGCAGACCCACACATTGGCACGGAAGATCAACAAGAATCTGTAACTGAGGACAGGATAGAAGTGATTTTGCCCACACACTTACAACACAATATATTAGCAGCATTGCATGAGGCTCACCCTTATGAAGAAGTAGCCTATTATCTTTCAGCAATCTCCAACAAGAACCAAGAGGTGGGTGCCGGAATCATAGGGGAACTAGGTGCTTCAATGAGCTCACCAGAATTTCTGCAATACCTCAAGGAAAAAATGGAGTTAAAAGTCATTAGACATACGAATGCCATCCATGATAAAATTCAAAAAATAGCTATTTGTGGAGGAGCTGGAAGTTTTTTACTACCTCATGCCATTCGTAGTCAGGCAGATGTCTTTATCACTGGAGACTTTAAATACCATGAGTTTTTTGATGCTGAGGACCACCTCATGATTGCTGACATTGGGCATTATGAAAGTGAAGTATTTACAAAAGAATTAATTCATGATATATTAAGTCAAAAATTTGCTAGCTTTGCATTCAATTTGTCCGAAATCAATACAAATCCGATAAGTTACTTTTAAAAAATTCATGGAAAGTACTGTACCACAAAAACTTGATGCTCTTGAAAAATTACAAGAGATCGATTCAAAACTAGACGAAATCAAAAAAGTAAGAGGAGCATTGCCCGATGAGGTAAGAGACCTTGAAGATGAGATCGCTGGCTACCAAACTAGAGTAGATAAGTACAACAATGACCTGCAGGGTATCGAAGATGCTATCGTAGCTAAAAAGGCTGCTATCAAAGATGCTGAGTCATTGATCAAAAAGTACGAAGAGCAACAAATGAACGTTCGTAACAACAGAGAGTACGATGCGATCACCAAGGAAATGGAGTTGCAAGCTTTGGAAATCCAGATTAGTGAAAAAAGAATCAAAGAAGCTTACATAAAAATCGAGTCTAAGAAAGAGGAGATTGAAGGCACCAAAGTTCTTGTCTCAGAAAGAACTAAGGATCTAGAAAGTAAGCAAAAAGAATTGGAGACTATCATTGCTGAGAGCGAAGCAGAAGAGAAAAAATTATTAGCAAGTAGACAAAAAGCATCTAAAAAAGTAGATGGTCGTCTTTTCACTTCTTATGAAAAAATAAGAGATAATGCACGAAATGGACTTGCTGTAGTTTCTGTAAAAAGAGATGCCTGTGGTGGATGTTTCAACATCGTTCCTCCTCAAAGACAAGCAGACATTAAGGAAAGAAAGAAACTTATCGTTTGTGAACACTGTGGTAGAATCTTTGCCGATGTAGAATTTGTGATCGTGGAAGAAAAGCCTAAAAGAACTACTCGTAGAAAGAAGGTAGAAAAATAATAACCACTCAATGAGTTGTTTTGATAAAAAGTGGATGAGTTATATTTCTTATCCACTTTTTTTATGCCTTGTTTTTACAGGGCTCTCGATCCCTTCATCTGCTCAAAATACCTGGCAATTTGATCAAGAAGACCTCATTGCCTATCACAAATTACTGAATCTCAAGATAGTTGATAAGGATTTATTGTTACAGCGTGACAGAAATGCAACACGCTATCTCGCGCACTTTCGCAATAGTATAGAACTACTTATTTCGGATAATGAACAAGATCTAGATGACTACGAAAAAAGAACTGATGACATTCTGGATTATTTCAAAAAAGACAAAGGAGAGTCTCCCTATGTTAAGTTCTATACAGCAGAAGTATTACTCCAGTCTGCATTTATTCAGCTAAAATTAGGACATGAATTGTCAGCCGGGTGGGAGTTGAGAAGAGCCTATCGCGAAATCAGAAGAAACATCAAGCAATACCCAGACTTCCTCCCCCACTACAAGACCATTGGTCTCTTGCACATCATTATAGGTTCCGTTCCAGACAAATACAACTGGTTACTATCACTCTTGGGTATGGAAGGTTCTGTAATGGAAGGTCTGAAAGAGTTAAGAATGCTGGCAAGTTCTGAGGATATCTTCAAGACTGAGGCACAACTACTTATCCTGCTCATACAAGGATATATACTACCAGAGACTGACTCATCAATACAAGGTCTCCAACAATTATTTGAAGCAGATTCTGATAATTTATTGACAGGGTATCTGTATGTGTCTGTCTTGATGAAAAGTCAAAAAAATGAAATAGCACTACAGATCTTAGACTCTCTGGAAAGCTTACAAAAACCAAGTTACATTCCGTTTTCGTTACTCACCTATTTGAAAGCTGAGGCTCTATTGCAAAAAGGAGATTATGCTGAATCCATCAAAAAATATGAAGAATTTATCGCAATACATCAAGGTGAAAATTACTTAAAAGACGCAACATATAAAACTGGTCTTGCCTATTGGCTGTTAGATCAGCCTGATATAGCGACCACTTATTTTAAAGATGCGGGTGATATCGGTATGGCGCTAACTGAAGTCGATAAACATGCCAATAAACAATTGGAAAGTGATCCATTCGTGAATCGCAAAATAATGAGCGCTCGTTTATTGACTGATGGTGGGTACTATCAGCAGGCTATAAAGTCACTTGACAATATCCGTTCAAGCGATATTCGAGACAAAAAAGATGAGATAGAACTTAATTATCGAAAAGCCAGAATTTACCATCAAACTGATCAAATCAACGCAGCCATTGCTTTTTACAAACTCACTATCAACAGCAGCGAAAAGAACAACTGGTATTTTGCGCCCAATGCCGCTTTACAATTAGGGTTCATTTATCTATCTGAAGATAATAAGTATCTCGCAGAAAAATATTTCAAAAAAGCATTATCGTACAAAGACCATGAGTATAAGAACAGTATTGACAACAAGGCCAAATCTGCACTTTCCAAATTAGAGGATCAATAGGCCATTTTCTCTGAGTGCTTCCCACACTTCAGAAGTTAACATATTCTCTACATTCTCAAAATGCGCTTCATAACTTTCTTTGAGGGATTTAAAGTTGTAAAGTGGTTCGTTATATGCTGTTTTTGATAAGATATCTATGACCCATTCACCAAGATCCGTTGGCAGTTCCATTATAAAATCTTCCTTCTGATTAGAGAAGGTCAGCTCAGCGGTGTCATCGAAATAACCAATGCTAGGTTGAATTCCAATCCATAAAACTCTGTGATGATCCTTCTGTTTGAGTGTCGGCTCGTTGTCGATCTCCCTGGCTATGAATTTTGGAGGGATGCTTGTTGCAGGTACTTTAGTATCAAACCAATTTTGTAGTGGCACTTCAAAACAAACACCGTGCATGAAATTAAACAGTGATTTTCTAAGCCCTTCACCAAATAGTTCATGATCTGCTCCATTTGGGTCGTCATGTTGTAAATCATTGTTAGCGAACGCACCATCTATAGGTCCTACTTTTGTCACGCCAAAAGCCTTCGGGTCAATGCCCACAGGACTATGTGCAGTCATCGCAAATCGGTGCCAAAATCCCGACTGAACCACTCCATTCATAAACAACTGTCGCACCATCTCCAGAGAATCGATGGTCTCCTGTGCACTCTGGGTAGGAAAGCCATACATCAAATAGGCATGTACCATGATTCCGGCCTCTGTAAAGTGGTTGGTAACTTGTGCCACTTGTCCAACAGTCACTCCCTTTTTGATCATCGCGAGTAGTCGGTCTGAAGCTACCTCCAGCCCTCCTGACACCGCAATGCAACCCGATGCCCGAAGCAGTCGGCAGAGATCCGCTGTAAAACGCTGTTCAAATCGAATATTCGTCCACCAGACCACTGTCAATTGTCTCCTGAGTATCTCAATAGCCAAATCTCGCATCAAAGCCGGTGGTGCTGCCTCATCTACAAAGTGAAACCCATTTTGACCCGTCTGATTCACTATTTCTTCAATCCTATCGCAAAGAATAGCTGCGGTGACTGGCTCGTATCGCTGGATATAGTCAAGTGATATATCACAAAAAGTACACTTCCCCCAATAACAGCCATGCGCCAGTGTCAACTTATTCCACCTACCATCACTCCATAGTCGGTGCATAGGGTTGGCAATCTCAATCACTGATAAATAATCCCGCAGGCGTAAATCACTGTAGTCTGGTGTGCCTACTTCACGCTGTGCAATGTCTTTCTCCTTGCTCCCATTGCAGTATTGTACCTTGTTGTCAATAAATGAAAAAGTGCGTTTTAGATTTTCAATAGACCTTTCACCATCCAAATACTCCAGCAGATGTCTGACTGGGGCTTCACCATCATCCAACATGATATGATCGATGTATTGAAAAACCCTTGGTTCTTTAATAGATCGAAGCTCCGTATTGGGATATCCACCCCCCATCCATATTTTGATATTGGGATAATTTCTTTTAATGTACTGCCCACACTTAAATGCCGCATAGAGATTACCTGGGAAGGGGATGGAAAGACCAACAACTGTGGGTTGATATTCAGCTATCTTGAAGTCGAGAAGTCTAAGTAGTATTTCATCTATGAGTCCATCAGGCTGCTGAAGTGCCTCATACATCTCATCAAATGAGGTAGCTGACATCCCAAGTCTCTCTGCATATCTGCTAAAACCAAAATGTGGATCAATAGCCTCTGTGATCAAATCACCGATATCCTCCAAATACAACGTAGCCATGTATCGCGCTTTGTCCCTAATACCAAGTGTGCCAAAAGCCCAATCGAGGTCATCAATCTGCTCAAACCTGCTCGCTTGAGGCAAATAGTCACCCTCGGCTATATGGTAGGCAAGTGTGGGATTTTTATCTTGCAAAAACTCAATGGTAGCATCGATGGTTTGTAGATAGGTCGCTTGCAACCGCAAAATCCTTGCTGAGTTATCAGATAGTTCTGTCTGTTGTTCACCTATTCTTGAAAAGACCTTTCCCAAACCTTTTTTCGAAAACAACTCAAGAATAACCTCTATCCCCAAGTCAGCCTGATGGCATTTGACATCAATTGTGTTCAAATAACCTTTGAGGTAGGCAGTCGCAGGGTATGGTGTGTTTAATTGGGTAAATGGTGGGGTAATAAACAGGACTTTCTGAGGCACAGTTTGGTAATTAGTAATTGGTAATTGGTAATTAGTAATTGGTAATTGGTAATTGGTAATTAGTAATTGGTAATTGGTAATTGGTAATTAGTAATTGGTGTTTGGTGGTTAGTGTTTGGTAGTTAGTATGGGAGTGTAAGCTGAACTCTGTCTGCTTCTCAACCCTTCGGGTTCTTTTCAGGGGGTACCCCCTGAAAAGAACCCGAAGGGTTGCCTTTAATTTCCAATGGTAATCTGTCCCCAAATTTAATACTTAATTGCTGAACTGTCAATGCCCAATTTTGCAAAGGGGATGTCCATTTTTTTTCAATATTACGTGTTGCCAAATATATCAATTTAAGCAATGCCATATCAGAGGTAAAAGCCCCTTTTGTTTTAGTAACTTTTCTTATCTGACGATGATAGCCTTCTACTGCATTGGTGGTATAGATTAGTTTTCGTATCGGTGCTGTATATTGAAAATATGTAGAAAGTTTCTCCCAATTATATTCCCATGATTTTATTACTATAGGATACTTTTTCCCCCATTTTTCTGCCAACAATAATAAATTATCTTCGGCTATTGATTTGGTTTCTGCTCTATAAACTAACTTTAAATCTGCCATAAACTCTTTCTGGTTTCTACTGGCTACATATTTAAGCGAATTGCGTATTTGGTGAACTATACAGCTCTGGACCTCAACATTTGGGTAAATACTCTCTATGGCTTCACTAAAACCTTTAAGATTGTCTATACAAGCTATTAAAACGTCCTGCATTCCTCTATTTTGAAGGTCTGTAAGGACTTGCAACCAAAAAGATGCACCTTCACTCTCTGATACATACATGCCCAATATCTCCTTCTTTCCTGAGCTGGTTATCCCCAGTATGTTATAAACTGCTCTAGAAACTATCTTACCTTCATCTCTTACTTTGTAATGCATTGCATCAAGCCATAGAATACAATAAACAGGCTCTAATGGACGATTTTGCCAAGCTTTAATCTCTGGTATGATGCGGTCTGTTATTTGACTTAAAACCGTGTGTGATATCTCTGTATCATACATTTCCTTGATATGATTACTAATATCTCGAAGGCTCATACCTAAACCATATAAGCCTATGATTTTGGACTCCAAACTATCGGCTAAAATAGTCTCTCGCTTTTTAATAATTGAGTCCACTCCGAAAAGTCTAGTTTCGGTTCGTGAGGACACGAACCGAGGCGAAAATTAGCGAATACGCTTGTTTTGGAGTGGTTGAAAAAGTC
>JGI24005J15628_10001982_pt1 | contig 10651 bp, 20 predicted proteins | sample LinPmetageLP40_FD_15628 | JGI IMG/M metagenome (IMG submission 15628) | reverse complement strand
CAGGGTGATATTTAGGATTTCTTTCTTCTACAATACCAATAGGAGATAAACGATTTGCATGACGTTCACCTAATCGATTTTTTATTCTATAGTAGATGTAAGGTATATCAAAATAATCACTATTATAACCAACTAAAATGTCTGGTTGAATTGCTTCCATTCTAGAAAGAAACACTTCAATAAGGTCTGTTTCTCTTCTTACAGGAATAATTTCTCTACCATCTTGGATACCCTCTTTTATTTCACCTGTTTTGTCTAAAATAACAATAGCCCATTCGTCTAATTGTTTATCCCACCAGGCAATTGAAGTTATAGGTTTAGGTGCTTTTTGAATATAAGTAGGAGTTAAGGCACCACCCATTTCAATTTCAATATCAAAAAATACTTCACGGTGTGTTTTAGAAACTTCACCATTAATACCATATTTATCAATTAAGAATTTTGTATGGATGTTACCCCTGTTGTGGTCTGCATAATGTAGGCCTGTTGTGTTTCTGTCCCAACTGGTTATTTTTTTTAGAGGCTCATTTCCTAAACCTCTGTGGGTAGATTGGGCTTCTTGACATTCAACATAACCATAATTTTGGAATTCTTCTACAGAATAACCATTATCATCCCATAAATGGATGTTATAACGGTTATACTCTTCTCCTCTTGTAACGTAACAATTTTTATACACTAAACTAACTCTTCTCCTATTCCTACTACTTCTGATAAAATTAATAATGATGCTGCTAGATCAACACTCCACCATAGAGCTCCATATCCTAAAATACGGATTGCTGATTTTACAAAGCTTGCAATTGCGTGTTTACGCGGATCAGGAATTTTGTTTAAGTTCTTCATCTGTAAAAAATTGTTTTAAGTTTGGTCTGAAATAATTAATTGATTTTAATACCTTGCGGTCTCTAGATCGGTATACTACCCAATATTCACCTACTTGCTCATAATGTGTGGCTTCGCCTACTCTTGCTGCTTCTGATTTAGCCGTTTCGATAGCTTCCTCTTCTGTTTTACAAGCTTTAGACATGTTTGACGCTTGGACCTCTTGATACGCGTTCCATATCTTTCCCTTAAGGCCATGTAACATAGTACCGTTCCCGAGGGAAACATAAGTAATGTCACACAAAGCATCAAGAATCTCAACAATGTCGCCTCTCTCGCATGCTTCTTTATATTCCGCAAGTTCTTCTTGAATGAAGTCGTATACAAACATCCATTCTTTCTTTTCGGGGATTGTTGGCTCATAATTGTTTGGTTTACCGAATGTTGAATTAAATTCTTCAACTTCGTTTACAAATGGTACATTCCAATATTTAGGACTTATCTTTGTTTCTTCAAATGGAATTGTTAATTGCTTTCCCATATTTTTAATTTCTAAATCTAACATAACTCTATTATAATCAGTCATATCATGAACATGATCTTTAATATCTCTATTTCGATTATATTGATCTATTAGCCATTGTTCTTGATTAGTCATAATTATTATTCTAAAATTTTAATAATTTTTGTTTCTTTAACTTCTTTTACTTGGTATTCTACTTGTACATTTTCGAATTCCTTAACAACTTTAGCTTCTGCTTCTGTGCATGATTCTGATTCTACACAATACACTTCATTTGTTGTTGTAAGACGTCCTCTTTCATTTTCGTCTTGTACTTTTACTTTTGCTAAATAATATGCCATAACTTTTTTTATTTGTGGTTTCTTTTAAAATCTGCTGCGAAATTTTTAATTTTGTTAGCTGCAGATCTGCATCTTGTTTTAGCTGCCGCTGTTGTTTTTGTAATTTCATTTTCGATTAAGACGATTTGTTCTTTAATTGCGTCTAGTAATTTTTGTGAATTTTCCATTGTTCTTTTTTAATTTATAAATTATATAACTAATTGCGGGGGTACCTAATAATAATGTAAATACATTAGGATGGGCTTCCCCACACAAACCTAATGAATGTTTTATGAATTCTATCATATATTAATCCCCTTTCAATCCAAATTTAGTTTGATACCATATTCTTTCATGAAAATAATATAATACCATTTTTGTTATAACTTCTATTCCTGCTATACTTGTCCCTGTAGTAAAATCTCCTGAGACAGCCCAAGCTATTAGTAAAGTATCTAATGAAGCTATTGATCTCCAAGTAAGGGTTTTTAATATATGTCTTTTTTTACTTACTAATGCCATAACCCATTTCTTTTCTTATTTTAGTAGCTGATATTGTTCCTATTTCTTGTGGTGGTACATGTTCAATAATATCATATCCTACACCCCTTCCATAATTAATAGATTCAATGTCTGGTATAATTGAAGTAATTACTTTACCATCCATAATAAGATCTTTAAGTTCTCCTTCATGAACCATTTTTTCAATTTCTTGGGCGGTCCAAGGGTTTTTTTCATCAGGTTTAACATCACGTATAGCTAACCATACATTTTTACCTTCTTTTAATCTTTCATTGATTAACCAAAGATGTCCTTTATGTAAGGGTTGCCATCTTCCTACAAACATTGAATATTTTATATCAGTGCTTGAACTTTCTTTGTCTGCTTTTGCTTTAAATTCCATTATCTCTTATTACATTTATTGCTATTGCTCTTTCCCCAGGTTTATTGGGATCCATATCATTAATTAAATATCTTGGTCCTCTTTCAATCCCCATTTCTAATCTATTCCACGGAACTTTACTTTCTTTAAGTTCTTTTATAGTATGTTCTCTTAACCATTCGGGTCTAGCTGTGGTTAAAATAATCATATGTCCCTCTTTAGTTTTTTTTATTAAAAATTCTAATGTACTTGGGATTACATCAACTTTACTATTTTCATATGTTTCAAATTTCCTGTACTTAAATATAGTACCATCAATATCTACAAAATATGTTTCTTTTTTCTCCATTAAATATTTTTAAGTATTTTAGTAAATGATTCTTCTGGTGTGTCTTCTGTTGTATCAATATCAACATAATTAGTTGTAGGTGTAGTATATGCTATTGCTTTAAAATGGTCTCTTTCTCTAGTTTCAGATGTGTGTACATAGAATTCAATTATTTGATCACCCATAAGTTTCTTAAAATCTTCTCTTTGGTCAACATAAGGTGCTACTAAAGATACAATTACATCATGTCCCTGATTATTTAAATAATGAGAAATTTTTTGAGCAGTACCTACATTTATAACTCTACCATTAATAGTATAATCTTTATTAGTAAATAATTCTCTCATTTCATCACCATCAATACGAAATGCATTAGGTATTTTTTCTTTTAGCATATTAGCTAAAACTGTTTTTCCGTGGGCGGGTTGCCCTGTGAACCAATATATCATATATTATGACCTCCGTTATTTATTTTTAAACTATCAAAAAATTCCTTTCTTGCTAGATTGTCATTTTCTCTAAATACTCCTGATGCTTTTGTAGTTACCATAGCAGCCCCTTGATGTTTAACACCTCTACAACTTACACAATTATGTGTACCTACAATTGTAACAATTACACCTCTATTACCTTCAGTAATTTTCGATACTGCATTATGAATTGCTGATGTTAATTGCTCTTGTATAGCACCTCTACGTCCAAATAATTCTACTATTCTATTAAGTTTAGATAATCCAATTACTTGGCCTTCTTCTCCTGCAATGTAACCAATGTGTACTACTCCCCCAATTGTTTGGTGATGGTGTGAACACATTGAAGTTAAAGGTATATTACGTTCTATAATAATACCATCATAACCATCTGATGGAAAAGATGTGATAGGTGACATTGCAGTATAACGACCTGCCCATAAATCATTTACATATGCTTTAGCTACACGACGTGGTGTTTCCATTGAATTGGGATCATTACGCCAATCGCATTTTAAAGCATCTAAAAACTTACCGTAGGCTTCTTCTGCGTTATCAATCATTGCTGCTTTTTCTATATTAGTGAAGGGAAATCCTTCAGCAACTCCGTTTGCAAAACCTGTTTGTACTACTTCTAATTGTTCGTGAAGTTTTCTTCGTTTATTTTCCATCTAATTCTAAAATTGTATTTATGTTTCTACATGTTCCATCCTCGTTATCCATACCATAGCCTACAAACCAAGGTGAATCTTGAGAATATTGTAATATACAAAGAGCTTCTGGGATAACCAAATTTTCTTTATAAATTGCTGCAATTGGTGTAACATGTATTGCACCTCTTTCTGAGAACTTATCCATTAAAAATTTCATAGTATGTCCTGAGTCTATTATGTCATCTACAAGGTATACATATTTTCCTTTAACATCTACTTCTAAATCTTTAGTAAATTTAATTTCTTTACGATTTTGACCATCATATGATTTTACACGTACAAAATCAATTTCTATTGGTAATTTAATTTTTTTAACTAAATCAGAAAAAAACATAAAAGCACCATTTAAAATTCCTACAAATACTACAGACCTTCTATTTGAATGGTTAAAATACCCATTATTTATAATTGATGCTAATTTACTAATTCGATCTTGAAGATCTTGCTCTGATATTACTTCTTTCATTATACCATTCTTTGTGTGTCAAATGCAATTATATGATCTCTACCTGTCATATTATATCCTCGCTCTGCGCACATTTCAAATACTTTGGGATACATTTCGATTAATGTTTCTCTTGTGTCACCTGCAGGCATAATGTATGTTTTGTCTTTAGGGATGTTTAATTCAACACGGTATGCTTCAATTTCATCTAAATTTTCTTGTGTACCATCCCAAACTGGTTTAAAATGGTAATCATCATGAAAGTTAATCATTTGTTTGATTGCTTCTGTGTTCATTCTTTTTCTGTTGTGTATGTTGACGAACTTTTGGTCAACCGTGACCCCACCTGGAGTAACAGCGCCAACAACAGGAATTGAATTAGTGAATTTAGGGCTAAGAGACAACAAGTTAATAGGATAATCGGTTTTAACAAAATGAGATCCTTCAGTTTCGATAGTAATAATAATGTCTCTTTCATGTGCAAAATGTGTTAATTCGTTTACTAATGCAGGGTGCATTGTTGGTGATCCNCCTGTTAACATCATTTCTTTTACATGAGGATTTTCATCATATATTTTAATAATGTCATTGAAGGTAAATGTTCCTTTTTCTGGATGTATTGATGTGTACCATGAGTCACACCATCCACCTTCGCCAAAGTAACAACGGTGAGTACACCCCGTTGTTCTTACAGCTATGGTTGGTCTTCCAAAACGACTTCCTTCTGATTGTACACAGCGATACAATTCAAGTATAGGAAGTACTTTATCATAATGTTTAATTCTTTTATTCATGTGCTGCTAATAATGCTGTTACGTGTTCTTTTGCTGTTTCCCATCCATCAACATATTCGACTGGGTCTTTTCTTCCTAATTTAAGGAAAGCTTCAATTCGTTCTACTGATGATGCTGACTTATAATCTGATAAACCTTCAGCTGTTGGTTTATATGATGTGTTTGTACGTTGATAAACTTCATCAAAGTCTAAATTTAATTTTTTACAACATACTTCACCATCTTGTAAAATATCAAATTTATCACCATTTAAATAAGGTGTAGTGTAAGTTACTTTATCAGCATCCCAATTACCTTGTTTAAATGCTTCATAATCTGCATCTCTAAATTCTTGACGACAGTCAGGATAAATTGCGTGGTCACCTGCATGGATACCCATAGCTATTTCTACTGGACAATTTTTAGTATTTGCAATTGATAATGCAATAGCTTGAATGATTGAAGAGAACATTTTATTACGGTTTGGTACCACTGTGTCTTTCATATTGTCTTCTTCATAATGACCTTCTGGTACTTCAGCCCCACCTTCAACTAAATTAGAATCAAGTAAACTTACTAAACCATCTAATTTAATTACTTGGTATTTAACTTTACTTTCAAAATTATGAAGTTTCATTTGACCATCATTAACAGTAGTAAATTGATTATTATTAATATAATCTACTAATTGTTGTGCTCGTTCTAATTCAACTCGGTGTTTTTGACCATAATCAAAACTAACTGCGGTTACGTCATAACCTTTAGCTAATAAATGTAGTAATACTGTACTACTGTCCATTCCCCCACTTAGGGATAATACTGCTTGTTTATTCATCTATGTCTGCTTCTTTTTCGTTAATATTTAAGTGTTGGTCTCTTTCTTCGTGTGCCCAAATACCATCTACATTAAATTCATGCCAATGTACACGGCCTTCTAATATAGCGGATTTAATATTTTTCTGGTGCCCATTTAATTGTGAATTTCCACTTTTTACTTCAATGAAATGAACGGCACATTTTTTCTTACTCCCCCTATCTGAAAATGCAATATAATCAATTGGTTTGCCAAAAAATTGTACATCTTTAGGGTTTACTGGAAAATCTTCCATAAAAGGAACATAATGTTCTATTGTTTTACCAAAACTTACTGCTCGTGATCTAGAATATGCATCTTCACGGATTTTCTTTTCTTCTTTAACTTTCCATTTTGCTAAATAAGATTCAGCTTTTCGTTGTGCTATTTTATCATGTGAAATATAAATGTAAGCTGAAAAACATAAGGCACATATTGTTACTGTAATTAATATTGATATCATAATTTATTTGTTATAAGCGTCTGTTATTAGACGTTTGAATTGGTTTAAATTGTAATTTATATTATATAAGATTTCTTGGTCTAAAGGTACTAATCCTATTTGGTCTATTTTAGTTGATTCTTTTTCTAATAAACCAAAAGATTTATATTGTTTGTCTTTTAAACCATGGATTATAGGATTAGAGGTGTCTATAGATTCAATAAAAGGAAAGTCAGGATAATAACTAAATTCCTGTGGTAATGCACATCCTAATAAATGTACCCTATCTCTATCTTGTATTAATCCTGCTTTATACATCTTTGATATGGTCATTATACGACCCATCATTTTACCAACCAAAGGATTTGGGTGGGGAAATTGTTCGGCATACCAATCAGCACCATAACTAAATGCTATTTTTTGATACCCATGATGATTTTTAAGAATATGATAACATTCAAATGCTGAAGCATAATCATGTGCTTGTACAACTGCTACTTTAGTAGTACCTTCAGGCAATTTTACATCTTTCCATTTTTTAGCGTTAACTAATGTTTGAATGTAATCTTGCCAAACATCTGGAACTATAAATTCGTCTGGTTCTAATTCGTGAATCCAATACATTAGGCGTTCTGTATCATATGCTTCACCTAATTCATGGAGTGAATTATCCATTACAATGTAACTTCCTGCTTCTCGCGCATTACGAAAATGTTCTTCATATATTTTACTTTGATCTAATAAATGAGGTAAACAATATTCGTAATCATTGATTTCAAAACTCCTATTAAGCATGTTCATAGGTAGTTCATGCGAAATTTTAGGAATTTTTGACATTCGAGGTTTTTTTAGATTTTTTAGACTTACCTTTCTTTTGGTTTTGGGTTTGTGGGTGTTCTATTATGTACTTTAATTTAGCACGTTGTTTAATAGCACCCACACCTTCACCTAGACGTCGATTTAAATCATTTAATTTTTGTTGAGGAGTCATTTTACTCCATACTGCTTGCCTTTCTAAGGCTTCACTTTGACGAAGCTCTTTGCGCCCCTTTCTAGTCAATCCACTCATAGTTTATTGTTTATATATTGCTGTATTTTTACCGTGTTCCATAAATTCTACTTGTGCCACCCTTACACGATCTTGGGTTTCTGTTAATACAAATCTATTTAATTTGTGAAATATAAATTCTGAAAATTTTTCTGCTCCTGTGGCTTCCACAGTACGTAATTGAACTATACCATGTTGATTTAAAGCTTGAAAGTTTGGTAATGCAGGATCATCACTTGCCATAATTACAGTGTGATCAAACATATAATCCATCCATGCTTTAGGCGACATACCATCAATTTGTGTTTTAGCTCTTTTCATACCACCAAAATCCCAAACCCAATTACGTTCATCTAAATCACCTTCAAATGTGACTCTAAATGATACCCCATAACCATGCATAAATCTACAGTGGGTGGTTTCTGCCTTCCATTGTCTAAAACAACAACTAAATCCATCAAATAACTTTGTACTTTGATACATAACTTTTATTTTTTAATAATATATAACCTTATTTTGGGTCGTCCAAATGGTCTTTATATTTTGTTTTTAAGATTTTATCAAAAGATTCTGCTTGTTCTTTTAACTTATCTATTTGATCTAAATTTTTAATGTCTAGATTTTCTAAATTATTTACAAATGATAAAATTTCATTCATATCATTTTCTAATTCTTTAGGGTCAATTGGTTTCTGCATAATTTATTTCTTTTATTTCAACACAAAAATAATACATACCTTGTTTTTTAAGTATTGAATCACAATGCCATAATATTTTTAAAGGACTTAAATCTATATTAGGTTTAAGGTGGTGTTCTTTTACTTTTCTTTTAACTATAAATAGCTTATCATTATAATTTATATATTTCATTATCCATCACAGCTTACACATTCAGCAGTTCTAGAACCTAAATCTCCTTTAATTACTGAATCTGTTCTTAAGTAATATAATGTTTTAATACCTAACTTCCATGCCTCAAAATGTACTTGATTAATCCATTTTGGTGAATCAGTTGGGGCAAAAGCTAAATTAAGTGATTGTGTTTGGTCAATATATTTTTGTCTAGTTGCAGCTTGTCTAACTAATTCAAGTTGATTAGTTTCTGCAAATGTTAAAAATACTTCTTTTTCTTCTTCTGATAAAATATCATTAGATAAATTTTGAACTGAACCGCCATCCACTAATATTTGATCCCAAATTTTATCTTTATTAAATCCTCTTTCTTCTAAAAGTTTTTCAAGTTCAGGATTTTTAACAATAAATGTACCTTTAGCACCATTAAATGTATAAACATTTGCAGGTTGGGGTTCAATACCTGCTGAACAACCTGAAATACGACTATTTGAAACTGTTGGGGCAATTGCTAGTAAGTGGGTATTACGCATACCTGTGCCTTTACACCATAATGGTTCCCCATATTCTACAGCTAATTTTCGGCTAGCTTCTTCAGCTTGCATTTTTATTTTAGACATTATAGTGTGTGTCCATGCTGTTGAGGCTATACAATTAAATGGTAGGTTTTTCTTTTGTAAGAACGTGTGCCAACCCATTATACCTAAACCTAATGCACGGCCTTTTTTAGCGTGTTTATGAGTACGCTTCATGGCTTCTTTTCCGTTGGTTTTTTCAATGAATTCTTCCATTACACCATCTAAAAAGTAAGTTGCAATTTCAACTACATCTGTGTCTTTCCATTCATCATATTTTGAAAGATTTAATGAACTTAAACAACATATAAATGAATGTTCTTCATCTGTATGTAATGTTATTTCAGTACAAATATTAGTCATTGAAACTTTAAGGTTATTCATCATATATGCAAGAGGATTGTCTTTATTTACATTATCCTCAAACATAATGTATGGTTCTCCTGTTTCTACACGAGATTTTAAAATATCTAACCATAATGACATAGCTTCTTGATCTCTATCATTTAATCTACGCATAAATGCATCATCTACAACAACACATTGATGTAAATTTAAACATTGACGATTAGGATCACCTTTTGGACGTCTAATTTGCATAAATTCATGAATGTCAGGGTGATTAATATTTAAATTAACACTTGCTGCTCCCCTACGAACATTACCTTGGTTTGTTGCTATAATTGAAGAATCATAAATTTTACACCAAGGTACTACACCTTCTGATTTACCATTTCCCCTAATTTCAGTTCCTCGTGGTCTAATGCGAGAAGTACTAATACCAACACCCCCACCAGAAGCTGTAAGTTTCATTAATTCAGCGTTGGTTAGGCCAATTCCTCTTACTGAATCTGGTGTATCAATACCGAAGCAAGAAATAGGAAGACCTCTGTCTGTGCCTGTGTTTGATAATACAGGTGAAGCTAAACCAATCCAACCATTCCAAATATATTTGAAAAATTTAGATTCTAAATCAGGACGATTTAAACGCATTGCAACTGCATGTGCTACACGTTTATATGCCTTTTTTGGTGTTTCTCCTGGTAAAAGATATCCTTTTGAAATTGTAGATAATGCTACTTCATCCATAAAATCGGGAAAATCTTTACCTCTCTCCCATTGGGAGTAATCTGCTACTAAACTATTATTGTCCATTTTTTAAAATATTGCTGCTGCGTCCCATTCAATGTGACCTTTACTATAATTTGTTACTCTATTTGCAAAGAAATCTGTGTGTTGTTTACCTGCTGACAAATGATCAAACCACTTCATTCTATCTACTGCTGTCATATCTACATTATCAATAATTGGTTTATAACCTAAATCTCCTAATTTTGTATTTACTCTATTTTTAATAAAGTGAATTAAATCATCTTTATTACATCCTTCTAAATCTCCAAACTCATAAACTTTTTCTATAAAATCAACTTCTAATTTTAAAGATAAAAGGGCAGCTTCATTTATTGCAGCTTCTAATTCTGGAGTCTTTAATTCGGGATGTTCTAATAAAAGAGTTCTGAACAGCCAACAACCTGCGTCAGAATGCATTGATTCATCTCGAATTGACCATTCTACAATTTGTCCTACTCCTTTTAGTTTATT
>JGI24005J15628_10001978_pt1 | contig 10658 bp, 9 predicted proteins | sample LinPmetageLP40_FD_15628 | JGI IMG/M metagenome (IMG submission 15628) | reverse complement strand
ATCTTTAACTATTCTAAAAGTATTATAGTCTACTGTTTTTGCAGTAGTTGGTATACTATAACGAACACTTCCGGGTACTAAAGTTTCTGTGTTAGTAGCGTGATTAAAAGGGTAATTAAATTCTCTTTGATTAATATATCTAATCGCTTCATTGACAGCGTTCTTGGCCTGTATCTGAACACCTCGCGCAGTAGTAAATGTAGTAGACGTTAATTCCACTTCATTTAACTTAACTAGAACTTTGTTCGTTAACGATAGGTATGTCTCAGCCATTTAAAATCCTTAATATAATAAAATGAAGGGGCAAGTACATTTGCCCTGCCCCTCCATGCTAATTAAGCAAGTGTGTCACGGTCTACTTCGTTGGCTCCGAAATTCGTAGCGTTTTGACTTGTGCAGTCAATACAGATAGCAAACATGCGGAGTGAACCGCCTGTTGTTGTACCTGTCATTGCTTGAATTTCAAGGTCAATGGTATCCGTAGCATTAACCATTACAGGACCGCCTTCAGCGGAAGCTGCAAAAGCACCTGCTGCAGCGGCATCAAAGTCAAAACCATCAACAAAGTTGTCAAGGTCTCCACCTGTAATACCAAAATCAAAATCGGTATTACTTGATGTACCTGCATGTACTGTTAGTACTTCCAGACCAGCATGTAGAATCAACGTATTCGCGGGAATAGTAAGACCCGGAATAACATCGTTAGCTGCAAGTGCTGTGCCTTTATCTGCAGTCGCTAGAGCAAAATCAAGTACTCCTTCAATCATGTAAGGAACACCCGGAGATGCCTGACCTGAACGACCATAGATGTTAACAGTGGAAGTTGTTTGTGCGCCTAGTGCCATTTTTCAATCTCCCTATGCTAAGTGGTAAATGGCGTTAACAAGTGCTTCAGGACGAAGTATCTTGCGACCATAAAGGTGCATACCACGAACAATGTCAGCAAAGCTGTCAGGGTCACGATACGTTTCGGTTTTGTTAATCTGCTCTGCAGTTGCAACAGCAGATGAGTGACCTGCAACAATCACACCAAAGTTGGTTGAAGAGTTCGTTCCAGTAGTGGACGGACCTGTACCAAGTGTTGGTAGATTATTAGAAGTGTACACAGTGAAACCATGAATCTGTGTACCAACTTGACCGTTCTGAAGACCAGAACCACCAAAGTCAGCGTTGAACAAACGAGAGTCTTCGTCTTTCAACAGTTCCATGAACACTGGGTCAACAACAAGCCAACGTCCCTGTGAATCAACATTCTGTTGGTCCAGTAGACGAGACATGCGAGCAATCACTGTCAGCGGGAAAGTATCGCCAGCAGCAGGAGTCGAGTCTGTTGCGCCACCCGTACGTGGCTGAAGTGCTAATGCGTCACCGCTAGAACCACCGAAGGATGCAGCATCAATCTTCATTGAAGAAAGAAGTTCGTCTGTACCTGCAGTAGAAACAGCTATTGAGCCATTAACAGTAGTGTTTACTGCACTTGCATTTGCATGAAGTGCGGCTTGTTTGTAACCTGACATGTAACCAAGAACGTCTTGGTCAAACTGGTCAGCAAGGCGGTATGCAGCACGGTCACTTGCCAGAGACTGGAAGTTTACGTGTGAATGTGCCTCTTCGATGTCATCAACCTTAAAAGCGTAGTAATTAGCTTTATCAATTGTTAGGCTGAAGTCTTCGTCATCAAGGTCTTGTGGTGTAATTGCTGCGCCACGATTGTAAGCCTTGACTGTAATTTCGGGTTCCTTGATAATCTTAACGGAATCACCCATGTTTGCAATCTCTCCGAAGTAGTCAGAGTTAGTGATTGCTTCAGAAACAGCTTGCTTACGGAAAGCAAGTTGCACCTGTTTGCTGTAAATGACGGGCGAAAAATTACCGTTAGGAAGATTACCATACCCAGTTGCGGATGCAAAAGCCATGAGGTTCTCCTATGTTTGGCATTTTTAACAGATGCAAACATTACAATTCTTTGCAGAGGCTGATTAATCTAGGGTGTACATCGTACAAAGGTTGCAACCAATGTAGTTAATAGGCCATGTTAAACAGGTAATCTTTAAGACTTTTGTAGTTTGCGGGTTGTGAATGTGAGTAAGTAGCGAGCTTACCCACACTCGTATGACTATAGTTATACTGATAAATAACTATTTGTCAACACTTTTTTCTTTCGGCACTTCAATAAAATTCATGTTCATGCTGAAAGACCTTCTCTCACCTTCTGTGTAAAAAGGATACACGCAGTGAAATAGTTGAGAAGGGAATACGTAGAAGTCACCAACTCGTGGTTTAATTATAAAGTTAGTGCAGGTATACCCAGCCGCAGTTCCACTTGCAAACTGGATATGACCATTAGAAGGATGATGGTCTTTGTAGTCTTCTTCCCACTCTTCTTCTATTCCTTCTGGAAGTTTTAAGTATCCTACACAAGACAGTCTGGAACCAGTGTGTATGTGTAAAGGATTGTATTCATTTTCAAATTGACGTACAAACCATGCAGATGCTATCTGTACACCATAGTTATTAGATTCAAAGTCTAGTTTCTTTGCACCCATAGAATTTCTATGGTCAGTAAACATTTGATACTGTGCTATGAAATTACCTAGTTCTTTTTGAGCAAGTAATTTTGTATCATCTGTAAAAGCTAATTCTTCTTTTACTTTACCTACAAGATGTTCAGAGTAGTCTTCTAGCGTATCCGTCATGCTATTGTTTAGTTGTTCTACTAAACTGTCGGGCATACGAAAGTATCCCATAGTAGGACCAAACGGTGCTAGAAACTCCATATCCTTTTTAGGTTCATAGATTACACTCATCTTGCTGACCCAGATACATCATAGATAAATTTACCAGAACGGATAGCATCCATAATCTCATCAGACTTTTTCTCATACTCTTGTGGAGTCATCCTTTGAACTTCGGACTCTTTTAAGTATGTAGTAGCTTCATTCTCTTGTGGTTTGCTACGCTTGTTCTTTGTAGAAACAGATTTTGCTGCATCCTTGTCTGTAGAAACTTTCTTAGATGAGATACCCATATCTGCTTTGTACAGGTCAATTGCACGTGCAGCAGACCTAGCATCATTATCATTCTCGTAGAGTGCGTCTTGTACCCACTTAGGTTGTTCATCTGCCCAAGTATGAAACGCATCACTGTCACGAATTTCATCAAAGTCTGGGTGAAGTTGCATTAAAACAGCTTCTGCCTTTTCTTTTGTTGCACTGTTCTGCATCTCATCAATTACTTTAAGGCGGTCTTCTAATGCAGAAGATTGTTCCTTTGCTTTCTTCATAGCAATTGTTTCAACTATTGCGGCAACGTCTGGATAGTCCGATGCCCACTGCTCAATGTCTTCATCTGACTTAGGCAGTTTCATTTCTTTCTTAGTAGCACTTTCTAACTGTGTTTTAAGTGCAGCTAGTTCTGATTTAAACTCTTCAGCTTGTTTCTGCTGATGTCTACGTAGGTCAGAGTAACGCTTCTTAAATGTCTTCTCTTCTGCGCCAGTAGGTTCTGCTTCTACTTCTTCTGCTACTTCTTCTTTACCTTCACCAGCCTGTTCTTTTAGTAGCTGTTCTAGTTCTTCTTCGTCACGCTTCCTACGTTCTTCTTGTGTGTAGGGTCTATCTACAAAAGCAACCTTTTTAGGTGCTTTCATTTCTTCTGCCATTATTGCTTGTTCAGCCATTAGTGTTTTCCTTTGGGGCTAACCGTAGCCAGTGTTGGGGGGTTAGGTAGCCATTAGTTTGTGTGGACTTATTATTTAGAAGCTAGTCCACTTCGCTTCATCTGTTTAGCAATTAAACCACCTTTAGCACGTCCATCTGGGTCGCCATATGATGAACCGCCTGAATATGAATCAGCACGTGCGCTAGAATCTTGTGTTCCTACAGGGTCATCAGTAAAGGAACCACCATCATCCCCGCCACCTGATTCTTGTGCATATCGGGCTTCACGGCTTCTGTCTTTTCCTTCAGCTAAAGCTTTATCCTTTGCTGCTTTGTCTGCCTTTGCTTGTTCTAATGCTTGTTTAGCAGCTTCTTTAGCTTCCATACCTTTTTGTACTGCTGCTTTTGCCCTATTCATAACAGCCGCAACAAAGTTTAAATCTTCTTCTGATGCCTCTTTAATATTGCCATCATCATCCGTATAGTCAATAGTATTCCCACTGACTTTGGCAATACCTAAATCGTCAATAGCTGCCACTTTAGCCTGATACATAGCTACTGATATATCTTTAGGTGTTGCTTTACCCAACGCTGTATAACCTGCTGCTGCTACAACACTAAGACTACTTGCTTGATAAACTCCTAATTCTTTAGTCATTTGCTTATAAGTATCACTATCTTTTGAGTTTGCAAAACCACCAAATGCGCTGTTATCAGGTTCTTGATAACCATCGCCTTCATCAAGAAAGTCGGGGTCTCGTAACCTTGGTGCTGTAACTTTTTCAGTCTGAACTGGCTCAGTTTTTACATATTCAGACGAGGGTACATAACCTGTTGGTATAGGTGTTGTAGGCTGACCATTAATAAATGTAATTTGTATTACGTCACCTGTTGCAGAATTTGTATAACTTCTAGCTTCTGGTTTCATGCCTTCTGCAGGTTGAATAAAGCTGTTAAAAGCAGGTGTTTGTCCTACTGGTACTGTAGGAGTTAATTGTTGTACTGGGAGTTGATAGGGTACAAAAGGAGTCGCGGGTTGAACTGTAGAAGTATTTTCTTGTCCAGAGTTTGCAAACTGAGACTGTTGATAGCCCATAATACCACTATTATTAGGTTGCACAAAAGTACCCTGTTGTGCCTGTACTATGCCACCTTCTGCATATTCTACCACACCATCGTCTTCCATGTCAAGGTCATTAATATCAAAAGGTAAATCATCTGGCATAGTAGCTTCATCACTATTGCCCATCTGACCCATAGCTTCCATACGCTGTAAACCAGCCTTTGCTTCTTGACGCATCTTCATAAGTGTCTCAAGACCAAAGTAACGCACCACGTCTGCAGGAAATACAAACTCTCCTTCACTTAGCTGTGCAGGAATGTCATCTCGCACTTCTTCTTGCGTAGAGCCGGGTGGAACATCGTTGCCTGATACAGGGTCTATTGAACCACCCTCGTCCATAAGACCACCATCTTCAAACATGCTCATCTGTTCTTTCATTGGGACTGCTCCACCTTCTGCAAATACTAAATTATCACTTCTTTCTTGTGCCGCCTTGACAGCATCTTCTACTGTCTTATGCTTACTAGTCGGTTTTATAGAACCTTCTACAAGCATATCATAAATAGCATCTTCAGAATACATAATACCATCGTGTATACTAGGTACATTTACGTATTCATCCCCAACTTTTAAAGTAACAGATTTTTCTGATACACTTTCTCCTTCAGGTGTTATATAAACATCTCTACCTGCCTGAGTAGTTTTATCAGTTTTTTTACCTACTTTATCCACCATTTATTTCATCTCGTAGCATTTTAAGTTTACGCAATGCCATGATAGCACCCTGCTGTCTGTGCATTAGTACTGCATCATCCGACTGCTCAAGCACTTTATGGTGTTGCTCAATAGTTAGGTCCAGATAGTTACTGAACGCTTCCCATTGGTGGTTGTTGCTGACCAGCGGCTTGAGGTTGCTGAGTATCTGCTGTCTGTCCATTTGCACTAAATCCTTGTTCACCCGGAATTGGAACTTGTCCTGTTCCTATGTTACCCCCACCTGCACCAGTAGGGTCCATTGCATTACCTTCTGGCATACCTTGCTGTAGTGGTCCCGCTGGTGCTTGGAACTCTTTCATTAACTCAGCTTGTAAGGCAGCTTCACTCATGTTGTTGGTAACTTTATCGGGGTCTAAGTCCATTGATTTTGCAATCTCACTGATTACATATTGGAACTTAGCAAAAGGTGCAAGTGCTGGGTTACTTGCAATCTGAAGGAACTGCATCAGTCTTTGGCTACGTACCTCATTAGCCATCAGGCTTTCTGTACCACGTGCCTTAACTTCTAGGTCACCTTTAATCTCTTTGTCAAAGTCAAACTGCATATTAAAGCGGAATAGACCTTCACCTAGTGGACGTAGTAGATAATCATCTACATTCTTAATTACCGTTTTAATGCCTCCTGCAGCCGCACCCATAAGCATGGAAATGCCAGAGGCAGTCCTACCCACGCCAGACACACCTGTCTGCCCATGCGCGAAGCTAGGCATCCCTGTGGACTCGTCTGATAGCTGACGTGCCTTATCAAACAACATCATGTTCTCTGAAGACACATTAGGGAACTTAGTACCAAAGATAGCCTGACCCGGTGCGCCACCCTGTCTACGGAATATCTTACCCGGATACAGTGACAGGTCTTGACCCGGAACTAAGTTAGTCTCGTCTACCTCTACAATCAAGTTGCCAGACAGTACAGCATTGTCAACAGCCATACGCATGAAGCCATTCATTAATGTCTGTGTATCATCCATATTTTCTGCAATACCCACACCAAAGAAAGAGTAAGGGTTTAATTCAAATGGTGCAGCATGGTAGGGAATACGAGAAGGTTTAAACGGATTAAGAACCATACGCAGAAGTTTACCATTACAAATCCACACATTAGCTTGTAACTCATCAAAGTCCATTAGCTCTTTTGGAATGTCAATACCTTGCTCTTCAAGCATGTCCGTATCAACCATACCCCAATACTCAAGTACTTCAAAGCGGTCAATACCATGTTCTGGTGCATAATCAGCTAAGTCATCTTCCCAATATTTTTTAGTATAGTTTTCACCAAAAGAAATAGCTTCGTCAATAACGTCACTTCTAAAGTATGGTCTTTTCTTTAGATTACGTACTTGGGAACGAGACATCTTATGCCGTTCAATAACGTACTGTGCCTCATCCATGTTGTTAGCGTCTGGGTCTGGGTAGAAGTTCCAAACAGATACATGATTTACTTGTGGTACTGTTTTGAATAATGGGTCATACTCTCCATCATCACCCCAATTAGGATATTCTTTGTCTACAGCAAACGGACCTTTCATAATCCCCGTGCCAAATAAAGCCATTTCAAAAGAACTACTACGTAAGTTTTTATTAGCACCAGACTCTTCTAATTGGTCGTGGATTTTTTTCTGCATCTTCTTAGCCGCAATCATAGCTGGGCTAAATTCAATAGCAGTAGGTGTTTTACCCGGACCTTCTTTTAGTTGTTCCGTAACACCCTCTAGTTTAATCTCTAGTGGCCCAAGTTTTTCGCCAAGAGTTTTAGCTGTCGAACCTTTAGGAAACTCCATACCGTCACCCTTGAAACCATACGGGCTAGATAAAGATGTATCACCTCTAAGTTCTTCTGGCTCTTTAGGGTCAAAATGAACATCTGCCACGACACCTTCCGGTAGAGTCGTAGGCTCAATGGATAAAGGGAATTTGTTGTTTGCAAATAGTACGTCAACAATTTGTCCGTAAGCAGCAAGAGTTTTTGTTTTAGTGATTTTAACAAATACACGTGATTTCTCCGCTTCTGTAAACTGTACGTCTGGACCGTACAAACCTCTGTAGTTTCTATATGCTCTTAACCAACGCTCTTCATCTTGATAACGATAGTCTTCAGACCGCTGATAGCGTTCAGTAATAAAGGGAATAATCTTAGATACGGACGCATCTACAACAACACTGTCATCAGTATCCTCTAATGCAATAGCGTCATCTTCAATCATAATATCTTCTTCAGCCATTTTGTATCCTTAATATCCAAATGTAGAATCGGCTACGGGCATACTATTTCTAGGTCCACCGTTAGGGTCGTAATCAAATAAGCTAAACCTCGGTCGTGACATTATACCATACCTCAACGCATCGTACAAGTGGTCTTCACTATTTGTGTCAATGTCTTCTGGGTTCTTTTTATCCAATGGGATAGCGGGTAACTGGGAGACCATGTTTGTACAACTATTAAAGAAAACAAGTCTTGGCTCCTCTGTAAAATCATCTATCTGTAAACGTCTGTGTATTTCATTCTTACCCGCTACACGGCTACCACGGCTTCTGTCAGAAGGTCTCCACCTACAACCTCTGCTTACCATCTGCTCTGCAAGGCTAGGGCCAGTGTCACCGCGCTTATGCCAAAGAGAACTATCCAGTACACCATACTTTATATTTCCATCTCCAACTTCGGCTTCTAAAACCATATCCGCTAAATCAGCGGCAAGTACTTTTGTTGTATATAGTTCTCTGTATACGATAAGTTGTTCGTCAGGTGCAACAGCAAACCAAACAACACCAGACTTACTGCCGTAACCGTAATCGCAAGCCCTAAACTTAACCCAATTACTAGGTATATCAAAAGGCTCAACGACATGAATGTTGCGGTCAAACTCAGTAAAGGCTGCACCTTCTTTAATATCCCAATCACCGTCCAGTAGTTGTCTACGCTGTTGCTCTGGGAGCGAGAGGAGCATAGCTTCGTAATCTCCTGCTTCTGCAAGGTAAGGATTGTCAGAGAGTCTTGCTGGTATGAACCTACGCTTGAATAAAGACTTTCCTGCCTTGCTATGTCCTGCTGGGTAGCGTAGTACTTCTCCTGTTTCACTGTCTGTAGCCTCAAAGGTTGTNTNNTATGGTGCAGGGTCNATAAACATTTTCTTAACCCAAGCGTGACCTCTTCCTCCGGGGTTTGTNGTTGCCCTCATATAGATAGGCAAATCTGGTGCAGTGGACCGTAGACGACTTCGCATGTAATTCCATGCATATGGTGTGGACCATTGTGTCAGTTCGTCAAAGCCTATCCAGCTAAAAGCTAGACCCTGATAACGCAAGACATCATCATCTCTATCCAGATAAGACATCCACAATCTTGCGCCAGAGGGCGCAGTCCACTGCATCTTTCTTTCTGACCACTTAATACCGGGCCAGATTTTTGGGTATAATTCCTGCGACTTGAATACAAGTTCTCTTAGTTCCTCTGTTGTATGTCGTAACAACAGTCCACTGAAAGCAGGATGTCCCATATAACGTAGTGGGTCAGCAAGCATGGCGTATGACTTACCACCACCAGCACTACCACCATATAAAACTTCACGTTCTGGTGCGGCTAAGAAGTTAGTTTGCGGTCCTACATTAGGCTTGAACAGTATGTTAGCTGTCTGTTCAATATCAATAGTGTCAAATTCAGGAGTAGTAGTTTCCTGTATCTTAACTACTGGCTTTTGCGCCTGTGCGACTTTCTTCGATGACTTTCGCTTTGGCGATTGCCTTTTCCGCATACTCTGCCCACTGGCGGATGCTTTTAGCTTGGTTCTTACGCTGTCGCTCATGCTGTAATCTTTTCCTTAGACCTACATGCGAGATGTATCTACCGCTGTTTGTTGACAGCCAGTTAGCTACTTCACGATATGAATACTGATTTGTGTATGCTCTTGCCTTCTCAAGCAAGTCTAGTTCAGTTGGTATAGGGTCAAGAATGTCAGGGTCTTCTTCACTCTGTTTATATCCGAAGGGTACTGTACGTGCAATGCGGGGTATCTGCACCCATTCGTTTTCTTCTTTAATGTCTGTTGGCTGTGGTAGCTTCCACTTGCCTATGCTACGTGTCATTTGTTGGCCTAATAAATAATGTATCACAATCTAAACATATACGTCTATTTTTGCCTTTACGCTTCATGTTTTTTGTTACGCAGTTAGGACAAGTATCTTTTTTTCTACCTTCTTTAATGGGTGCATCCCAATCAATAAAACTAGTCATCGTTTCTTGCGGTTGTCTACTGTAGATATAACCATTCCACCTTTGCGGAAATCTGTTGCGCCTTTATTTCTTTTAGTAGGTGTCCCAGTTAAATCAATAAACTTTACACCAGAAGTACTTTCTTTTGCTTTTGGTTTTGGTCTAGGTTTGGGAGTTGGTTCTTCTGAGTCTTTCTTTCGTCTTTGGGTAGGCCGTGACTTTGGAGTTGATATAGGTGACTTCTTAGATTTTTTATCACTAGGTTTTGGTCGTTCTGAAGCTGACAGTTCTCCGTCACCAGCAGATTTAATACCAAGCATATCACGAACAAAGTCAGAAACACCATAAGCGACTGTTGTGGCGGCAGCACCAGCAGCGGCAGCAGCACCCACACGGCGGTTTGTATTTTTTCTTTTATTACGCATATACAGTTGTGCTTCATCTAACATTGCGCCTTTAATTTTATTTTTATCTAACCCATCTAGTATGTCTTTATCCATACCTAATTTACTACCTATTTTATTTAGCTGCCTACCAGTAGCCTGTGCAATAACATCTGCTAATTTCATACCCGCTTTAATTTTACCTAGTGCCATTAGTCATCATCCTTTACGATTGCTTTAGGTGGCATAAGCATAACACCACCCGATGCTTCTACCTGCATCTTCTCAGTTTTTACTAAACCAGTACGGTCAAGCAGTTCTTTAGCCGCTGCCATCTTATCACGAATACCTAGTTCAGTTGGGTCAAACAAACCACCCACCATAGCCATCGCAGCTTTAGGTGCATTACGTGCCATGTACATCTGCGTTGCGTCAAGGATTTCTTCTTTCAATCCTTTTACAATAGCTGTTGTTGGAGTGTTATCAGAATAGCCAGCCAGTTTCTTAGCGGCAACTACGTCACCACCAGCGTCCTCAAAGAGGACTTCCAGAAACTTCTGTTGTCTTTC
>JGI24005J15628_10001974_pt1 | contig 10678 bp, 15 predicted proteins | sample LinPmetageLP40_FD_15628 | JGI IMG/M metagenome (IMG submission 15628) | reverse complement strand
GGCGACCCAGACATTAACGTAGACATTTCTGCTACAGGAACTACTGCTTCTGGTGCTGCGGTTGCTTCTGGTACTCAGATGATGAACAACGGGGACCTTACTTTAGGTTATTATAACTCTGTTGATGCTGGGGCTGTTATGGCGGCTCTGACTAAAAAGTATGTGTACCTTGTACAAGGTACTGCAACAAACGCGGCGTATACAGCAGGTAAAATTTGGATTCGTATTACTGGCATGAACGTCGATTTTAATAATGGCTAATAGTTTAGGCAGGGAGGATAACCTCCCTGCCTCTTACTTACGTAGGAGAATCCAGATATGGCTGATGCTGTAACACTAACTACGATAGAAGACGGCCCTAAAAGAGCGATCTTTTATCTCACGAACACTAGTGATGGAACAGGTGAAGCTGCGGTTCTTAAAGTAGATGTTTCCGCTCTTTCCTCGTTACAAGATGGAACGGCTTGCACGGGAGTTCGTATTGGAAAAATTATCTTTACCAATGTTGGCATGGGGGTAAAACTTCTTTGGGATGCCACTACGGATGTTATAGCCGTAGAACTTCCCGCAGACTACTCAGATACATTAGATTATTCTGATATGAGCGGTCTTCCTAATGTTGCGGCTTCTGGTGGAAATACAGGCGACATTCAACTTACAACAGTAGGGCATAGTAGTGGAGATACATATTCAATTGTTCTTCACTGTTTAAAGCAATACTAAGTAATAGGAATTAGTTATGGCAACTTCTGGTACGGTTGATTTCAACCTAGACATGGCTGAGATAACAGAAGAAGCCTTTGAACGATGCGGTCTAGAGTTTCGCACAGGATACGATGCTGCAACTTCTAGGCGATCTTTAAATCTTCTTTTTGCTGAATGGTCAAACAGAGGGTTAAATATGTGGACTGTAGAGCAGATCACACAACCTCTTGCTCGACTATCCTCCTCCTCTTCTGTTGCAACATATCCAATAGGAACGGTAACCGCTACTGTAGGAGCTTCGACTAATTTAACGGTAGGAGAAACAATTACTGGAGGCACTAGTGCTGTCACGGCTTCTATTATAAGCAAGCCATCTTCTACCACTATTACTATAACGCTTCCATCTGGGTCCTTTACTGCGGGAGAAAACATTACAGGATCTAGTAGTGCAGCTACTACAACTATCAGCGCAGATCCATCTTTAACTAACGTACAAGCAACAGTTGATATGCTTGAGGCTGTTGTCAGAAGAAGTTCCACTGATATTGGAATTACTCGTATAAGCAGAAGTGACTACTTAAATACTCCCGATAAGAATACGCAAGGTCGTCCAACACAGTTTTTTATAGATCGTCAAATAACTCCTACGGTCACTCTTTGGCCTTCTCCTGAAAACTCTACAGATGAGCTCATCTACTACAGAGTTAGAAGGATAGAGGATGCAGATGCTGGCGTTAACACCGCTGATTTACCTTTTCGTTTTTTACCCTGTTTGGTAGCTGGATTAGCTTACTACATAGCTTTGAAAAAATCGCCTGATAGAATCGGTCTCTTAAAAGATATTTATGAGGAAGAATTTCAAAGAGCTGCATCTGAAGATGGAGAAAGGACTGCTCTTAGACTTGTTCCAAGTTACTCTTCATTGAGTTTAACCTAATGCCTAGATATGCATCAGGAAAACATGCTTTAGGTATTTCAGATCGTTCTGGAAGAGCTTATAAGCTAAAAGACATGATTAAAGAGTGGAATGGCTTTTTTGTAGGGAAAGATGAGTTTGAATCAAAACAACCTCAATTACAGCCTCGTAGAGTTCTAGCCGACCCTCAAGCTGTTAAGAATAGTAGACCAGATCGAACGGAGCCTCCTGTAGAAGTCTTACTTCCGTTTAATTCGTTTAAGTCTGGTACAAGTGGTTCTGCTATCATTACCGTTAACGAACCAGGGCATGGCCGTAGCACAGGGGATGTTGTAAGGTTTAGAAGTGTACAATCTTTTGATGGATTTACCGAAACTGCAATAGAAAGTTCTTCTGGGTTTTCTATTACAAAAGTAGATAGTGATAATTATACTTTTGTTTCTGGAAGTGGAACGGCTACTTCTGGAGATATAAGGGGTGGAGGAGGCTTCGCTTCGGCTGGCCCCGTAACAGTGAGTGCATGATATGGCGTATACTTTTACAACTTTAAAAACAGCTATCCAAGATTACACACAAAACTCAGAAACGACTTTTGTTAGTCAGTTGTCTCGTTTTATTCTTAACGCTGAAGAACGTATATTAAAAGAGTGTCAGTTAGATGTATTTAGAAAAAATGTAACGGGAACAGCTTCTACTGGAAACGCATACCTTCAAAAACCTGAAGATTTCTTGTCTCAAAATTCATTGAGTGTATTAAATTCTTCAGATAAAGAATTTCTTTTGTATAAGCAGGTAACGGCTTTGCAAGATTACACTCCAAATCCCGCAACGACAGGAACACCTAAATATTATGCTGATTGGAACGAGGTTACTTTTTTATTAGCTCCTACTCCTGACAGTAATTATACTATGGAACTGCATTACTTCTATCGTCCTACCTCTATTACAGAAAGTGCGGATGGTACAAGTTGGCTTGGAACAAATGCTGAATTAGCTTTGCTATATGGAAGTCTTTTAGAGGCTTACACCTTTATGAAGGGTGAGGCTGATATACTTCAAATATATAATGGAAGATTTCAGGAATCACTTCAATGGTTGAAGAACCTTGGTGAAGGTCTTCAAACTAGAGATCAATATCGTTACGACAGGGTTAGAAGGGATGTTGCTTAATGTCTAGTTCTGTTGGTGCAAGTGAGATAGGAAATGCTCTAGTATTTACTAGCGACAATGGAGGTCATTCTCCAGAAGATATGGCGGAGATGGCTTTAAACAAGATAATGATGGTTTCAGACACTGCTCCACCTGTCATACGGGATCAAGCCTATGCTCACAGACAGCATTTGAAAGAAGTGCTAATATATTATATGAATAAGATGTGTCAAAGCGAAAGAACAACCATCTGGGCTTTGATGAAACAACAGGGCCATGAGGACATGGCAGAGATAATAAGGAGGCTGTAATGGCTGTAGGAACATCTGGTATTTGCGGTACGTACAAAAAAGAAATAAACGCTGGAATTCATTTTTGGACAACGCACTCTCGTGGAGACGGTAGTTCCATAGCAGCGGATACATTTAAGCTGGCTATGTTTACTAATAGTTCTTCTATTTCTGTGGATACTACGGGGTACACAACAGGTAATGAAGTTAGTGGAACTAACTACACTGCGGGAGGAGCTTCTATTGCAAGTGCTACTATTGGCCTTGGCGATAACAGTAGCTCAGTTCCAACCGCTTTTATTGATATGGATAATGTAACTTTTTCAAGTTCTACTATTAGTAGTGCTCGTGGAGCTTTGATATATAATTCTACATTAGCCAACGCGGGAACGGCTGGAAACACTACTCATGCGGCCAAACCTTCCGTTTGTGTTATTAACTTTGGAGCAGATAAATCATCTAGTGCAGGAGATTTTACGATTACCATGCCAGCAAATGACGCTAACAACGCATTGATTCGGATTGCTTAATGCCTACGTCTAACCTCAATGGATGGGGCCGAGGTACTTGGAATTCAGGTGCTTGGGATTCTCCCGGAAGTGTTGTGGTTACAGGAGTTTCTGCGGCTACTGCTGTTGGAAGTATACAGGTAGATATAACAGTTCCTGTTACAGGAGTTGAAGCGGCTACAGCAATTGGATCTCCTACAGTAACAGTACCTGTTTCAATAACAGTAACAGGTGTTTCTGCGGCAACCGCAACAGGGTCACCTACTGTTTCGGCAAGTTGTGTTCTTTCCGTTACAGGAGTTTCTGCGGCTACGGCGGTTGGTAGTACACAAGTAGATATAACGGTCCCAATTACAGGAGTAGAGGCCGCAACCGCCGTAGGGCGTATTAATATGTGGGAACAAATTATTCCAGGTCAAGTTGCTGGATGGATTAAGATAGCGGCATAGGAACAAAATTATGGCATCATCGTATACAACTAGTTTTGGTATTGAAAAGATAGGGTCTGGAGAACAATCTGGAGCTTGGGGAGATACCACTAATCACAATCTAGATATTCTAGATCGTATTGCTTCGTATAAGTCAGTAGGTCTTTCTGGATCTACTCATACGTTAACTGTTCGAGAAGCTTCTCCCGGATCAGGCACTGAAAATCTTCAGGATGGTATGTACCGTGTAATTAAGTTTACAGGAGCACTTGGTGCAAACAACACGGTAACTGTAGCTCCGAATACAACATCAGCGTTTTTTATTATGATTAACGCAACTACAGATTCTGGTTCTAGTGGACCATACTCTGTAATACTAACACAAGGTTCTGGAGCTAATATAACAATTGCAAATGGTAAGTCTGCAATTGTTTACATGGACGGAGCGGGATCTGGAGCCGCAGTTATAGATGCTATTTCTGATTTGCAGTTAGCTACAATAACGGCTTCTGGAGATATTACATCTGCTGGAACGGTTAATGTAACGGGAGATACAGCCGCTGGAGATGATGCTTCTATCGGATTTACTGCTTCTGAAGGACTTATACTTACAGGCCAAGGCTCTACTAATGACGTAACCATCAAAAACGATGCAGATGCTGACGTTATTGAAATACCTACCGGGACAGTTAATGTTACCTTTGCTGGAGATATTGCTCTTGCTGGAGATGTCACCACTGCATCAAATGCTGATGTAGACATCAACCCAAATGGCACAGGAAATGTTGTTTTAAAAACTGACTTGGTTAGCGTAGGCGGGGGTTCTGAGGTTGGTCACGTTTCTAGTAATGGTGCTTTTGACATGAAAATTAGCTCTAATTCTGGAACTAACTCTGGAACAATTATCGTTACAGATGGAGCAAATGGAGCTATTACTGTTGCTCCAAATGGCACAGGTATAGTTGACGTTCAAGGCTCTATGAACTCGTCAATTTCAACCACAGGCAAATCAATCGTATTTGGATTTTAGGAGAAAATTATGGCAAGTGAAATTTTAAGCTACAGTCTAACGGCTGGTGTGACTAACAGCGAAAGTGTACTTATCAACGGCGTAGATGGACACACTTATACGATAATTTCTGTTATCGTCACAGAGACAGCGGGTGCGGCAGAAACTTTTGATCTTTACATTGACGAAAATGGTGGAGGCACGGACTATGAGTTGCTTTCAGATCAAGCTCTGGGAGCGAATGAAACTTTTGTTTTAAACGATAGGTTTGTGATAACAGATACAGATCATTTATGTATTGCAACTGCAAGCAGTGCAAATGTTGATGTGGTTGTTAGTTTCTTAGATCAAACGAGGTAGATAAAATGACAGGTATTATTGGAAACAACCCTACACGGGAAAGCGGCTTAATAGTCCCAGCGGCTGGAGGTGGCGGTAAATTATTGGCAATATACTATGACACTGTTGGTCAAAGGCAATCGACTACAAGTTACACGCCTGTCGATGTTACAGGTCTTGCAATTACTTTGACACCCGCCTCGGCTGATAGCAAATTTCTAATTCATTCTGATTTAAAAGGTGGAAGTGATACCTACACCTTGAATAGTTTAATTGTAAGAACAATTTCTGGAGGTTCTGCGGCTTTCATCGGTCTAGGCGATACAACTGGCAAATCTAACGCTTTTGCAACAGGTGGTAGTTCTCCGTATGCTGGTCTAAACGAAGGAAATCCCGGCTGTGTTCAAACATTTTTGGACAGTCCAAACACAACAAGTGAAATTGTCTATAAAATGCAAATGAAAACGGGGCAAAGTGGAAATTCCTGTGCGCTTCACACCAAGGCTTCTGACGTTATTGGTAATAGTGCGACCAACTCCAGCCTAACAATCTATGAAATAGGAGCTTAAAATGGCTACCTTTAATCAAGAAAATATCCATCTTGCTTTTCAATATTTGTTGCCATTATCCGAATATCATTTGTTCTCAGATGATTACGCTGACGTTGAGTGGATGGACAGTCGAACGCAGCCCACGGAAGCTGCTGTGAATACAGCTATACCTTTAGCGGTTGCCGCTGAGAAGTGGAGAGAGGTTAGAGCAGAAAGAGACAAAAAACTAGCTGCTACCGATTGGATGGCTATGCCTGACAGCCCAGACATCTCAGATTCTTGGAAAACGTATAGACAGAGTTTGAGGGATATTGGTGGGCAGTCAGACCCAGAAAATATCACTTGGCCCACAGAACCGAGTTAGGTGAATAATGGCAAAAGTTAAAGACGTAGAATCTAAATTAAACACACACGAAGCTGTTTGTGCGGAACGATGGAAAGAGACCATTGAGCGTATAAAACGCCTTGAGCTAGTGATGATTACAGGTGCAGGTTCTCTTATCCTTTTGATGGCAGGTATGCTCTGGAAGATATAATAAAAGGAAGCTAGATGCCTTTGTCCAAGATACAGTTCAAGCCTGGAGTTAATCGTGAGACTACATCTTACGGTGATGAGAACGGCTGGTTTAACTCAGACTTAATTCGTTTTCGCAAAGGTCGTCCTGAAAAGATGGGCGGTTGGTCTCGTTTAAGTAGCAATACCATAGAGGGGACAGGACGTTCTTTACATGTATGGGCTGCTCTAGACGGTTCCAAGTTTATGGGTCTTGGTACGGAATCCAAGTTCTACATAGAAGAAGGTGGCGGCTATAACGACATTACACCTATCAGGTCTACCGTCACTCTTGGATCTAATCCTTTAAAGACAGGATCTGTTGTTTCTGGTGCTACGGTTGTTACCGTAACGGCTCCTGCACATGGCGCAGTAACAGGAGATTACGTTACTTTTAGTGGTGCTACGGCAACGGACGGTATAACCACGGCTCAGTTAAACATTGAGCACGAAGTAACAGTTGTTGATTCTAACAGTTATCTAATTACAACCACAGGTACAGCTTCCTCTGGAGATACTGCTGGCGGTGGTTCTGCAATTATTGCTAACTATCAAATCAACACAGGTCTTAATACGGTTGTAACAGGAACAGGCTTTGGAGCAGGTCTCTGGAGCGGTCAAACAACTGGATATTCCCAGACTACTCTTAACGATAGTGGTGGAATAAACGACAGTGTTACCTCGTTTACCTTAACAAGTGCGGCTAACTTTGAAACAGCAGCTACTACAACAGGTGCGGATTTAACAGCCGTTAGTTCTTCCATTACCGTTGCAGACTCTAGTGGGTTTCCAGCTAAAGGTACGCTTCTAATAGGTAGTGAAAAAATACGTTACGGAACGAATGTAAGCAACGTGTTTGGTGACCTAACAAGAGGTGACGATGGAACAACAGCGGCTACCTCTTCTAGTGGTGATGCAGTTACTTTTGTTGGACTTATGCTGATTGGCAGTGAGTTAATTCAATACACGGGTAAATCTACTCATTTGATTAATGCAGGTGTCGTTCGAGGAGTTCGTGGAACTAGTGCCGCTTCTCATAGTGACGGAGCAGTGGTCAAAGAAGCAAATGACTTTGTAGGATGGGGGTCATCCTCTAGCACTGCGGCAAACACAGGATCAAACATCCGCTTGTACAGTCAGGACAACTGGGGCGAAGACTTACTGCTTTTTAATGTTTTTGATGGAACCCCGTACTACTGGGATAANACACTGGGCCTTGGTTCACGGGCCACGGACCTTGCCTCTCAGCCTAATGCGTCTGGTGCTCCTACTATAACTCGCAGAATAATGGTTTCAGGTTCAGATCGGCATGTGGTTTGTTTTGGATGTAATCCGTTAGATGAAACAGATCAAGATTTGTTGATGGTTCGCTGGTCTGACCAAGAGAACCCCGCAGATTGGACACCTACCGCTACAAACACGGCTGGCTCCCAACGTATATCTTCTGGATCAGAGATTATATCGGCACAGAAAACTCGTCAGGAAATGCTTATCTGGACAGATACAGCTCTCCATGCCATGCGGTTTACAGGTCCTCCGTTCACTTTTGGTTTCAGTATGTTAGCAAACAACGTGTCAATTCTAGGACCAAATGCCGTAACAACTGTTGGGGACAAGGTCTTCTGGATGGATCGTGAGAACTTCTATGTCTACACAGGTCGTGTTCAGCTTATCCCCTGCACTCTTCTCAGGTATGTGTTTGACGACATTAACCTAGAGCAGAGTTTTAAATGCTTTGCGGCTTCCAACAAGATGTTTGATGAGGTCTTCTGGTTCTATCCTACGGCAGATTCTACGGAAATAAATCGCTACGTTAAGTATAACTTTACGGAGAACACTTGGGATCTAGGAACTCTGTCAAGAACAGCTTGGGTTGATTATGGCGTTCACGATAATCCTCGAGCCTGTGGAATTGCTAACTCTACAAACTTTGTCTACATTCATGAGACAGGTGACGATGACGATGGCTCTGCCATGACTTCGTTTATTGAGTCTGCTGACTTCGACCTTGGAGATGGTGATCAGTTCATGTTTGTAACCCGTTTGATACCAGACATTGATATTACAAGCACCAGTTCTACCGCCTCGGTGGATTACGTATTGAAGACCCGCAACTTCCCAGGAGATAGCTTGGCTACTAATTCCACTAATGCAGTAACCTCAAGTACCCAACAGTCTTTTCTTAGAAGTAGGTCAAGACAGGCTGCGTTACGCATTGAGAGTTCTACAACAGATATAACATGGACGCTGGGTGATCTTCGCCTTGATATACGTCCTGATGGAAGGCGATAATGGTTAAATTGCTTGATCACAGTATGCCCATGGCTCCTGATGAGTACGACGCAGAAACTTTTGTAAGAATACTGCGTGATCTTGAGATGGCTCTGACAAGAATGGACTTTCCCGCTGTTGTTAGCGGTGAAGATGATGATAACGGAAAGAACTGGTTCTTAGGCTAATGGCTTCTGCATATAAAAACGTAGCAACAGTAGTTGGAGCGACAGGAGATGTCACAATTTATACTTGCCCTACAGCAACAGAAGCTATTATTAAGAACTTAAATCTTTATAATAGTCATTCTGGAACTGTGGTAGTATTCTCTAAGATTACGGATAGTTCCGCATCGTCTACTGTTATATTAGAGAAAGCTAGTATAACAACTCTTGCCGATACGTCTCTCACTGGACCTTTTGTCTTGGAATCTGGTGATACGCTGAAATTAAACTGCGATACAGCCTCGAAGATTAATGCCTTCGCCAGCGTTTTGGAGCTTTCTTGATGATAACAGACACTTCCCCTAAGTATTCTGGTGAACCTACAGCAAAGTCGTTGGCTACTGGTTTAGCTACCCTTGGTCGTTACGGTGACGACTACATGGTCCATGCTGCAGAAGGTGAAACTTTTGTTCCCAAAGAGATTCTAGAGGCTAATCCAGAGTTAAAAGAGAACCTGTTTAGACAGATGACGATGATGGGTATTGAGAACCCAAATCGTTACGTTGTTGGTAACGAGCTTAACTCCATCAATCCTGTAACAGGTCAGCCTGAGTTCTTCTTCAAGAAGGTCTTTAGTGCAGTCAAAAAGGTCGCTAAGAAAGTTCTACCTGTAGCGGCTCCTATTATAGGAAATATAATTGCACCGGGTATTGGAGGTATAATAGCTTCAGGGATAACAACAAAGCTGACAGGTGGAACTACGTCTGATGCTTTTAAATCCATGCTTCTTAGTTATGTTGCACAGGGTGCTGCTAGAGGTCTTTCGGATGGATTTAGCCTTGGGCCTGAATCGGTAGGAGGGCAACAATCTTCTTTCCTTACACGTTTAGGAGGTAGTAGCTTTAGCCCAACTGATTTTGGAACGGGATTACAACAAGGGTTTACAGAACCTTTTTCCGCTTTGGGTAATCTTGCTTCTTCAGGTGCTTCTAATCCGTTAGCACAGGGTATCTTTGGTCCTAGAGGTACGGGTACATTATTTAGTGGTCTTGCAAATACTGAATTTGCTAAACAACCTTTTGGTGGTGGTGAAGGCATTATGAGTAAGGTGTTCCCAAGTTATCAAGCTAGTCCAGCGGGAGCAGGAATTCAAAGTCTTCCTGTAAGAACCCCAGAAGGTGTAATGTCTGCTGCTGGAGAAAAAGCTAATTTTATTAGATCTCCTAGTGGTCAGATAAATCAATTTACAGATCAACAAATGAATGCTCTTCGACAAGTTGGAGCAATACAGAATACTGAGCAAGGATTACAACTTGTTCCTGGTTATGAAACTAAACTGGCTAACTATGTAGCATCAGAAAGTCCTTCTGCGGCTAGTGTAGTTACAGGTGCTGCAAAGGAGACAGCAAAAGAACCTGGTTTTCTTAATCAACTTGGACAGTTTGTATCAGGCGATAGATTAGAAGGAATTCCTGCAACTTTAGCTGGAGCAGGTGTGGCTGGAACAGCCGCATACTTAGCCGCTGATGCTTTAATGCCTGAAGAAGAAGCCTTTGATCCAAGTACGCTTAGAACTAACATGGAAAGAAAAGCTTACACTGATTGGCAAAACATAGCTGATAAGAACTCTTCAGAGGCAGAATCCCTTAGAACTGTTTGGTACGGAAAACCTCGTTACAGTGCTTCTCAACAAAAAAGCTACTTTGGTTCAAATCCGTTGGCAGGTATAACAGCCGTAGCCGCTGGAGGAGAAATCATGGGTCCTGGTACAGGGACCTCGGACAGTATTCCCGC
>JGI24005J15628_10001967_pt1 | contig 10700 bp, 14 predicted proteins | sample LinPmetageLP40_FD_15628 | JGI IMG/M metagenome (IMG submission 15628) | reverse complement strand
GATACTCTTGTATATGAAACAGTATTAGCACCAGTTCCAAATTCAAACCATTCTAAGTTATTTGCCCATGACCTAATTTGAGCCATAACAGAACGACCTGCATCATTTACTGTACTAGGTGCTTGGTTTTCTAAGTAGTTACCAGAAACTAGTCTGTTACCATTTTGACTAGCAGTTGTACTCCATGCAGTTATACTCATTCGTCTAATAGCCCTTTCGTGCCAGTGAACATAGTACCCATATTGTCAGATGGCTTTGCATAATCACCTGCTAGTGTTAGACCAACACCAGTTTTAATTGCAGGTCTTACAAAAGGTGATACTTTACCTGCAATGTTACCTGCTAAATAACTTGCCTCACCCATTAATCTAGGTGAACTTGATGCTAATAAACCACCCATAGCCAAAGGGTTTGCACCTAAACCTAAAGTTAATCCAGTAGCAGATGGTATTAAACCTTGTAAACTTCTAGGTGCAAAACTATTTAAAGCATCACCAGAAAGCATTGATTCAAGTTTACCATTTTCATCTAAAATACTTAATTGGTTTCCCTTGCTACCAAATTGTGAGGCACTATTATTCTTTATTGTTTGATTCAATTTATTAAATGTCAGTTGTGTAGAGGCATTACTTTTTAAACCTAACCCTAATTCCAATTCTCTACTTATAGTTATTGCATCTTCATAAGTTTTCATAACAGCAGAATATTCTGGCACTGCCTTAACCACTGCGTCTTTGACAGCATTTCTTATATCTGCAATAACTAATGTTGCATCACCTTGATTTACGCCAGTTGGATACTCATTATCAATTTGTCTTTTTAAGAAATCTAAACCTTTTGCATTGTGCAACCCAGTGTTTGCATTAAAATCAGCAATTAATTGTTCAACTCTTTTTAATTTTGCTTGGGCTTGAGTAGATAAATCTAATGCACCATTAAAAGTGTGCTTATTTTTAAAATCCATTAAGATTTTATTTATTATATTTGCGTCAACAGGTGTGTCTGCAAGATTTAATCCATTTTTACCTTGAATAAAAACTTTAGAATTATTATTTTTTAAATCACTTATTAATTTTTGTGCAGTGTTTAAAGTTTCATCTAATTTTGATGCACCACCTCTCATGTGTGAGGTAAATGCCAATGCGTTTTCACCAGTATAACCAGCCATATATGCAGTAGTAAATGCTTTAGACCCTACTCCAGTAGTTGTACCTATAATTTCACCTGCTAAATTTGCACCATTTTTTAAAGTGGTGGCAGTTACTTTTGTAGCAACATTGATTGGGTCTATTGCTTTTGCAACTTTGTTTATATTTTTAGCAACAGCACCTGCCATAACAGTAGGAACTCTAGCACTTAAAGTAGCACCACCAGTTAAAATCATACTTGCGTCTGCAAGAAAACCCACTGGGTCATCTCTTAATGTTTGTGCCACATTTTCAAACCCACCATATCTATCTGCAAAAAATTGCCCTACATCTCTAGCCAGTTGTTCATTTCCTTGTTCACCATCTCTTACAAGATTAATAACACTAGAGCCTAATGAACCAATGTTTTTTGCAGTGGTTACTGGTTGAGAAACTAATTGCCATATAGAACCTGCAAATCTACCTGCACTTGGTAACACATTACTTGCTGTCGTACCTGCGTAATCTAAAAAGCCTCTATTAAATGCGTCTAGTGGCTTACCATCACTTAATCTATCAGTATTTCTATTGCCACCATCTATTGTGATGACTGGTATATCACTTTCTTCATTTGCAAAACCTGTAAATTCAACCATATTTTTTTTCCTTTATTATTTCTTTTTGATAAAAATTTTGTCTATAAATGCTTTTTCTAAAACACCTGCACTATCATAGTATGAATTAACTCTACTAAAATCTTGCGTACCATCTGCACTAGTTAAAACTAAACCTTTATAAAAATCTAAATTACTAGAGTACATTTCTTGAACAGTTTGGTCTGTAAAATCCGATATTGACATTTCTTTTAAGTTAGCAATATCAATGCTACCTATCATTGTGTCATAGCCATACAATGTATTATTTTTATTATAATACTCTATGGCTTTTTGTTGAGTTCTAAACATAGTTAGCATCTTATCTCTTAGTGCTAATATTCTTTTTATATTTTGCTCTGGTGGTAAAGATGGATTAAAAGTTGCCTCAACTAATCTTTGTGCCTCTCGTTCAGTAAACTGACCACCTAAAGTTTTCTTTAGTGATTGAAATACAACTGCACGAACTAAATCAAGTGTGTTGTTAATTTCGTATGCTTTACCATTTTCATCTTCCTCTGCCTTGTAACCACTTTCAATAAGTCTAGTTATTTTTTCTGGTGTTACCTCAAATGCCATACCAGATGATATTGCGTTAGGGTTATCAAGTATGTCTATAACCTCATTAAAGTTTCGTATATTGGCTTCTTCATTTGCAAAACCACCTTGAATACCCCATTTTAATCTTACCTCTTTGTTAAATGCAGTATCAAGTGCCTCATCTGATGGTCTTAATGTAACATTAACTGGTTCACCCCATGACGTTGTGCCATCATCATTATAAATAGGTGATTGTACTGTTAAATAACCTTGTTCACCTCTCTTTTTCTCATTTTCGATTGCACCAATTTTAGATGTTTGGTTTTTCTGTATGTTTAAAGAGTTCCATTGTGCGTAAGAATAAGTCTGACCACCCTCTGTTCTATCAGTAGGTGTAGTGCCATGCACTGTTGCGTTTACGTCAAATTCTCTTGGGTCTGCACCTTGCCCTATCATCATTTTTGCGTATGTAGAATTTACATTCGCCATACCCATAAAGTCCATGTTATTTTTACCCAATGTAGATAAATCATTATAACTAACAGCATTTTGACTTCCTGCAATTTGAGTTTTGTCTGGTGCAAAATCACCAAACTTCATCATGTACTCATTAAATTTTTCTGGGTTACTTTGAAAAAATAGTTTTTCAGCAGTTGATAAATTTTTTGTAGCTTTGTAAACTAATTTTTTTTGGTCAACACTTGGTTGAAATCCATTAGGGTTACCAAATAAATATTCTTGCAACATATTTACTTTTTTGGGTTCAGCAAGAACCTCTGGTGGATATTGCATATTTTCATCTGTTACGTTTTGGTAAGCATTTACTCTTTGTTGTATGTTGTTAGGTGTTGGATTGCGAAGGATACCCATAGTTTCTTCATTTTTTGCTTTTGCATTTATATATGCAGGGTCATTTAATAAACCTTTAGCAAAGTTTTCACTTTCTTCTTTTTTCTTTTTGTTGTTTGCATAAACATTGTTGTTTAACAAACCACCATAACTATATTCAACCATTACGTTAGCAATCCTTTCAATCTTTTATTTCTTATTAAGCCCAGTTGTCTTGTTCTATTATCTGCGAGTCTGTTTCTTAATCCACCAAATCTAGGTGGTTTCATAGGCATACCAGTTATTTCTGCAACCTTACTGTTTAATTGGATAGGTGGTGCAGATTTAATGTACTGTTTACCTGCACTTTTATCAGCATCATTCCAAACCCCTTTTGTTGCACCTGTACCTGCACTACCTTTTTTGCCAAACAGATGCGTTGCCATCATTGTTATGAAATCCATAAATTTATCCTATTCCAAATCCAAATGATTTACTTGAGCCTTTAGATTGCCCACTTGTAAGTTTAGTTGGGAAACCAAAAGCATAATCACCAATTAAATCTGCAAAATCCATAAGTCTTTGATTGTATGCGTCTTGGTCATACAATGCTTTAGACATATCCATTTCATTAATTACGTCTTTTCTATTGTTATCCATACCTGCATAGCCATAAGAGTCAGCTATTGAATCACTTGCTAGGTTATATAAATCAGTATTAAACTTACCAGAGTTCATAAGCAAATTAGCCTCTGTATTGTTCATGTTTGTACCTGCATCAATACCAAGACCTGCAACTTCACTACCTGCATTATACATATTAGTTACATAATCTTGATTGCCAGTAAACTGTCGACCTCGTTCATTTTCAGCTAGTTCAACCATGTATGGTAATACTGCATCAGATACACCAGAACCTACTGCATTAGCGTAAGCACCACCACCACCATAACGACCCATACCTGCAAACTCTGACCCAATAGAGTTAGATATTTTGTCAGTAGTGCTAGATAAGAAATCATCAAGGTAAGATTTACCCCCATCTGGACTCATCATTTCATAAGCATTTAAACCATTTCCTGCATTAAAATCATCAAGGCTAGTACCAGTTTTACCAGTGTTCATAAAGTTGCTTAAATAAGCACCACCAGAACCAGTTGGATTACCTGCTAAGTAAGAATTGTAGGTACTGGTCAAATCTTTCATTGCATCTGGTGAGTAGTTTTTATACATAGACCCACCCATGTTTTCCATATCAAGCATTGCTTTGGTAGGGTCTGAATAAAGGTTATTGTAATCGTAACCACCTAAATACTCTTTGTTGCCTTTATCAAATTCTGATTTAGCACCTGCTAATATTTCAGATATATAGGGTACTGTTTCTGCATAAGGTTTTACTTCACTTGTACCACTGCTTGATTCTTTTGACTTTGATGCACTTCCACCTAAACTCATATTATTTATCCTCTTTATTTGTTAAATTAATCTCTAAAGCCAAATGAGTATCTTTAAACCCATGTGCTTTAAATACCTTTGCCCACCCTTTTCTTGAGTAGCAAATTGCCTTGTAGCAACCATTTTGTCTTGCCCAATCCATAAGATTTTGCATTGCAATAAATTGCCATCTTTTACGTTCAGTGCCAGTCATTACGAAAACTGACCCTATTTTAAATTGTGGTCTTTCTATTATTTCACTAATAACAAAACCTTTTTTTAGTTTGTTCTCACTATCCCAGACTAACCATAGTTGCATATCATTATTAATGAGTTCTTTATAAATATCATTAACGTCATATCCATTTTCTGCTTTTACTAAAATGTTGTTTAAATCTTTTTTAATTAACCAAAATATTTCTTTTACTTTTTCTTTTGGTATAAATACTACCTTAAAAGGTAAGCCATTTGTTTGTGCCATCATAAATAATACTTAACACTCCATAGTTTGTGTTTATTAGTTTATTTGTTGACCCCTCAATAGTGTTCCCAGTGTTTGCAGTAATAGTTATGTTGTGCGTACCTGCACTGCCACTGCTATCTTTGATAATTAAATTTGTACCTATTGGTGGTGATTTAGGCAAAGTAAGTGTTGTTGCTTGATTTACACTGACATCAAGAAACATATCATCTACTTTTACATCATAACTAGCCACCCTAACTTTTTCATAAGGTATGTTTAATCTATTAACCATTGTATTAACTGCTTGAGTTAATTGTTGGTTAAAATACTCTTGGTTTTGCGTTGGTGTACGTCTTATGTATTCAATAGCCATTATAAAATTTTATTTAAGTGTTTAACACCATGCTCATCAGTAACCATTTCACCTTTTTCTAAGGTACAAGTATAAGCAACTTGATTACCTGCGTTACGTTCTGCAACTCTCTTACCCTCTAAACAGACTGATAAACTAGGTTGATGATACCAACCATCTAAACGTCTATCATCACCCTCAAGAATAAACATTGATAATACAAATACCATCTCAATCATTGGTGCGTTCCATTGTTTCTTAGTTTATCAACTAAAGTTTCTAAATCTATTATACGTTCTTCTAAAAATTGCACTTGCATATCTACCTTTTGTATTTGTGGCATATCTGCCTCAACATTGCCTTTTAACTTTTCTTGGTTGGTAGCAAGAAATTCCACTAACATATAAAGTTCATTTATTTGTGGACTAACCATATTACCTTTAGGCACTCCATCTATAAACTCATTAGCTTTGTCTAAATCTTTAGATATTAATTGTAATTCAGTTTCAATAATGTTTAATCTTTCCATTACTCCAAATGCAAACCAACTACCAACTAATATAGCAAAAATTATACTTAATAAATTTTTTGCAGGTAAACTTACCTTGCTGTCCTCTGACAAATTTATTTTATTTGGCATTACTGTTCACCATCAAGTGATGCGTTTACTTCTACCCCCATTGCATCTGACCAAGTTGCATTAGATGGTACTTTAACCTCTATCTTATGATATTTGCCAGATTGTCTAAATGAGGCAACACCATTATCATTGCAAGTTGTAAAGCCACTTTGTTTTGTAGTACCACCTGCACGTTCTCTACTCACTAAATTAATTTGACTTGGTGTATATCCTAAGTAAGTAACATTTAAAATATTTTGGTCTGGTGCAACCACAATAGAGAGTAGGGTATCATTAACAATAGTTGCTATGATAAACTTAGCATTGTTGAACTGACTACTTACATCATTTACTCTTATGACATCACCAACTGTAAGTTCAGTTGTAAATTTAGTTCCAGTGCCATTAATTGTAGTTGATGTAATACTTATTGTGCCACTTGCAACTTTAGGTTGCACATCTATAACTGGGTTTATGCTAGTCATAAATGTTCTTTTACCATCTGCATATTCTTGTTCACCTATGCTTATAGTTGCCTCTAAATTATTACCACTAAAAGTACCAAACTTATTATTGTTATCAAAAGCAGAGAAAAACAATGTTCCACCTTGCCATATTCTACTATCAAATGAATCTGTAAATGTTTCAATATCAGTGCTTATATTATCAAGTGCCTCAAGTGTTGTACCAGTGGTAAATGCACTAGATACATTCTGCGTTGCTACATCTATATAAGACCATCTATCAGCAGAATAATTATAACAAAGTATTCTATCTGGATTGCCACCAGATGAGTTGGTAGTAGGGTACGACCAAAAAATTAATTTATTTAATGGGTCATGCCCAGACGTAATTCTTAAAATATTAGATTGGTCTAAACTTTCATCAAACCATCTATCAATTTTGTTTTCACCTATAAGTGTTGTACTCTCACCATTTGTTTTACAAAAACCATCTTGTGATAAAAAAAATGTTTCTGACCCAACTGTTTGAATACTACCATGTGCTATTGCACCTCGTTCTTGCTCAATGGCTCTAATTTGAAAGATAGATGAACCACCTACAAAGTTAAGTTGAAATATTTTATTTACACAAAGTATTATGCCAAACTCACCACCAACTATGCCAGTAATTTCTGATGTATCAAATAGTGTTTCTTCATCTGATTGGTCAACACCAATAGTCCAACTTGCATGATTGCCAATAGCAGACCAATGTAATTTATTTCTGTTTGTTGGTTGCCAACCACTAACTACAAAGTTCCTAACAACTGCTGTATGCCAATAGGTTGGTGGACTGCCACCTAAATCTGACCAACTTGTACTTGCATCTAACTGCCATACTTGAGGTGTATTAGAACCATTACTTGCAATGATATAGTTACCAAATTGAGTAAACTGCCAATCATTGTCAGCAGGTGTACTAAAAGTTGTGCTACCACTAACATCTGTAAATGTGTTGGCAAGATAACGATATAATTTTGTACTATCACCTGCAAAAGACGTTATGTTTCCTGCTGATGATTTAAAACTTGCAAAACCTTGACATCTATTGCCTAAAGCATTTGTACTTACTGGTGCTAGACCTTTTGTTGGCTTATAGCTTTTAAATGATGGCACTACATTTCTAGCCTCTGTCAAACCCTCGTTTCTGTATTCTGGGTGGTCTGGAGTCCAGTCCATGAATTGCTTGTAAGCCATAAACTTCTATTCCTCGTTTACAGTTGACCTCATAATCAATGGTGCGTCTTGGTTGTATTTATTCTTTGTATTTAAAGCCACAACCCTTTCAACTCCATTGTTATAAAAACTCAACCATTCTTGAATAATAGTAGGGTCAATACCTCTAATAAATGTATGTGAAAAATATAATGCACCATACAAATAAACATCTGCATGATTTGTTAATATATCATTGTTATCACTATCATTAACTAATGTATCAAATTTCTTATAGTAATACATTTTAACCGAGTAGGTGCTATCTGGCATTGGGTAGAAATGTATATTATCACCAATGATAGTGTAAACCTCTGGTTGTCCTACTAATGAACCACCATACATACTAAATGCTGTTTCTGGTGTTACATACTGCAATGTATTTTTTTCACTACCATCTATATAAATAGTTGCAACACCTAAAAAGCCACTAGGCAATGCCTCTATTTCATCATTAACACTTAATGTAGCAAGATTAATCATCTTGTTGTAACCAATGTTAGCAAATTTACTGTTAAAGTCTTGTTCAGCTAGTGCAACAAAATCTGTTATTTCATTTGTTAAATCTGAACGACCTAACCAGTTAGCAATACTGGATTTTAGGTTTGCAAAATTGTTTAGTGCCATTTAAAAAGTTCCCTCTGATGTTCTTAAATATGCCCACTTGGGGTTATTTAGTTTACGTTGTAAATATTTGTGTTGTTCTTCACCCTCTAAACTGGTGAACATAAATCCATCTTCTTGCAACCATTGGTATGCAATAATAGTTGGTATTTCTGCAATAGCCCTCATAGACTTATCTCTATTGTAACCACTGCCAAATTCATTTCTTTGTGCTTTGTTGTGTTTTAAGATGTTTTCTACATCTTGATATTTGTGTTCAATTAATGTTTGTGATTGTTCATCTGCTTTAACAATCGTTCCCATTTCACCATCATGGGTATGCTCGTATGTTTTTACCATTTTTATTTGAATTGTTGATTAGTTAATTTTTTAGCCTCTTCTAAAAATTTCTTAATTAAATATAATTCAGCCTCTAATTTTTTAACTTTTTGTCTTAAACTTGAAATTGTGCATATAAAACCATGCCCACCATAAATAAGTTCATTAGTTAAATGCCAAATATCAGCTGACTCTTCATAACGCATTTCTAGTTCTTCTATGTAATCGTCTTTTGTCTTAACTGCTTTATCCATGCGACAAGAGTAAGTAAATTCAGCACCAGTTAATTGTAGTGGTTTATCTATCATGGCATTTTTTTAAAAATAGCACTCCACCTTTTAGTCCATGCGTTATGTTTAACATCTTCTGCTTTTTTCTTTAATGCTTTTTTACTTACTTTTCTATAATGTTTATAAAGTATAGACCAAACTGGTTTTACCTTATGCCAATATGCAGGTTTATTTTGTAAATTTAATTCTTTTTTAACTTCTTCAAGAGGTGTATTTAATTTAGAAGTCCAATCAATTTCTAAAAACCATTTTGATTTTTTTCCTCTTTGATAACTTTCGTAAGCAAGTTTAAGATAAACATAAACTGGTGAGGCTACTATAATTCTATATAATGGTGTTCCTTTTGGATATTTACTTGGCAAAAAAGTATTTCTTAATGCCATAAAAAAACTTGCATACAATATTGTGGCATAACTTTTTCGCCACTCTTGTGCTAAATTAAAAGACAATACGCAAACCTCACCAATCGGTGAGGTGTCATAACCATTAAAGAAATGTATAAGGTCATGTTGCAACATAGTTGCTTCTGCATACTTATTAAAATTAGTATTCTTCTTTCTTGTTGCTCTAAATGGGTTTAAACTTATAGTAAATAAATCTACAATAAATTCATCTTTACCCAACCACTTTTTAAACTCTGCACCAAAACTTCCTTCTGGGAAATTGTTTTCTTTAATTTTTAATCTTACTGGTAATTTTTCATTATAAATTATTTTTGATACTGGCATTTCACCAAACCTTTTAACGTGCTGTTTGGTGTCTTTTTTGTCTAAGGTATCAATAAATTTGAATATTAGTTCTATTGGTGGGTCAGCATCAGTTTGTAAGTGGGTTGCATACAACCAGATAAATTTTAATCGTGTCCACAACATATTATCTATAAATCATTATTACTTTACAATTATTGTTACTGTTATTTTGAATGGTTGCAGTTTCACTTGTCATTTCAACTAATTCAAATTTATTTACAGCAGTTTCGTTCCCCCCAACATTAATTTTGCAATTCTCACTAAAAAATAAATAACACTTAGAACCTTGTTTAGTTGCAACAGTCATTTGGTCTGGCAAATATTCCTCTGTTTGAGGCATTAGGCTTATGACTTTTTCAGTCCAATTATTTACATCATCATAAATAAAACAAACAAAGACAGTACCATCTTCAAGAAATTCTAATTTGCTTTTATTACAAGCCAATTCGTATGGAAAAGATGTGTCTAACCAATTTTTTTGTAGATAGCTTTCTTTGTAAGTAAATGAAACTGTATTATCAGTTGATGTAATTATTGCCTCACTATGTTCTGGGTCATTTTTTACAATGTCTGTTGCAAATTCAATATCATCATTAGATATTTGGTCATCTTCATCAAAAGTCCAAGTATTCTTAATGCTACCTTTTAAAATAAAATAATTATTTACCCTTTTAGCAACTTTATTATTATCTGGGTGATAGGTAAGTTTTTCAAAATGAGGTTGTTCGTTAAATTGTGTTCTACTTATTTCATTACCTATGTTTGCAGTACCAACACTATATTGTAGTTCATTATCAATAAAAAAATGTTGCCATTTATCAATATTAATTTTTAAAGTCATATTTTTTTTGGTTTTTTTGGTGTTTTGAATTTGTTTAAACTAAAATTTTTAGCACTTGCATTGCTTTCATCTATTGGTTTTTGGTTTTTCTTTTTCTCACTCATAATTTTATAAAAATTCTACATTTCCACTTGTGCCAGATGC
>JGI24005J15628_10001957_pt1 | contig 10720 bp, 23 predicted proteins | sample LinPmetageLP40_FD_15628 | JGI IMG/M metagenome (IMG submission 15628) | reverse complement strand
CTGCTGTCAAACATATAGCAAAAGAAAAAAGTTGGTTGAATTGGAGTCATGAATCGATTCATGACGGAAAAGAAATAGATAATGATGAACATGTTGAAGAAAAGTCAGATCAATTATGGCAGCATCATGAAAAGCATCAGCAGAAAAATCCTTTAAGTAATGAACAGAAAAAATCAATTTTGTCATATACAAAGCATTCAACAAGATTTAATAAACATTTAATCGAAAAGCACATATTAAAGTCTCGCAGAAAAGTTCCAGACCACCATTGGGATGGCATGAATGGAATTCCTGATGACAAGGAAAGAGCGAAGCATGATGAAATGCATAAACAGTTAAGTGCAGCTTATCATCCTATTGGTGGACATTTCAAACTATGGTCTGGAGTATCTTCTAGAGTTAGCAAAGCAGTAAAAAAATCAAAAGATGGTATAATTCATCCAGGTGGAGGTCACATATCTACTACGTATGATAAAGATGTTGCGCAGACCTTTGCAGCTACAAAGACTAAGAATGCTGAAGGAGTTGCACAACCATACGGTAAACATCATTACATGTGCATACATGCAAAACCGAAAGACAAAGTTCTTAGTACTGAACATAATAGCACATGGCAAGACGAGAGAGAAGTTTTAGTTAAAGATAAATTAAAACATATCGGCACTACAAAACACTATGTCAGCCATGCCTTTAAAAAAGATGATGGTAGCTATGGTGAACATTTTACAGAACATCATGTTGATCATTTCGAAATTCATCACGACAGGAGTAAATAATGGAAAGATTTAAATCATATATACAAGATGAAGGCTTCTATATGAGCAATGGCGTGGTTACTCTCAGCAAAGCTATAGGTGAAAAAACTCATCAAACAAAAAGAATTAAAAGAGATATATTTGAAGGATTTGATACTACTGGTTTTAAGCAAGCAAAAACAGAAAAACGGGTCGGTCATCAACATCACGAACCTCGCAATGACTTACATGATAATAAGAAAAGAACACATATTGATGATGTTCAAATGAATAAGAATGTCTTTGGTGAAACTGGTCGTGAACTCAGTACAGCACATCGCGGATCTGATATAGAAGAAGTAGGTAGTTTATCAAGTAAACTTGAACAAAAAATGACAGCCGCACAGCACAACGCTTTTCGTCATTTTACAAATGGAAAATCTGATACGGTCGATGACGGTAAAAAATGGGCGTCAAGTCATATAGCTAAACATTTTATTTCTAATCATAAGCTTAAGGCAGATAATAAAAAGTTAGCTCCATACCGAGCAAGTAACGTTATCGGCCAAGATAAAAACGCTGCTGATCATCTTAAAACTGCGGCTAAACCTCTTGGCCATGAAGTACATCTTTATTCTGGTGTTCATCCTTCATTTGTACAAGCTATTAAACATGCAAAAAAACATACCGATGGCGTTGTGCATTCTCCAGCTCATATTTCCACTACTCATGATGTGCACACCGCAGTTGGATTTGCAATTCATTCCGGACATGAGAATCAGAATGTTAGACCTTTAAACAAAAATCCAGATAATAGTAATACTCAATATGTAGGTAAAACAACTAAACATATGATTCACGTTCACGCTGAACCCCATAATAAAGGTATTCATATGAGTGGTGTAGAAGGTAATAAACATGCTGCTGAAGCAGAAACTGTACTTCCGCCTGCAACACAGTTAAAATATTCGCATACTACACATCATTATCACACAATGCCAGATCAGAATGATGACGATCATCATAGAATAGACGTACATCATTGTACGATCCATAAACAGGACTAAAAAAATGCAGCATAATCGCATTTAACTGTGTACATTGCCTTAAAACTATGGTAGTATGGTAATATCAAAAGGAGATGATGATGATTAATGCAAATACCCCTCAGCCTGTAATTCTAATAAAGTCAGCAATCGTTGATGAGATTGCACGCATTTATGCATCAGATGTTCAAGGTGAACAGTCTGTATCGATGGTTCAAGCTAAAATAGTTGATCCTCGTTACGAACCACAGAATGGTGTGTATGAAACTGAGTATAATGGTTTTGAAATTGCTGTTGGAGTTGAAACTCTGATCCGTAGCTTTGCTGGTTCCAATGCTTGACTTCTTTAAAATGTTTATAGATACTATTTCAGATACATTTAAATGTATTGTATGGTTCTTAGCCTTTTGCGCATTGTGCAAATATCTTGAAATACTTATGTATTCGGTGCCTTAATATGATTCGTAAATCAACACAAGCTTCTGAGATCGTTATCAATCTTGATGGTCCTAATGGTAACGCATTTTATCTATTAAAAGTAGCAAAACAATATGCTCATTCAATGGGGATGAAAGCATCACCTATTATGTCTGAAATGTGTGCAGGTACAGATTACTATAAATTAGTAAGGGTATTTGAAAAACATTTCGGTCATATTGTGGTGTTAGAAACTAGTAATAATGAATTGCTTGAGTTTATTCAACAATGATGATATCTCTGACTGAAAAGGCAAAAGAATATATGATAACTCAGCTAGCGTTAGCCGATAAAAATTATGTACTTCTTGAAGTCAAGGGTGGGGGATGCAGCGGATTTAAATATGAATGGACGTATGTAGACGATGACTCAAAGGGAACAGTTATAGATAGTACTTTAGTTGTAGATGCTATGGCTGAAATGTTTTTATTTGGTTGTACAGTTGATTATATAACCGAACTAGGTGGAAACTATTTAGTTGTAAAAAATCCACAGGCAACAGCTCAATGTGGATGTGGAGAAAGTTTTGCAGTATGATTTATGTAGCACAAATGGTATACACTGATATAGAAAATCATCATAGTATTTTAGTTGGAGCATTTAGTTCTAAAAAACTAGCCAAAGAGGCCTGTGACATTGAGCTTATGAGAAATCCAAAATATCAGTCATGTATTCATTCTTTTGAATTAGATGCGCCGGGTAGTCAACAGCAACAAGATGCTAAATTAAGACCGGAAATGATTGTACATACTAAACAAACTATGATATAATATAAGTATTGGTCCCTTAGCTCAGCTGGATAGAGCAAGTGCCTTCTAAGCACTAGGTCAGAGGTTCGAATCCTCTAGGGTCCGCCAGAAACTAGCTATGAACTAAAGGGTGATTAGTTAGTGAAACCCTATAGATTTTGGAGGCCCCAATTTATAGGTCGGTACATTCGCTGATACCGCTAAACTCAGCCGGTTGCTGCATACGTAAAATGCAGATAGAAGAGAGCGCACCTAGGAAGGCGCTCTCTTCGATTAATAAATAATACCATAGTATTACTAATACCTATTTTAAGCCGATTAGTAATACCATGATATTAGTTAAGGATTAACAAGTTGTATAAATTAATAAGAAACAATAAAATAGTTCAGCATATTGTAATGACTGGTGAATTAGGATATATGATATATAAAACACCAGTTGTAACTAATTTGGTATTTGACAGCAGAGACAAGGCGCTTGAAGTTGCCAAATTATTAAATGCTGAAGTTGCAGAAGAATTTGCGAAAGTAGCTTAAGCAGGCAGGATAAGGAGATTGCAATGTTAACATGTTTGGTAATAGCAGGATCGTTATGGATAGGTGATGATACGCGGATGTTTCCCACACAGGGACCATATTATTTTTTAAAGATTAGAGATAGCTTAAATGTTTATACTAGCCATGGTAGAGTAACTAGTTTTCCAATATCGAAAGATCAAAAAGGCAATAGTATAAAAGAATTATTTGCTAACATATGCGCTCCCATGGTGGAATAGGTAGACACGCCAGACTTAAAATCTGTTGGCCATCGGCCGTCCCGGTTCAAGTCCGGGTGGGAGCACCAATAAAGTTCGGATAGCTTAGCGGTTAAAGCCCCCCGCTCATAACGGGTTGATCGTAGGTTCAAATCCTACTCCGAACACCAATATTAATAATACTAACTTAGAAAAAAATAATATAAATTAAAAGGATATATTAGTGAATGAAGTTTTCCTTGGAATAAGCGAAGGATTTCATGACGCGGGTGCAACAGTAATTAAAAATGGAAATATAATATCAGCAACGCACGCTGAAAGATTTAGTCGTATAAAAAACGATAAATGGATACATCGTCGACAGCAAATAAATTTTGCTGATACAATTGCATTTTATGAAAAATCCTGGCTTAAAAAAACTCGGCAACTTTATGCTGGACAAGGATGGAAAAAATTACAAATAACTCCTCATGATGTTTCTTTTTATCATCATCAATCTCACGCCGCAGCTGGTTTTTATACCTCAAAATTTAATACATGTAATATTCTGGTAGTTGATGCCATTGGAGAATGGGATACAGTTTCTGTTTGGAAAGCGTACACTAAATTAAATGAACTATATATGGATAAAATATTTTCAGCACGTTATCCATATTCTATCGGTTTATTTTATTCTGCTATTACAAAATATATTGGATTAAAACCACAAGAAGACGAATATATAACAATGGGTATGGCAGCATACGGCGAGCCAAAACATAAATCTGAGCTAAGAGATTATCTAAACAATTGGAATTGTCATAAAGGAATATCAAACTTACCATCAAATTGGAAACATGAAGACATTGCATCATCAGCTCAAGATCTTATAGAAGACACATTAATTGATCTTGTGAAAACATATTGTGATCATGATAATTTAGTCATGTCTGGAGGGGTTGCACTTAATTGTGTGCTAAATACTAAAATATCTGAACTTGGTAAAAATATTTGGATAATGCCAAATCCTGGTGATTGTGGCTCATCTCTTGGAGCTGCAGCTTTAGCATATGGAAATAAATTAAACTGGGTTGATTCATATCTAGGAACAGAGATTAAGAATGAAGTTAATATCAAAGAAGTCATTAATCATCTTGTTAATAATTCTTATTGTGGTATTGCAAACGGTCGTGCTGAGTTCGGCCCACGCGCTCTTGGGAATCGCAGTCTTATTGCTGACCCAAGACGTGATATTAAGGATACTATTAACCAAGTTAAACGCCGTCAAAAATTTAGACCTTTTGCTCCTTCCATCTTAGAAGAGTATGCTTTAAAATATTTTACAGGACCGATGAACGAATATATGCAATTTGTAGCAAAAGCAAAACACGATTATTCTTCTGTTACGCATATAGATGGAACCGCCCGGGTTCAGATTGTTAAACCTAATTGCAAATCAATAATTAGACCAATTCTTGAGGAATGGTATGAAAAGACTGGTTGTCCAATGCTATTAAATACTAGTCTTAATATTAAAGGACAACCAATGGTAGATACATGGAAAGATGCATTAAATTTTGAAAGGGAATATAATGTCAAAGTCTTCTAAATATGTTTTAGCTGCAGGCTGTAGTTATACTAACAAAAATTTTACATCGTCAATACATAAAGATTTTGATGTATCTTTCCCCAAATGGCCAGAAATTTTTGGTGAATATAAAAGTCTTCCTGTAAAAAACTTAGGAGTTAGTGGTGTTGGTAATGATTATATAACGTCAAACTTAACTCAACATATTTTAAAAGATCGTAAAAATATAGATACTGTTATTGTAGGCTGGACTGACGTATGGCGATTTTGCGTATACAATCATTATAAATTTAATCCATTATTATCTTTATACTTTCCTAATAAACAAAATCCACAGCCTGATGAAGCAGCTCGGCCTTTATATGAACATATGTTTAAAAAAGATCTTATTGACAGCGAATACAGTTTGTTTAATCTAAAAAAAGCTCAGAATGTATTCATATGGCAAGTGAAAGCTTGGTTTAAAGGCATGTGGCAAATACAAGAGCTATGTAAAGCATTTGACATTAAATTTATTATGGCAGCGCTCTGTGGTCGAATTGATATTTCAAAATTTAAGCAGGTTGAGAATTCTTTTAATAACAAACTACCATTTTCAGAAGCACAGTGGACTGTTATGTACGGTGGAATTGAAGAGTTATATGAATTAGATAGTAATCATTATATTGGTTTTCCTTTTATGCCTGCACTTGGAGGAATCACATTTAATGAAATACTTGAAGATCATCATCTTATAAGTAACTTAGATCTGCATCCAAATGCAGAAGGGCATGAATTTATAGCGAGAAATTTTTATGAACACTATACAAAAGTTTACTCTTAAATTGAAATTTACGTGGATGATATTTAAAATGAAATTACGTAAACAGAAGAATGAAGTTGATACTAGTGAACCGTTTATATATGAACAAGATGATTAAATTTATAAAGGAGGATTAATAATGAATGTAAATTCACCAGAATATCGCCATATGATGGCTCAAATACCGCTTGAATTAATTCATAAAACTCAGGCGGCAAAAGAAATACAAATGAATGTTGTTGAAAACATTCGTAACAGAACAGCGCAAATGGTAAAAGCTCCGCAAGAAGCGTTGGCACAATCATATGATGGTCATAGCGGAACTTATGGTCCAGACGGTAGAAAAACACACATACCACAAGTTGAAGCAAAAGGTGTAGATATACAAGCATGACAAAAACAATTAAACCGAACGACATCGTTCCACCAAAATACTATTCTGGTTGGGGACACGGAGAACATAATAAACATGAACAAAGTTATATAGTAGATAGTTCTAGTGATATGGTTGATTATACTTTTGAAATTTATGAAAAATTTGACCCGCCTATTAATATAGATATATCTGGTCCATTTAAATCTGCATTTGAAGCATCAACAGAAGGAGTAATTAGGCAAGAACTGATTACATATAAGATGCGAGATGGAATAATGATAAAAGAAGTTAATGTAAGAAAATATACAAAAAACGATTATATCGATTCAAAAGATGTAATTCCACTAGGGGAGATAGACAAGTGAAAGAACAATTAATTAAAGCATGCCGTATGCATGCTGAAGGCGAACTAGAAAGAGCTAAAACTAATTTTATGGTTTATTTAAATAATCCTACTGGTATTGGCGAACATAGCGATATTGTAGAGGCTATGCAAAAAGAGCTTAGCACTATGGGCCATGCAAGTGAACGGCTTGAGATGTTAAGTAAGCATTTTGAATAGAAGAATAGAATTATTTATTGCTTGGTATAAGCAATTAAGGGAAAGGAGACATGAGTTTCCTTTCCCTTTTTATCATCACACATCATATAATATTTGGAATTGTTTGCGTTGGGCATTATATAATTCAGCTAACAACGATATGGATGGTAACTATTTGTATAGATATTCTGAGTGTGGAAAATATAAAAAGAGGATAAGAAAGTGAATGATATTATTAAATTCCCCCAGCCATCAGAATTGGATAAACAGTTTATGACAATAGAATCACAACAACAAATAATTAGAGATCAAGCCGCATTAATTAAAAAGCTTGAAGACGAGAAAAAAGCTAAAGCTGAGCTTCGTGAAGAAGGCGGGCAAATTAAAGGCGAAGCAGTCTTTCTAAGCGAGTAAATATATAAATAGTATTATCTAAAAAATACAAGGTAATACTATTATGGCACAACCAATAAATCAATTAAGTTTTAAAGCCAGAAGTCTCTTGTTTGCTCAACTATCAGCAATCGCATATTCTGATCTTAAAGAAGCTAAAACAGCAGCCCGCAAACTCGAATTCAATACAGTTGAATTTTATGATGTTAACGGTGCGCAAGCATATCGGTTTATGAATAAGTATGATTGCATCATTGCATGTCGAGGAACTCAACCAACTGAGTTTAATGATATTAAAGCAGATTTACAATCAATTCCTGTAATGGCAGAAACTGTATCAAGAGTCCATAAAGGATTTAAAGCTGAGGTCGATGAGCTTTGGCCGGCTATATACGAAGATCTAATTAGAAAACCAAATAGTAGCAAAACACTTTGGTTTTGCGGACATTCGCTTGGTGCTGGCATGGCAACTATTATGTCGTCAAGATGCTTACACAATTTATTTTTAAAAGATCCGGTTGAACTGTATACATTTGGTTCTCCTCGTGTAGGCTTTAAAAAATACTGCAAATCTCTTGGTGTAGTCCACCATAGATTCGTAAATAATAATGATGTTGTTACACGTGTGCCCTTGGTAATGATGGGTTATAGACATCATGGAACAGAGCATTATATGAATTCTAATGGAGAATTTACAAATGTATCTGGTATGAAAAGATTTTGGGATAGATTAAAAGGAATGGCAGCCGGTATTATGAAATTAAAAATAGACAACTTTAGTGATCATAGTATGGATTGTTACGTAGAGAATATAAAAAATATGAAAGAGTAGGGATCCAGGAGACTACTTTTGGATTTTCCTACAAATTGGTTGATTGACGACCCCTGTGATGATTGCACACATTGGTTGTCTGTTTTGTGTAAATAATTATTTACTTTTATACAAAAATATGATATAATTATATAAAATAAAATGGAGATACAAATGAGAAAACTGATATTAATGTGCTCAGCATTAACATTCATTGCAACGTCTAGTAGCGCTGCGACAAGATTAGCTCATGTGACACATATTCAAAATAATGGTTATCAATGTGAGGATAATTCTAATTTTTTAACCTCTATGATTGTTGGTGCCGCACTCGGAAAAATAATTACTGGAAACGACAGAGGCGCAGTTGTTGGCGCTGCGCTGTCATCGTCTTTAAATAATAATAATAGAAGATGTTATAAGGTTCGAACAGTTTTCTGGCAAGCACAAAGCTACGGAAGATTATATCGAGGTAGTACAATTGTTCGAGGAGATCAATATTTTGGATCTACAATATATGTGGATGGATTACCATAATGAAAAGTGATGATAAGGACATGGAAAGAATAGCAGAGATTATAAATTATATTAGCTGTAGATTAATGGATGATGGTAATGAACCTGAATTAATTGCCGCTGTATTAGCTGCTTGTTCATTAAGCATATATAAATCTATTTTAAAAGAAGAAGACTATCAAAATATGATAGATGAAATTAGTAAAAGCCGAAATAGTGTTGGGGTATTTGTTCGAGGTGAAAAGGCCAGCGTCGAAGATATTATAATGGCTTCACAAAGCAAATATATACATTAGAATTAAAGGAGTATAATTATGGTGCAGTTAACAGACGATACAGAAGCTGAACGCTATCGTAAAATACTCTTGCAACAAGCAAATGAAATAGAAATGTTGAGAAAACAAATAAAAGAAGAAGTGAAAGAAAAGTATAGATATATCAAAAGAATTAAGGAATTGGTAGATGTTTAAAAAAATATTATTAGCGAGTGCAGTATTTACTATTGTGTCATGTACGGCGAGTATATCGGTAAAAGCAGATCCAGAACTATATCTAGAACCCTCAGCGCCTAATATATTAGATGATAAAAAAGATAAAAACTTTGCTGCTCCACCTACAGAACTTCCAAGAAATCCAACTATGCAGGCAATGAGAATTCCGTGTGATAATACAGATTATGTACTCAACTTGCTAGAAGAATACGGTGAGAAAAAACTATTTGATGCTACAGGTTTATTGTATATGATTCCTCCTGGTCGTCCTCCACAGTTTGCTCAACCATTCACAACCCCTGTATCTTTTTATGTAAATATGGATAACGGTAAATGGTCTATGGTTGTAAGCCAAAGTGGCTATACATGTCTTATAACAGTTGGCACTGACTTTATTGCTGGTGGCAAAGACGGTGGGTAATGGCGTATGGATGCTATACTCGCTTTTTTTGCTTGTAGAGCCGAATGAGAGATTTGTCTTTGAAGGAACACAATATCATAGTAAAGCTCAATGCGTCCAAATGACAACACAAAATATTGTAGAACTATCTCAATCACTAATAACAAAATTAAATAACACTTATGGTGAAAATACGTGGAAAGCATTGGAAATAGGATGTGTAGAAAAAGATGGTGATCCTATGAAAAGGGTTCCAATAATTAATAAAAACATAGAAAAGAAACTGGAAGGCGAAATGGTATGACTGAAGCCGAAATTGAAATTGAATTGAATAGACAAATATCTGATTATTATCATATCGAACGATCAAAAAATTTCAGAAGAAACGTACATGACGCACAACAAAGAAGTAAGCTAATGGATTTAAGTATTACACCGGTTGAAAAACAAGAAAGCTATCATGCTTATATAGCTAGACGTTATAAAGAAATAGAGGAACAACTTAAATGAGTGACATTTTTGATTTTGGATTTACAGCAGTTACAGAAGAAGAACTTGAAGCAGTTCAAGATGCTGTTCAATCTCAAGCAAGTATTGGAGAAAATTTAGAGGCATTACAGGAAAAAGTTGATAAGCTGTATAATTCAATGATTCCATTACTATCGAATCTAAAGAAAAATCCACAAAAAGATTACATTCATTGGCCAAATAGACTTGAAAAAGTAGAACAATTTGAGGATCTGCTTACTAAAATCTACAAAAGTTAGTGTAATATTTTTATCACACTTTTATATAATAATGATTAAATGTGCTTTATGCGCATTTTTTTATGTACATTACTCTAAAAACAGTGTATTCTATACCTACAAAAGGAGAATACAACATGACAGAATATAGAGAAATTGCTAAGATGCTTCGCCAGATGCTCGCTAATACGCAATCAGCAGAAGATGCAATTCCGGCTGGTGATATCATGGCTTTGTCAGAAGTCTTCGATAATAAGGCCGATTCTATCGAGATGGATATGATTGTAGAAATGCAAAGGAATGCAATATGATTTTT
>JGI24005J15628_10001955_pt1 | contig 10725 bp, 13 predicted proteins | sample LinPmetageLP40_FD_15628 | JGI IMG/M metagenome (IMG submission 15628) | reverse complement strand
TGTGCTCCAGAAGAAGCTGTACCAACCTCGTAACCAATATCACCTTCTCCAATAACAGGAGAAACGTCACAAAATATTTTAATATCTGTAATGATTGTGTTTGCTGGTTGTACGAATGTACCTATAGTTGGTGAATCACCTGCTGTACTGTTTACTGTTACACCAGATACAAAACCTACATGTTTTACATACTTATTAGTAACAATACCTGTAGATGCAATATCTACAACATCAGTTTCTGCACCTGTAGTGCTATTTACTGATATTACTTTAAAACCGTTTTCAGACCTTACTGGTCCATTAAATGTTGTGTTAGCCATTTTTTTCTCCTAAAAGAAATAATCTATCATCTTGGCAAAGTCTGCTAGGGCAGTTGATAGACAGTTAAAAAAATCCCTAGAATAAAAAGGGAGACCGAAGCCTCCCTTAGAAAGTCAAGACTTAGCTTGAACCCGGTGAACCAAAGATACCAAGTGGGTCAGATACGCCGAAGCTATATCTTTCTCTACTTTTATATCTAACATTACCAGTATCAAAGTCTCCGTCCATTGAAGTTTCCAAAGCTGTTCTTTGGAAATGCTTCATACCATTAGGTACATCAGTAATGATAAAGAACGCATTTGTATCTGTAAGATAATGGTTAACCATATATCCTTCAGGTATAGCACCATTATTGGTGATAGCGTTAATATCATTGTCTGCTGTTCCCGGTCTCATTTGAGACTCTAAAAGACGAGTTGCTGTAAACTGCAATGCAGGTGGTACAATCAATCTTTTTGGTTTAGCTGCAATGAGAAGACCTCTTTGGTCTTTGAAAGCTGCAATGTTAATGATAGCATCTTCTAAAGATGTTTCATTAAGGTCAGCACCCGTTACCGGTCTGTTGCTGTTAGTCCCACCATTTACTAATGGGTGACCTCCACCTCCAGTAACTCCATCACTTGCTGCTGTAAATAAATTTACACCATCTCCTGATTGGAAGCTGTTGCTGAATCCATTGTTTAATGGAGCTGCAGATTTCACTTGCTTTGTATAAGCCATAGCTCTTGCCAAAGCTTTTGTATAACGAGCAGAAAGAGAATCATAAAGATTATCTTCAATTGCTTCTTCTGTTATAGAAAAACCTAGTGCAATAGTTTCGTGATTATACCTAGCAGTAAAGCTTTCTTGTGCAGAATCATAACTGATTGCTGAACCTTCATTCTTTACACTAGCTTGACCAAATCCACTTAACTGTACTTCTTCTTCAAAAGACCTATCAGAAGATTCAGTTTCGTAAATCATAGTATGCTCATCATCGTACTTTTCGTATTCCAACCCAAACAGAGCATTAAGTCCGGGTAGAAGTTCTTTCATCATTTGTGGTCTTGCGATAGCCATAATAATATCCTCCTATGGATTAGATGCCTGTTGTATTAAGCAATTGATGTCCAACATTGAACATAACAATTACATCTGTGAATGCATCACCTACTTCACTATCAGGTCCTTCAACGAACTCAATAATTTTTACAGGTAATGTAGCCGTGGTTGCGATTGTAGAAGAATCTACAGAGTTTTTACTTCTGCCAATACTTGTACTTCCAGCAGTTTGTACAACTGCTGCATTATTTCCTAATGCTGTTTGAGCTAAGGTTGCGTCACCTTGCATTCTCAATTCAACAAAAGGGTCATTTAAAACATAAGCACTAATATCACTAGCAACAGTTGATGCTGGATAAAATTGTGAAAATGTTAATTGTTTTGTATTCGGGTCTGTATAAGAACATCCCATAAATACTCCTATTGGAGTCAATGCTGTTGTACCATTATCAAGTGTTACTACACCTGCACTGGTCATCTTAACAAAATCTCCATAGAATATTGCGGTACTGTCGTTAGACGCAATTTTATAGTGTCTGACTTTTCCTGTATAGGAGCCACTTGCACTTAAAGTTCCGACTGGTTCAGCACCCATTGGTGTTGCCGTTGCTGACATATCTATTTCCTTTTAAATAAAGTTATATTAAGCAACCCCAGTAAAATTTTTTACTTAGAGCCGCCGCCAAAAGTAGACCTTGTTTTGCGTTCTGGTTTTAACAGAGGCATACGAGGGTCATTCTCTTTTAAATAATTGTTGTCCACACCTTCCATTTGAGTTTGTGCTATATTTCTATAGTACGCATCTCTTTGCTCCATGAGTTCTGTTGGAGCCTTGCATAACAATAATCCACCAACTTCCATGTTACCTTTATCAGCCCATTCTGAGCCGTGGTCACTAACTAAATTTAATTCAGGATGGTCTTCTGCTTTCACAGGTTCCCAGCCTTCTCTAAATTTAGAAGAAACATTAACATTATTTGGTTGACCTAAAATACTGGTTGCCACCCATCTAAATACCCATCCGTCTTGTGGTGCTGGATTAGGTAACTTTGATTGTGGTTCCCATGTATCTGTTCTTCTTGCAGTTGTTGTTCTGGAATCTGCTTCTCTTGCTGCTCTTGTAACTTCTTCAGTTACTTCTATATTTTTATCTTCAGCCATTATTCATCTCCTTAGCGACTTGTTTGGCATATTGCTCTGGTGTTATCCCAAGTCTTCTTGCGAGGGAGACTTGAGTTGCTGTTAACTGCACTTTGCGGGGTATTGCACCATTATTTCTAGTTGCTGGTGCCACCACCGATGAGGGCTTCTTGGAACTCGCAGTTGTAGTAATGACTTCGCCATCACTTTCAGCTTGTTCTTCAGTTCCAAAAAACTCAGGAAATTTACTTTGCATTCGCTTGTCTACTTCCTGATAATACTGTTCACTTGTAGGTACTATACCTTCATCTTTAATAAGAGTCTCGTGTAGTCCATACGCATAACCAGTCATATCTCTATGTTTTTCATTTCCAAACCATGTATTTTTTTGCAACCAATCTACTGCTTTAGGGTCAATTGGTGCTTGTGGTACAGGTTGTTGTTGTTGTACATGCTGTTGTGTCTGTACATTTTGTTCTGTAATTTTGTTTTGTTGTTGATAGTAATTTAATTTTTCATTTGTAGTTTTTAAATCAACTTGAGAATTTAATATATTCTCATTAGCTGCTAACATTTTTTCACTATCACCACTTTCGTAAGCTTCTTTAAATTCTTGTTTAGCTTTTTCTATTTCAGCAGTTGCTTTAGCAGATATCTGTCCTAATAAAGCTTCTTCACCTTTATTAATTAAAGCAGATAATCTTTTGTTTTCAGCTAGAACTTGTTGAGCATAACCTACTGATTCATCTCTTACTTTAGAAGCAGCTTCTTTTGCTCGTCTTTCTTCATGGAACTCATATTTAAGTTTATTAATTCTTTTTTTAACTTGGTCATCAATACCATCTATTTCAGATTCTAAGTCATCTTCATTTTTTGTAACTGTTCTTTTAGGTTTTCTATCAGCTACTGGTCTGTCATCGATTACTTCTACTTCAACTTCTTCTTTTGTTTCTTTTGATATTTGTTTTTCTTCAGGAGATTTACCAATAGTGGTTGTTACTCCGAAAAATTTATCCTCAGCAGAAGTTGCAGGTTGAGTAAATTCTTCTGTAACTTCTTGTTCTACGGCGTTATTTTCTTCTGTCATCATACTACCTTAACTATGCCTCTTGGGTCTTCAACTACAGCTTCTACACTGTCGTCATTTATTAAACGAAATTCTTTTCCATGTACTAAAAATCTAGTGCCAGAATAAGAACGCATAATTATCCAATCGCCTTCTTTACAGAACGCACCACTTGGAAATCTTTTTTTATCGTTATAACAGTCTTCACCCATTTTAAGAACAAATCCACAAATTGAACCTACTTCTTCGATTTGCATTGTTTGAGCTGCTTTTATAATTCCGCCTTTAGTTTTTTCTTCGGCTTCAGGTAAAGCTATTAATAGTTTGTAACCTTTCGGTATAGGTAGTTGTTTTGCTTTGCGATTTTTTTCTGTAATCGCTTCAACTTTTTTTGGTTCTACTTTTTTTGTAGATTCCATTTATCTCTCCTTTGCACTAGATAAAGGTCTAGGTCCTTGCGGCTTTATTGCCGATTTGCTATTTCGATTAGGTCAAGTATATCTCGTTCTACTAAAGCTAATCCAGATATAATTCCTGTTAAAAATTTATATTCTTCAAAATCTTTGCAGTTGCCTGTACTCATATGGTCAGCATGTTCGTTCATGCGTTCCCTTATTTTTTTTTGTAAGGCAGCAACTATATTTTCTTGTGTAGCACTCATTTTTTATTGTCTTCAAATAATGTTTCTACTATTTCTTTTCCAATCTTAACACCTTCTATAGTTTCTTTGCTACTTAATTTTGCATTTTCACTTGCAGCTTTAAATCCAATCTGTGCACCTGCAATTCTTTCTTGTGATGAAATTCTCTCTTTTTCTAGTTCTTGATTAGCTTTTGACTTCTCAAGGTCTGCTGAAATTCTCATAGCATCACTTTGCATTTTACCTTTTACTTGTTCTTCTCTAATCTGTAGTTCTTTTTCTCTTTGTTGTATTACAGGGTCTTCAAGTTTTTCTTGAACTTCTTTCTGTCGTTTCTCAGCTTGACTATCTGCTAATACTCTTTCAGCAGCTTCAGATACAAGTTGTGATAATTGTAATTCAATATCTTCTGGTAAAGGTTCATCAGGTGGTGGTAAAGGAGCACCCATTTGTTTTTCAATTTCTTTTCTATATTGAAATGCAATATGTTCTGTAACATGTTCTGTAAATGCAGCCATAATAGATGAAGCATTTGGACTTTGACCAACAAGCTCTCTAATTTTAGGGTCTTGCATTGCAGCCATATGAACTTTGATATGTGCTTCATGGTCTTGATACATAAATGCTTTAGTAGGTTTACCATTCATCATGTTCATATTTTCTGATACAGGGTCTGTTGGTTCTATTTCTGTTTCTAATGGAACTATCTTATCTGCATCTCTTATACCTAATACATCAAGCATCTGTCTATGTAACTCTTGCATGTTATACATTTGCGGTGCTTGTTGAGATAACTGTAGTGCTGCTTGATATTGCATTATTCTTTGTGCTTTAGTAGCAGCATTAGGGTCTGATACAGGTACTATATCAACCTTATTATCAAAATCTTCTGATACAAGTTCTTTGCCTTTTATATCATAAGGATATTCTGTTGGTCCGTGGTCAAATATTATTCTGGATAATATCTTAAGTTCTTGTTTTAAAGAGTTATGTATTCTAGCTTGTACTGAACCCATAACTTTTAAAGACCTTTCTAAAAGTGCCAAAGTGGTGCCAACAGGAGCCTGACTATTCATATCAGACACTTTCATATCTGCTAATGAAGCAAACCTTCTTCCTTCATCAACTAAGTTTTGTAAGAGGGAATACAAAGTTCCTGAAGGTTCCTTATATGGAAGGAAGGTTATGTTATCTTTGATGGCACCACCGGGCACATCTACATCTCTAAACTCACCCGGCATGATAGGGGTATCATCGCCTTTGATTCTTAATCCTCTGGATTTCAAACCACCCGGTAAGTTACTGAGAGTTCCTGCATCAACCAATTGTCTTAATAAACTTGTAGCTGATTTAGCTATTCCGCCTATAAGATGTATTAAACCAAAACCATAAAATCCCATTCCGGGTAGATATTGGTAATGTACGAAGTGTTCCCTTCGTTTTTTCTGTGGGTCATCTTCTATAAAGTTTCTACGAATAGAAAGAATAGTACCCGATTGATAATCTAGTGTTACAACATAAGGTAATGCTATACCTGTTATTTCTCCATCTTGTCTGTCTTCAAAACCTTCTAAGTCAAGGTCTACATGCATTTCTAATACAGTATGTCTTTGGTCGTATTCATATGAAGATGAATCGCCTGTTAGCTCATCATATTTACTTTGTATATTAGAATAATCTGCTGATGGTGTTTGTAATTCAACATCTCTATAAAAACCTACAACTTGTAATTTACGAATATCATTCGTACTTTTTTTCATTACATGAGTTGCTCTATCACAAGTTGATAAATCAGATGCACCATAACTAACAACAAAATCTTCTGCTGGTACAAACATACTAGCAGGTCTATTTAATGTTGGGTCATAATATATTTTACGAAATGCAGAACCTGCTAATGGTAAATTAAATAACATTTTTTCAGTTTCTGTTCTGTATTCACTCATCTTTTCAGTTAAAAGATAATTTAAATAATCTTTAACTCTTTCAGATTGTTCTTGTTTTTTTGTATTCAGTTCTCCTACTATCTTAGTATCTACTGGTCCTTTAGCTGGAAATAGTTCTGTAATAGCTTCTGCTTGAAATCTAACAACTGATTCAGTTAACAAAGGATGAAATACACCACAAGCACCATTCCAAGGCATTGTACGTTCTTCAATTTTTAAACCTAGCTGGTCTAATCCTTTTGTATAAGTTTGTTCCCAATCACTTCGAGATTCTCTATCTGAAGTGTAGTAACCTATTAGTTCATTAGATAATGATTCTAAAGTACCTTTGTCCATATACTCTGCAATATTGTCATTAAAGTCTTCTGCACCAAATTCAGCACCTTCTTCAAAATCTATAATCATTCCACCTTCTTCATCCATGATAGATACTTCATCAGGATTAGTAATTAATACTTCTAATGGCGAATCTTTAACAAGTTTTTCTGGTGTTTGTAATGGTTTCTCTGCCATTTAATCTCCTAGTAGTAGTTAGCTTCTCTTGGTGGTAAGTCTTCATCTTCTTCGTCTGAATGTAAAGGTATAAATCCACCTTGTCTAAATCTTAATAATGCTTGTGTAGAAGAATCTACTAAGTCGTCATGTTCACCTGCTGGAAAAGCTGCAAATTCTTCTATTACTTCTTCAGCAAATCTTAAGTCAGGTGCCCAAACAATCCCAGATGCAAATAAATCCGCAACAGCATTAACCCTTGCTATCTTATCATTACCTCTGCTTGGTGTATATTCTGATACTGGTATGCCCATTTGTCTTAATTCAAATATTAAAGGCAGACCTGCTGCTTTTGCTTCAACAATAAATGCTTCAGGTTGCCAATCATTGTACATTTCAAAAGCTTTCTTTTTTAAATCAGGAAACTCTAATCTTTCTTTGTAAGCATCTAACAGTATAACTTGTGGTTGTGTAATACCATCATCATCCGGTTTATAAAAAACACCCCATGTGGTACACGCAGAGTAGTCAGAACGCTGTGTTTTTAAAAATGCTGTGTCCCATGACTGTATAACAAACTCACACTCAGGAGGGTTATCATCTTCCCAAACTTTCCACCATTCTCTTTTGATTATGGCAGCACCTTCTGATGTAGGGTCTTGCTGATATTGAGCAGACCATTTTGCTACAGGTAACTCAGCTCTTAATTTTTCTAATTCTTTTATATCCCAAAACTCTTGCCATAAGCTTTTACCTGAAGGCAATATAGCTGGGAACTCTATAACTTTCCATTCATCAGAACCTTCTCTTTGTGTAGAAGATTTAAGAATCTGTCCTGTTAAGTCTCGTTTATGCCATCTTGTCATCACAATAATAATGGCACCACCGGGCTGTAAACGCTGACGCGGACCAGAAGTATAGTATTCGTAAACTTTATCAAATACAGAAGGGTCTCCACTTTGACCTTCTTGTTCTGAGTGGGGGTCATCTATAATTAACAAGTCAGCACCTTTACCGGTAACTGCACCACCTATACCAATAGCGAAGTAATCACCACCTTTATTTGTATTCCAACGACCAGCAGCTTTACTATCTGATTGTAAACCTACATTTGGAAATACTCTTTTATAATCTTCGGAACCAACAAGGTTTCTAACTTTCCTACCAAACCCTACAGCCAATTCTGCGGTATGGGCAACTTGGATTATTTTCTTTTCAGGAAAGCAACCTAAAAACCATGCAGGTAATAAATAAGATGCAAACTCAGACTTAGTATGTCTAGGCGGCATATTAATTATTAATCTTTTTAATTTACCATTCTTAACATCATCAAAGGCATCAGCCATAATCTTATGATGATAGCCTTCAATAAAAGCAGCCCACATTTCTTTTGCAAAAAATAAAAAATGTTCTGCTGATTCTTCTTGGCTTTTTGTTTTCTGGTAATCATCTAATAAATCTAGCAAAACTTTTTGTTGTTCTTCAGGCAACTTAGATAATTTTTCTAAATCAATCAAGGTGTGGTACTCCTAAAGGAAACAAAGTCAAATGGAGTGGAAACTTTGTTGGAGTTGTAAAGATAATATTAAGAGCACCACAGAACTGTCCTAGTTTAATACTAGTTCCTAGTATATAACTATATATAAATCTTAGTTTAATACTAGCTAGTGTTCTAATAGCTAGTTTTATACTAGGTAAACCGATAAATCTCCCTATTTTGTACATAGTTTCATATCTTCACTTGTTCGTCAACACTTTTATTAATGTTTTTAAATGGACTATTTCTAGTGCTCATAACTGTACGCCATCTATTAGGTTGCATAGTAACCCAACCACCATCTTCTAATCTTTTAATCATAGCGTGTACTGTACTCTTGGAAGATACTCCTATAGCTTCTGCTATTCCTTGTAGTGTTGGTCCACAGCTATATTGTTCCCAATGGCTTTCAATTGCTTCTAATACTAATAATTGTCTTTTTGTCATATATACTCCTATGGGGTCTAGGGGACCCATGAACATTATACGAACATTTTAAAAAAAAATCTACCTGTAAGTAGGTAGAAGAAAAAAAACATACCCCCCCCTATGCAATTATGAAAAATATAAAATTGTTTGTGTAAAACAGTGTGTATAGGGAGTCTGTCGAAAATTTTATATAGGTGGGGTGGGGATGGGTGGGGTAAAACAATAGTACATTTATCTTTTGCTACCCATTATCACTTGCAAAAAGTTCATGTATTTTCTGTTCCAGTTCCAGTTTAATCTCATCACTAGACTTGTTACTGCTAGTGGTCTCAACCCTATCAGTAAACAGTGCCACCTCAGATATCTTTCCTATCAACTCAAGACTTCTTATCCTAGCTGACTCGTTGTTGTTGATATCCTTTGCTTCTTTGATTAACTGGTCTGTAACAAACTGTCTTAGAGAGAGGGCTGTACTAACCCCATACTGCTCTTTCTTCTTGAATCCAGCTTGAACCCTTTGGGAAACCTTTGGGTGGCTCATAAGCACACTAGCCTCTCTCCAAATGCTACTGTCTTTCATGTTCTTGGTACTATATGAATTGCGATATGATTCACTAGCTGTCATACCTGATAAGTACACCTTGTATAAACTTCTCTTGTTTAGGTGTTAACCCATCAATGCTTGTTACCTTGTTCTTGTCCTTGTCCTTGCTTTTGCTCATATTCTATCTATTAACCTATTAATATTTAATTTAATTTATATGGATGAGTTCCTATCTCATCTATGCCTAGACCCCTTTATACGCTTACTTCGTAAGCAACACAAGTTCCCACAACGAACATTGAATGAACATATATATCATTTATTACTTGCATGTTGTGGGGTAATCACTTATGCTGGTCGTGTATTTTGGGATTGTCGTTGAAAAACCCCTTTCCAAAAACGCCCTAGTGGGACACTCATTGTCCCCATGAGAGCCGGTCGCAATGACAGGGTTCGAGGGTTCAAGCCTAGAGCCTGAATCGATACATGGGACATAATCGAGACGAGGTAACCAAGAAATCCTCACCACGAAAAATCCGGACATCATGTTTTTGTGAGTTTATCTTGGGTCGAGAGAGTGTTGTCTCATTGAGAAAGTTACTGTCCATATGCGAATGTCCTAGCAAGACTAAAGGTTTGGGTGGTTTCCGGAGAGTTGAGATTCCCACAGAACACAAAACTCGAAGATATCGATATGTGCTAAGTCTATGCTGGTGATGAACCGGTGTGTAACTCGCTTGTCTCTAGGGACTAAACTTGTGAGTGTGTGAAGTAGATAATCCCAAAGCGATAAAGTATAGGTAATAATTTTAATTTTATGGAGAAATTTATGACAATAAACAAAATAATTGAACATGTAACTAAGGCTGTTAACAGTTGGGTTGCTAAATCAAACTACTTAACTTCGGAAGAAGTTTGGAAAGATTTGATTGTTAGAGAATGTGAAGATGGAAATGCCCACGTTGAGATTGTTTTTGATGGTGGTTACTGCTATGACATGATTAATGAAACATGGTGTGAATATGGTGGTGAAATGATTTGGGAAACTGCTGAAGAAATCTTTGGTTTGAAAGCCTTAGAGAAAAAAGGACACGAAGCTGAACCTTATGCATCTTGGAAGATATCAATTTACAAATAAACCTACTGATGAGCAACACTGAAAGGTGGCGAAACTTGGGACTCTCCGGAGTTCCAATTCTAGGTAATTATATTAATTTTAATGGAGAAAATATGACAGAATTTAATCAAGAAAAATACCTCAAGAAATGTCTAAAAGAGGCAAGAGGAAAAGTAGCATCATGCTATATGGCTGATGTTGACCCAATACTTCTAAAACATGCTGAAGATACAGCTATTAGACTGGCAAGAGCCTTGTCTGATTTACAAGATGGAATCGAGGTTGATGCAGAAATCAAGGAACAACAAAAACTAATTGAAGATGCTGAAAAATGGTATCAAGAACAAAATGCAAGGAGGTAAAAGATAATGATAACGATTGAACAAATAAAAAATATTGTAAAAGATATTAAAGATGATAAGGAATGGGTAAATGATAGCGAGTCTAAGGCA
>JGI24005J15628_10001954_pt1 | contig 10726 bp, 11 predicted proteins | sample LinPmetageLP40_FD_15628 | JGI IMG/M metagenome (IMG submission 15628) | reverse complement strand
CCATTGAAACCAGAGAATCCCAAAGGTCTTTATCAAATGATTCTTCTCCCTCTAAAATATTTCTATTTCTTTTTACAGAATTTTCCTTATCAAGAAGCTTTCTTACTTCTTCTTTCATAATTAATTGTTCGTCTGAAAATTCAAAATTCATATCTCCTCCCAAGAGAATTAGTTTTAATTAAACTATATAAATAATTACAAGCTAGCCAACAAATCTTACAATAGCTTAGTTTTTAAAAATATTAGTTAAAATTTACAATGAATCAAGATGAATTAAAAGATATAAAATCAGATAGAAGTCTATCGACGAGAAAAATTATTTCTTCTAGCCAGGTTCCCCCAAGAACAATTGTTTTTTATTCCATACTTGCAGTCATCTTTTTAGGAACATTCTTTTGGGTTTATTCTGGCGTTTCCTCTCAACAAGAAAACATCATTAAAATGAATAATCGTTTAATTTCTCTTGAAGAAAACATCCAATCTTCTGCAGACTTGTCTGAAGAAACTATTGAAACTCTTCTTCAAGATATAAAATTGATTAATAGAGAAATAAGAAAACTTTGGGATTTAAGTAATAAAAAAAATAAAAAAAATATTTCATCTCTTACTGAAACGATTAATGTATCGACTAAAGATATCAAAGACCTCAAGGTTATTTCAAAAGAAGCAAATGAGTCTTTAATAAAGTTTAATGAGTCTTTAAAAAGCATTAAAAAAAGAATGGCAAAGCTTTCCTCTTTTGAATTAAATTCTGCTACTTATAAAAACAGATTGGATGAGTTAGAAGAAGCTATAAAATCTATTGATGCTTATCGAATTCAAGTAAATCAATCCTTAATTGAAATTAGAGATGAACTTAATTCAAAACCAGTCTTGATTGAGAATCAATAAAGTTTAAACTTAGCGCTCTTTCATATGCGCATATGGTGGAATTGGTAGACACGCTGGTTTTAGGTACCAGTGCCGTAAGGTGTGGGGGTTCGACTCCCTCTATGCGCACCAAGATTTATAGGTGCTGAACTAAAAGGGTAGGAATTTTAATTTCATCAAATTTTACAGTTGCAACTAAAGTATCTTCCTTCCTTCCTTCCTTGACTTCGCTAACATTAAATCCATTATTCAAAAGATATTCTCTTTTCTTTTTAAGATCTTTAATTTTCCAAGCTAGCCCCCAAAACTTATCATTTCCTTCAACTTTATTATCTATAACTTCAATAGTAGCTTGGCCAGTTCTAAAAAAAAGCATCCTACCTCCCCATTTTTCTACAAATTGATCTAGAGCAAGTCTTATCCCAAGCTCTTTTTCATATAAATTGACTATAGAATCACTTTGATTTGTTGTGATTACAAGATGATCTAAAGCAAACAAATTACTTTCGTCTGAATAACTTAATTGTGGTTTTTCGTATTGATTAATAAATAATTTAAAATTAGAAGACTGCTTCAGGTCATATGATTTAACCAATCGAGACAAATTTTCCATCTTTTCATTTTTTTCTATAGCCTCGTAATCAATAGACAGGCTTAGGCTATTTAAATTTGTTGAGTTTAGCGAAAAGCCAAACAAGCCTTGACGTAGATCTGAATCTTGAGAATTCTTTAAAATTTCAAAATTCATATTTTCAAATCTATATATTAGAGAATCATTACCTTGAATTTCTTCAGAAATCTTTTCAAAAGGACTTTTATTGAAAAATTTAGTAAAAGTTTTTTCAGATTTCTCTAATGAATCCGTTACGTAAGTAATTCTATCTATTGAATCAATCATTGTTTTGAACCATAAATTTAAGACATTTATTTTATCTTACTAAAAGCTCTTGAAACATGTAGAATTTTCATATTAATTAAATATCAATAGTCAGGAGAATATAATGGATTTTGAACATTCCGATAAAACCAAAGAAATCTTAAATAAAATTCAACAGTTTATGAATGACCACCTTTATGAGGGTGAGAAAACTTATCAAGAGCAGCACGAAGAAATGAGCGCTAATGGAAATCGTTGGCAACAGCCACCTATTTTGGATGAGCTTAAAGAGAAAGCAAAAGCTGCTGGTTTGTGGAATTTATTTTTACCAGAATCAGAATACGGATATGGACTGACAAATCTTGAATATGCACCTCTTTCAGAATTAATGGGAACGGTAGGTATCGCTTCAGAGGTTTTTAATTGCTCTGCTCCTGATACTGGAAATATGGAAGTAATAGATAAGTATGGAACTGATGAACAAAAAAAAGAATGGTTAGAGCCGTTGCTTACAGGAGAAATAAGATCTGCATTCGGTATGACTGAGCCAAACGTTGCTTCTTCTGATGCTTCTAATATTGCTAGCTCAATTGTTGAAGATGGTGATGAATATGTTATTAATGGTGAAAAATGGTGGACCTCCGGAGCTGGAGATCCAAGATGCAAGATCATAATATTTATGGGTGTTTCTAATCCTGATAATCCCAAACACCAAAGACAATCTCAAGTTTTAGTCCCAATGGATACACCAGGTGTTGAAATTCTTAGAATGATGCAAGTATTTGGAAATGATGATGCTCCTCATGGACATGCGCATATGAAATTTACAAATGTAAGAGTTCCAAAATCAAATATGATTCTAGGCGAAGGGAGAGGTTTTGAAATTGCTCAAGGTCGTTTGGGTCCTGGAAGAATTCATCATTGTATGAGAACTATAGGAGCAGCTGAAAGAGCTTTAGATCTTCTTTGCAAGAGATCGTTAGATAGAGTTGCTTTTGGTAAGCCCATTGCTGAATTAGGTGGTAATTACGATGTTATTGCTGATTGCAGAATTGAAATAGAAATGTGCCGTTTATTAACATACAGAGCTGCTGACAGAATGGATAAAGTTGGCAATCAAATAGCCCGAGGAGATATAGCTCAAATTAAAGTTGCGGTTCCTAATATGGCTCTAAGAGTTATAGATAAAGCTATTCAAATTCACGGCGGTGGTGGAGTTTCTCAAGATTTCCCGCTAGCAAGACTCTACTCAGGAATGAGAACTTTAAGGTTGGCTGATGGCCCAGATGAAGTTCATCGCAGAACTATCGCAAGAATAGAACTTGGTAAGCATCAAGCTGAGGCAGCAAAGTAGTATTTTCTGAATAGACTAATGTCGTCAAAAGAAACTGAAGCATTAGTCTGTTCAAAAATTTCGGAAGATTTAAGCGATTTAAATATTGGCCTTATTCCGGTAGCAGTATTAGATAGCAATTCAGTTAAAATTAGCATTAAAGCTGCTGCCTTAAATTTTCCTGATCTACTAATGACTCAGGGAAAATATCAAAGTAAACCTAATTTACCTTTTGCTCTAGGCATGGAAGGATCAGGAGTTATTTCTGAAATAGGTGATGAAGTTTCTCGTTTTAAAGAGGGAGATGAAGTTGTTTTTGGAGGCTGGGGCCATGGTGCCATTGCTAAATCAATAGTCTTGCCTGCAGGCATGGTTTCATTAAAGCCTAAAAATTTCTCTTTTGCTGAAGCGGCTTGCTATAAAACTGCCTACTTAACCGCCTACGTAGGACTAATAAGAAGAGGAGAGCTTTTAATGAATGAAAATCTTCTTGTTCATGGAGCTACCGGCGGCGTAGGAATGGCTGCCGTTCAGTTGGGTAAGCTGTATGGAGCAAACGTAATTGCTACAGGAACATCCGATCAAAAACTTTCGGTCACAAAGTCTTGGGGAGCCGATCATGTCATCAATACTCTTTCTCAAGGTAAAACCAGTTTCAAAGAGTCAGTTAAGGAACTAACAGAAGGAAGGGGCGCTGACGTAATATATGATCCTGTTGGCGGCGATGTATTTGATGAGTCAATAAGATGTATCAATTGGGGAGGAAGATTGCTAATCATTGGATTTGCGGGAGGAAGAATATCAAGTGTGCCTGTTAATTATCCTTTAATAAAAGGTTTTTCTATTATTGGAGTGAGAGCTGGTGAGTATGGGAGAAAAGATCCAATTAAAGGAAAAGAAAATATACATATTATTAATGAACTGGCTGAAGCAGGAAAAATAAAGCCCTATATATGTAAGGAGTTTGAATTCGAAGAATCAAAAGAGGCTTTAATTTATCTTCAAAACAGAAAACTAATAGGTAAAGTTGCTATTTTAATTTCTTAGTTTTATTGCGCTTACATCTTTCGCTGCAATAAATCACATTCTTCCAGTCTCTTTCCCACTTTTTTCTCCAAGAAAAAGGCTTTTTACAAATCAAACAAATCTTTTCATCTTTGCGGTTCATTTAATAGTTTTTTCAGCGATAAAAATATTTGCCTCTTTAAAAAGCATGGTCCTCCTTTCTGAGTCCATTTTATCAAGAGATCTAGGAAGAATAGATAATCTAGGGTTAGACTGAAAGAATTCTCTATTATCGTTCATGAACATCCAATACAACCCATCAACGACATTACACCAGTCACCTCTTTTATAATTGCTCATCTTTAGTATGTAATTCGATCCACATGAGTATGGCTTAGTGGCAAAAATTCCTCCGTCTGCAAAAGTTCCCATACCATAGACATTTGGAACCATTACCCACTCAGAAGAATCAACAAACATCTCCATAAACCACTTATACACATCATCTGGATGAATTCTACAAAGCGTCATTAGATTACTTATGATCATTAAACGTGGAATATGATGAGTGTACCCATAATTAAGACAGTCTGTTATGGCGTCATCTAAAGGTTCGATGCCAGTAGTTCCGTCATACCAGTGATCACTTAAACGATTTTCATGATTGAAAAAATTTGAATTTTTTTCTTCTTCACCTTTTAAATGATAAGTGCCTCTTATAAATTCACGCCAACCAATTATTTGTCTAATAAAGCCTTCTAAAGAATTTATAGGAATATTATTGTTATTTGAATAATTTATAGTTTTCTTAATTACTTCGCTTGGAGTAATTAACCCCATATTTAGAATAGGACTTAAAGCGCTATGAAATATAAAATTATCATCAGAATGAATTGCGTCTTCATATGTTCCAAAATTATTTAATTTTATTTTAAGAAAATCATCTAACCAATTTAACGCATCTTCTCTATTAGAAGGAATCCAGTAATTCTCTAATTTTCCAGGATGATCAGAAAAATTTAAATTGATTGTTTTGATCAATTCATTTTTATACTTGGATTCATTAAGAGCTTTCTTTCTTGGCAAGGAAATATCTTTGGGTAATTTTTTTCGATTTTCAGCATCAAATGACCATTGTCCTCCTAATGGTTTTCCATTATCCATTAAAATATTTAAATCTTTTCTCATTAATTGGTAAAAAGAAGCCATTCTCAAAGATTTAGATTCTGCAAAACTTTTAAACTTTGTCTTGGAACAAAGAAACATCGGAGACTCATTTTCTATAAAAGTTATAGACGAATTTTTTTTAAAATTGTCGAATTCGTTACCAAATGAATTGTCTTCAATTTCAAAATAATTGAGACTTTTAATATTATATTTTATTAATTCTTTAGAAAGAGTTTCCAAATAAGACTCTGAGAATACAGAATCTTCTATCGAGTGATAAATAACTTCATATCCATTTTCAACCAAGTAATCTCTATATTCACGCATGGTGGTTAAAAACATCAAAATCTTTAATTTATGATGATGATGATCTGTGCAAAGGCCCAAATCTTCTTTCATGAATACTCTTTGACAATCAATCTTTCCCAACTCTTCAATGGGAAATAATTGGTTGCCAAGAATTATTAGTAGGCTATTATCTGACATTATTTTTAACAATTTAAATTTTATATACTATGAAAAATAAATTTCCTTATAAGGGCGATACAGTAACAGTTACTAAAGATATGTGCGATATGAATGGACATATGAATGTATCTTTTTATTCAAGAGTTTTTGATGAAGGCTCGTTTGAACTTTATCGAGATTTAGGATTTTCATGGGATAACGAAACTATTAGATCTGAGTTTTCTACTTTTACTTTAGAGGAAAATATCAGATACATTAAAGAGAATTTATTAGGCGAAAAACTAACTCCTTGTTACCGCATTGTGAACATCAATAAAAAATTAATACATCAAGCAGCGGTTTTGTTAAATGAAAAAGAAGAAGTTACTGCTATTCAGGAGTTTTTACTGATTCATATTGATATGCAGAAAAGAAAATCCACACCTTTTACAGAGGAGTCGCTGCAAAGAATAAAATCTCTGAAGAATTCTCACGATGAACTAGGCGAATTAGATTTTGATCTAAGATTAAAAATCAAGAGCCTTTAAAATCTGGCTCTCTTCTTTCTAATGAAGCTTTGATTCCTTCTTTAAAATCAGCAGTTTCTCTAAGTCTATCTTGTTCAGATAATTCCCATTTAACAATTTTTGCTATTTCATCAGCTAGACCTTCATTAGCAGTAAATCTTATTGCCTGAACACCTAGTGGCCCACAGGAATTAATTTCATCGGCTAGTTCTTGAGCCTTAATTAATAACTCATTCTTTGGTACGAAATAATCTGCTAAACCAATATCGAATGCTTCTTCTCCGCTCAATCTAGCGCTGGTGAATAACATCCATTTAGCCTTTTGATCGCCGACGACTCTTGGAAGGGTTATAGATGAGCCAAACCCTTGGTGAAAGCCAAGTTTAGAAAAATTGGCACTGAATCTTGATTCTGCACAGGCAATCCTAAAATCAGCTGCTAAAGCTAAACCAAGACCCCCTCCAACTGCCGCTCCTTGCACAGCAGCGATGATGGGTTTTTTTGTTCTAAATAATCTTACAGCTTGGTCGTATAAATCCGCATAAGCGTCAGATTCATTTTTAAAACTACTCTTTGTAAAGTCTGCACCTGCACAGAAATGTTTCCCTTCCGAATGAAGAATTATCGACCTACAGCTTATATCTTTATCCATCTCTTCTAGAATATCTGCAATCTGAGAAATCATCTCAGAGTCAAAAAAATTATTAGGAGCGCGATTTATTTTTATAAAAGCTGTGTGACCTTCTTTTGAAAAAATTATGTCTTTGAAGTTATTCATTATTAGTTAATCCCATTTAAATCAAATAGAATAAGACAATAATAGAACTTTCCATAAACAACAACTCCTTGATAAATTAAATGCGAAAAACGATCTTAAAATTAATAAAAAAAATAGATATCACTTTGTTTGTAATCTATGGATTTATGGGTTTTGGAAGCGTTTATTTAGGCTCGCTTATAAGAGATAAAATTGAACTTTCATTTTGGCCAGAACTCCTAATTTGCGTTTTGATAATATCTCCAATGTATTTTTTAGTTAGATTGGCAAAGAAAAAATACTTACCCAAAATATGAAAACATTTTCCGAGATACTGCAAAATGCAGCTAAGCATGTTCAAGAAGTTGATGTTTTTCAACTAAAAGAATTACTTGAAAATGGCCATAATTTTCACTTGGTAGACATTAGAGAAGATAGAGAATGGGTAAATGGAAAAATTAAAACTGCTGTTCACTTGGGCAGAGGCATAATAGAAAGAGATATTGAGGGTAATTTTTCTAATAGAGATGATGAGATAATTTTATATTGCGCTGGCGGCGTTAGATCAATTTTAGCTGCTAAAAGCCTCCAAGATATGGGTTATAAAAAAGTTTTTTCTTTAAAAGGCGGCATTGGAGAATGGCAAACTACCGGCTTTGATATCGAAGAGTAAATTTAGGACGCTGTAAAATAATACTCTTTAATCAAATTCTTGTATTAAAATAACATAATGGAAAATAATTTTGATGTAATCGTAGTCGGAGCTGGAATTTCTGGAATTGGTGCAGGCGCTCACTTTAATCTTAAATGTCCTGATCAAAAATATGTAATCTTAGAAGGTCGCGAAAAATTTGGAGGAACATGGGATTTATTTAAGTATCCAGGCATAAGATCTGACTCAGACATGCATACTTTAGGATATTCTTTTAAACCATGGACCAATGAAAAGTCAATTGCTGCAGGGCCAGCAATTATGGATTATTTAGAAGAAACAATTGATGAATATGAATTGCATCAGCACATTAGATACAACCATCACGTTAATACAGCAAATTGGTCTTCCACAGATTCTAAGTGGCATTTATCTGTTAAAAATACGAAAACAGGCGAAGAGAAAAAATTTAGTGCTAAGTTTTTATATATGTGTTCTGGGTATTATAAGTATGCTCATGGCTACGAGCCAGAATTTACCGGCAGTGAAAATTTCATGGGCCCAATCATTCATCCACAAAAATGGCCCGAAGATCTAGATTATGAAGATAAAGAGGTGGTCGTAATTGGAAGTGGGGCGACTGCGGCCACAATAGTTCCAGAGTTAGCAAAAAAAACAAAGCACACAACTATGCTTCAAAGATCCCCAACTTACTTTGTTTCTAGGCCTGATGAAGACCTTCTTGCTAACAGGTTAAGAAAGATAATACCTTCAAAAGTTGCATATTTAATTATCAGACTTAGAAATGTTTTATTGCAACAAATGATTTTTAAAAGAGCGAGAGCATTTCCTGAAAGGGCAAAAAAAGTCTTATTAGATATGGTGAAACAAGAATTACCTGATGAAATAGTAGATAAGCATTTTACTCCTTCTTATAATCCTTGGGAGCAGAGACTTTGTTTAATTCCTAATAGTAATTTTTTCGAAGCTATTAAAGACAAGTCGGCTTCTGTGGTAACTGATCACATAGAATGCATGGAGCCCAATGGAATAAAATTAAAGTCTGGAGATTTTTTGCCTGCAGATATCATTATTTCAGCAACCGGACTTATTTTAGAGTCGTTTGGTGGAGTAAAAATGAGTATTGATAATAAGCCCATTGAGGCATCTGAGACTCTTACTTATAAAAGCTTAATGTTTAGTAATATTCCAAATTTGGTCAATTGTTTCGGTTATATTAACGCTTCTTGGACTTTGAAAGCTGATTTAACCAGCGAATATGTGTGTAGGCTTTTGAAATATATGGACAAGAATGATTACGAAGTAGTTTGTCCTATTGAGCCTCTTAATTTAGAGGAATCTAGAGATTTTTTGACTGACTTTTCTTCAGGCTATCTTCAAAGAGCTGCTGAAATACAGCCTAGACAGGGTAAAGAGAAACCTTGGGTTAATTTACAAGATTATGTAAAAGATTGGTTTGATATTAAATTTAAAAAATTGAATGATGGAAGTCTTCATTTTTCTAAAAATCAAAAATAAAAATGTCTCTTAATTTAAGAGTCGCACTAGTTTTACTAGTTACTATTTCATTGATGAGTTGCGATTACTTGTCTAACAAATCAAAAAAACTTGATTGTAACTTGATTGATTCAACTAAAGATCAAAGCAAGTTGCTTGTTTTTGAAGGACAGGCTGGAAATTTAACTATAAATGCAAGCGATAAGTTACTCTCATGGATATCGAATATAGAGCCGTCTGAAATAATTTTTTTAGAAAACTTTAAATCCTTAAATAATGTATATTCAGCTGAAAATATACTTTCTATAGATTGGACTGATGGTAAACAAGAAAAAATTCTTAGAACAATAAGTATTGATAGGGCAAATTTATTGATGACTTATAGATATTCAAGCAATGAAACTAATATTAAAAAAATCTTAGCAGAAAGAAAATATCAGTGTAATCTTGCCGACAACAGAATTTAACTTCTTTCTAAAATGAACACTGCAGTTTTAAATCCATCAAAAAAAATCAATCTTTTGGGCATGACCTTGAAAGAGATAGAAGACTTTTTTGCTTCAATTTATCAGAAACCATTTAGAGCAAAACAATTAATAAAGTGGNTACATCAAAGAGGAGTGTCCGATTTTAATTTAATGACTGATTTTTCAAAAGAATTGAGAGTATTGCTAGCCGATAGATGTGAAATAAGACCTCCAAAAGTTTCTTATGAAAAAATTTCTATAGATGGAACTAAGAAGTGGATAATAGATGTAGGAGAAAACGATTCAGTTGAAATGGTCTTAATTCCAGAGGGTGACAGATCAACTCTGTGCGTTTCTTCTCAAGTAGGTTGTGCTATAAATTGCAGTTTCTGTGCAACCGGTAAGCAAGGGTTTTCTCGAAATTTAACTTCGGATGAAATCATAGGGCAAGTTTGGATAGCTGCAAATTCTTTTGGTCTTCCTCGAACCGCAACAGACAGAAATATAACAAATGTAGTTATGATGGGAATGGGAGAGCCATTGCATAACTTCGATCCGGTTGTTAAATCCATGGATCTTATGTTGGATACAAATGCATATTGTCTTTCTAAAAGAAAAGTTACATTAAGCACGTCTGGATTAGTACCCGAAATTGATAAATTATCTAAAGTATCTGATGTTTCCCTGACCATTTCATTACACGCCCCCAATGATGAATTACGAAATACTTTAGTTCCTATTAATAAAAAATATCCAATTCAAGAATTACTAGATGCGGTAAAGAGGTATGTTGAAAGTTGTGACGACAAAAGAATAACCACAATTGAATATATTCTAATAGATCAGGTAAATGACTCGCTTGAGATAGCCAGAGAACTAGCTGATTTGCTCATGCAACTCCCATGCAAAATAAACTTAATACCTTTTAATTCTTTCGACGAATCTGATTATGTAAAACCTTCAGGAAATCGAGTGAGACGCTTTAAAGATTATTTAATTGAAAGGGGTTATATAACGACTGTCAGATCTACTAGGGGAGATGACATTATGGCCGCATGTGGACAATTAGTTGGACAAGTAAATGATAAAACTAAAAGAAAAGAAAG
>JGI24005J15628_10001951_pt1 | contig 10728 bp, 6 predicted proteins | sample LinPmetageLP40_FD_15628 | JGI IMG/M metagenome (IMG submission 15628) | reverse complement strand
AATCACTATTAATTAATACAATTTTATAATTTTTAACTTTACATAAATTTGGAAAATATAATCCCGTTTCAACTAATTTAGTATTACATACTTTACATTCTGTATGTTCTTTTTCATTGCAAATATTACAAATATAATGATTACAATGTGTTCTTTTTATATTATTGTGAGATAATGTTTTATTACAAAATTTACACTCAATTCCATTAGAATGTGATGATCCTAATTTATCTAATTCTAAATTATTTAAATTATAATAGAATACTCCTTTAATATCTCTTATATTATTTAATAAAATATTAATAGATTTCTCCCCTTCATCTAATTGTTTTAATCCAGTCATAGACACCGCGCCATTATTAAATAATTTAATATTGTTTAATCTACCTTTAGTGGGTTCAATAATAATAGTAATTTGATTGAAAAACACTCGTTTTTTTGCTTTTGCTTTTTTTGATTGAATTTTCTTATTTACACCTTTTTTTATTGTATCTCCATGTTCAACATACTTAATTTGCTCATTTATTTCTAAGTATTTTGAAACAATCTGTAGATTTACATGCGTATTAATATTACAAGTTGCCGTATGGGTAGATATTCTTAAATCAGTTGGAGAAATATTCATAACTATTAATAATACTTAAAATATCTTTAAATTCATTTTTTAATTCAATTTTATCTTGATAAAATAAAATTAATCAATATTTAAGAATAAATTAATATACTATAATTAGATTTATGGATGATTATAAAATATTAGGTGCATCTAGAAAAGATAGCATTGAAATTATTACCCAAAAATATAAAAAACTTGCTAGAAAATATCATCCTGATAGAAATATTAATAATAAGATAGATGCCGAAGAAAAATTTAAATCAATATCTGCAGCGTATAATAATATTATTAATAATAAATCTAATCCATTTTCGTCATTTTCATCTAAAAACTTTAATGATGACTTAAATTTTGGTTCTATTTTTAGTAAAATCAATGATTTTAAATCCTATTTTAAGGATGTTGATTATGAGGATATATTAAAAAATGTTTTAGAAAAAGTTAATAATTTTAACGATACTATGAATTCTAATTTAGAAAAAACAGAAGATTTATATATAAATGCTAATATTGAATTGTATGATATTTATAATAATATAAATAAAAAAATTACTATTGAAAGATTAAGAAAATGTAATATATGTAAAATAGATTATTGTGATATATGTAATGGAAAAAAATATATTAATAAATCTATTGAATTAGATTTTAATTGTAAATATAAAAATATAATATTTAAAAAATATTCACACCATTATATAGATAAAATACCAGGTGATATTCATATTAATATATTACCTAAAATACACATTAATTATAATATATTTAATACATACGATTTAATATATAATTATCACATAACTAATAATGGTATAGATGAATTAAAAGAATTAGATATTAGTTTTAAACATTTAGATAATAATTATTATTCGTTTAAAATTATAAATCCAATATTACACTATAAATATAAAATTAAAGATTTAGGATTATTACATAATACAGATGAATATATTCGGGGTGATCTATATTTAATATTAACTAAATTAAATATAAATACATCTATAATAAAAATATAATATTATAATATATGAGTTTAGAAACATCTATATATAAATTACAAACAGAACTAAAAAATTTGAAAGATAGTGGGCATAATATTAGTAGTAAAGCATATACAGATAGAAAAAAACTATTACAAAAAAAAAAGTTAATGTTAAAATCAAAATCAAAAAAAAGAAAAAGAAACAGAACTGAACCAACATATGCATCTGGAAGTAAAATTAATTCAAAATTAAATGATTTAGAACAATTTCTTATAAATGAAGGTGTAAATCCTCTAAAAATAAATTCAAACAGTCGTAAAATGTTAAGTAATGCTAATAATCAACAACAAAAATTAAATAACTTATTTAAATCTTCTGAATATTATATAAACAGGATAAATCAAAATTCGAATTCTTTAGGACGTCCATTAATTCCATTTAAAAATGATTGTGAATGTAAACCATCAGTTAAAAGAGTAGGTAGTGTAAATATTACAAATAATACATGTTATTGTAATGTAGCAAGAAATCATAGGAAACATATCAGAAATACGAAAGGGAAAAAATCATTAAAATCTAGATTAATTGGTTTGTTTAAACGTTCAAGAAATACTTCTGGTTTAGGTAAAGGTCGCAAAAGTAAAAAAGGTAAAAGTAAATCTAAATAATTTAATTTGTAATAAACCTTGAGCCTATATTCATACCTTCTAATTCTTGTATTAATAATTTACACGAATATGGTATTCTAATTTCTGAAAAGTCTATATAATTATTACAAGCTTTACATTTATATATATTTTTCTCTGGATTTACCGCTGCAATAAATTTACATTCATTGCAAATAAATACTCTATAATTATCTGATACATCTAACATTCTTTCTTTTAAAAATTGTACACTACCATGAGCAATCATACAATCACGTTCCATTTCACCAAATCGTAAACCACCATCACGAGATCGTCCTTCAGCAGGCTGTCTAGTTAATAAAACCATCGGACCAGTTGATCTTGAATGAATCTTGTCTTCAACCATATGTTTTAATCGTTGATAATATGTTGGTCCAATAAATATTTTACTAGTCATCTGTTTTCCATTAATACCATTATATAATACTTCATTACCACTTCCTTCAAAATTATTCTTTTCTAATAATTTCATAATTTTATCAACTGATGTATCGTTAAATGGTGTTCCATCCCCATATCCACCAATTAATGTAGCAGCTTTTCCTAATATACATTCAAATAATTGAGCAATAGTCATACGGCTAGGAATCGCATGTGGATTAATAATAATATCAGGTCTAATTCCATCTTTTGTAAATGGCATATCTTCTTCATTAAATATCATACCACAAGTACCCTTTTGACCATGGCGCGATGAAAATTTATCTCCGATTTTTGGTATTCTATTTGATCTTACCCGCACTTTACAGAACTTATGACCATCACCATTTCTATTTATATAAATTTTATCAATATATCCAGATTCATTACTTCGTAAAAATGTACTACTATCTCTATAAGCATATTTAGATTTACCTTTAGATTTTGTTGGAAAAACTTTTCCAATAATAATATCATCTGATGTTACATATGTATTAACAGGAACTAATCCATTATACTCTAATTTATCATAACATCCTGGTTTAATACCACCCGTAATATTTGGATCTGGTTTCATTATACGTTCATCTTGTCCAGAAGACTGAATTTTTTTTTCATCATCACGATATGTTCTAAAAAATGTTGATCTAAATAATCCACGTTCAATTGATCCTTTATTAAGAATGATAGAATCTTCTTGATTGTATCCAGTATAAGATGAAATAGCAACAATAACATTTAAACCATTTGGAACATTACATGATGGAACTAATTTTCCTATATTTGTATCAACAATTGGTTTATTTGGATAATACAATATATGTCCCATTGTATCCATTCTTTGTCTAAAATTAGTCATATATATACCCATAGCTTGTTTACCCATAGCAGATTGATATGTATTTCTAGGAGATTGATTATGATTTGAAAACGGAATTAATGACGATAATAATCCTAAAATTACACTTGGATGTAATTCACAATGTGAATATTTAGTTAGTTTATTTTTTAAATTTTCATTAATTCCAATCATTTTATAATATGCTTCCTCGGTATCTATGTATTCTATACACCCAATATTATTATTTCGTGTATCATTGGAATCATAATTTAAATTATTATTTATTCCTTTTATAATAAGATTTCTAAATTTATATTTTTTTGAAATAATATTATTAATATCTTCTTTAGTAATCAATAATTTATTATTTTTAACAATATATAATGGCCGACAACACCTCCCAGCATCTGTAAATATATTAATCTGATTTAATTCGATATTTAATGAAATTGATGTATATATATTAATAATTCCTAATCTTCGTGAATATATTAATTTATCATATATTTCAATTGAATTATTTGTAACATACACCCAATCACCATTAACAAATATTTTTGTCATTGTATTAATATTACTTATATCTTCTATTAACAAAATATTTGTAACCTTTTTACTATCTTCAATTATTTTTATTATCGGTTCTTCACTACTCTGATTAGTAATATATGTCATTATTCCAAGATTTTTTACAAGACCGACGGAACCACCTTCAGGTGTCTCCGATGGACAAATTATACCCCATTGTGTATTATGTAATTTTCTAGGTGGAACTAATTTACCAGTTTTTTCTGTTGGCGTATTAACACGACGTAAATGTGATAATGTTGAATTATATGTTAATCTATTTAAAACTTGTGCAATACCAACCTTACTATTTGTACTTTTAATACCCCAATTACCAGTTGCTAAACCATATTTCATACCAGATTCAATTGTTGTAGATTTAATTATTTTAAATAAATTATTATTATTAATAATTGATTCAATATTCATATTTTTAGAATTTTTCCAAGGATTACTATTTAATTCTTTCATAATCTGATTTCTCATATCTTTAGTCATCTTAGTAAAATACTGTCTAAATAATAATGCCATTAAATATCCAGATGTTTCTACACGCTTATTACAATAACTATCTCGATCATCGTATGGCAATTCATTAAAATAACATTTTAGTAACTTATTTACCATATATCCAAGAAATAATGCCTTCTTTTTAAAATTATATCCAACATGTGCCAAAACATCACGTTCCATCATTTCTTTGAATAGTATTAATTTACGCTCTCTATTTAATTTAATATCTTTCGGTTGACCAAGAATCGAACTATATCTTAATATATATTCTAATGCTTCATTTTGTGTTAACATATTTGAACCATCTTCTATTGTGCTTTGTAATAATGCTAATTTATCTTCATTATTATCAATATCATATAAAATACATTTAAGTATTTCTTTATCTGATAAAATTCCAAATGCTCTAAATAATACAAATAATGGTATATCAGTTCGACAATGTGGTATATTAACACTTAATGTTTTACCTTTTAAAACATCCTTATTAGAAAATTTTATACTACAATTTTTAGGTGTATTAAATCCTTTTTTAGATACAGATTTAATTTCTACAATATGACTATATTTCATATTATTTTTACTGGCCTTAAATACGGTTACATGCTGTTCTGCTATTTTTTCCTGACCAACAATAACCTTCTCATTCCCATTAATAATACAATAACCACCCAAATCATTAGGACATTCTACACTATTATCAATATTCATATTAGTTACACAATGTTTACTACCAACCATAATAGGTATTTTACCAATATTTACTTTTTTTAATTTTTTACTATTTAATAACTTAGATTCATTATTTTCATTTATATAAATATCTATAGTTATATCTATTAATAATAGTGAAGAATACGTTAAGTTTCGTAATCTGGCATCATTTGGAGTCATTAATTTAGTACTACCATTATTTTCATAAATTACTGGTTTATTAAAATAAATATCTCCAAAGTTTACATTTATTTGATATTTATAACTATTTTTCTCTTCATCATAGTTATTAAAAATTAATAATGGATTTGTTTGTTTAACAATTTGTTCAATTCGTTTATCAGTAAATTCATTAAATGAATCTATATGATGTCTAATTAAATTTTTATAATTATCTTCTTTTAAATATGATTCAATAACTTTCCAAGTATCACTATCATAATTAAATTTTGCCATTATTAACAATTAAAATAAAAATAAATTTAATTCAATTTTATTTTACATAAAATTATCTTTAAATAATTTATTTAAAGATAATAAATAATACTATAATTACTATTATAATTAGAGAATAAATATTATCTTTGATTAATTTATCACTAGTATCACTAGTATCACTAGTATCACTATTTGAAAAATGTTCAATATTCGCTTTTAGTGCCTTTGTTTTCTTTTTTATATATAAATTTTCATCGCGAACATTTTCATCATAATATTTAACTAAATCTTTATAATTTACTTTAGAATCATAATTAGAATAATTTTTTTTTAAATTATCATCTAATGTAGTATCTAATTCAAATGGTCTAATTTCAGGATAATCATTTAACATTTGCATATACTCGCTGCTAGTATAATTATAAAAATATTTACGTTGAAGATATGTTCGTATTTCTTCACGAGAAATAGATTTATTCTTTCTACTTAATGTTTTTAATATTGTTTCACCTTTTTTATTTTTATTATGAATATCAGACCCATATTCTACCAATATTTTAACTATCTCAATATTCATTCTATCTTTAAGACTTTTACGTTTTTCTATATCTGTTTCTAAATCGTATCTTACAGGTAATACAGAGGTGTGTAATGGTATTTCACCATAATTATTTTTAATTAATACACAATTACTAGCATTATTTTGTAATAATATTTTTACACAATTATATGAACCAGATCTTACCGCACTATGAAGTGCAGTATCTCCATGATTATTTTTACATTCAATACTTACACCATGTTTTAATAATTTAAATACAGCATCATAATTCCCTTTTAAACAGGATATATGTAATACACTATTATTATCTTTATTTGTGTTTGAATAATCAAAATTTGTTGTTAATAAATATTCGATACATTTGAAAGCATTATAATATATAGCATGATGAAATATAGTATTTCCACTATATCCATACAATAATTTATCATTAACACTTACATTATAATTTTTAGTATAATATTCGTATAAATAATGTTCGTCATCTCTTTTTACTGCCTCTATTAAATAATAATGATCGGTTTTAATACTATCATTATCATATTTTTGATCTATTCTTAAATGTATTTCATCACTATTACATTTATTGATATTGCAATCTGGTGTTAATTTATTTACATCAATATCTTTAATAGTTTCACTATAAAATTTTTCAATATTTGATGATGATGAAGTTGATGATGGTGTATTTGAACCAATATAATCATCTTTATCTAAATTTTTTAATTTACATATTTCATAAACAGTTGGTTTTCTCCATTTTCCTTCCCCACAATCTTTTATATTTTTTGGACATACGCGAATTTTTGAAATACTATTATTACATTTTTTAACATCAACTTTATTAAAATTATCTATATCTTCTTGTGATATAAATTGTCGTATATTTTCTAATTTAGTATCATATGGATCACAACATAACTGTGTTTTACTATTAGGTTTACTTTTACATTTATTATCGAATCTTGTTTTTACATCTTTAATTTCATTTTTTGTAAATCTTTCATTTGTTATTGGATTCATATCATAAAATTCCATTTCACTATATGGTTCATATGCTAAACTACAATTATTTTTAGTATCTATACACGATTTTTTACTTAATAATTCATTTATATTTAATTTTTTTGTATTATCATATTCATCGCTACTATTATCTGTATCTTTATCTTCTTTACTAGAAGAATTATTTTTACCTAACTCATTAAAATATTTTGTTGTCATTTCTTTATTATCATCATCAATAACCTCCGATATTGCTACATTTTGTGAAATTATTAATGATTTTATTTCATATAATACTAATGGATTTATATTTTTTATATAATATATTATAATTATGTAAGTAATATTTGAAGCGAAATCTTCTTGTTTAGTAGATGCTGTTGTAACATTTGACTCAGTAGATGCTGTTGTAACATTTGACTCAGTAGATGCTGTTGTAACATTTGACTCAGTAGATGCTGTTGTAACATTACTCGATGAAGATTTTTTTTCTATATCAACTTTTTCTACATTAGATTTTTTAACTAATTCTTTTATTAATTTTTCTAATTTATCTTTTGTTATTTCATTTCCTTTAACTGTTATTTTTAATTTTTTATATTTTATAGGTAGTGTTGTTGCTGTTGTAACTTCTATTTCTTCTATTGTAGATGTTGTAGATGAGGTTTCTGTTGTAGATGTTGTTTTTGATATATTTGTGGATGAAGAAGAAGTCGAATCCTGAAAATATTCTTTATAACTAAATATGTAGAATAATGATAATAATAAAATTATTAAAACTAATATTTTATTCATTAATATTAGTATATAATATAAATTTAAAGAATTAAATTAAATTAATATTTGTATTATTTATTTTTTTTGTACCACCAAACATATAGTTAAATATTATAAATAGTATTATTAACACACACAATAATATAAAAAATATAATAACATAATTTATATATGATGATTTATTAACAACATTATTAACATTATTAGATTCTAATTTAACATTATTAACATTATTAACAGCATTATTAATATTATTAGATTCTAAATTAACATTATTAACAGCATTTGTTATATTCATATCTATATTAGCATTATTAATATTATTAGATTCTAAATTAACATTATTAACATTATTAACAGAATTTGTTATATTCATATCTATATTAGCGTTATTAATATTATTAGATTCTAAATTAACATTATTAGCATTATTAACATTATTAACATTATTAGATTCTAAATTAACATTATTAGATTCTAAATTAAGATTATTAATATTATTAGATTCTAAATTAATATTATTAACATTATTAACAGAATTTGTTATATTCATATCTAAATTATTTAACTCATGATCATTTAATGCATTATTTAATGCTTTCGAATTATTTATACTTAATTCATTATTATTATTTTGTAATGCTTCATTTAAATTATATTCGGGTATTTTATTATATAAATTATGTTTTACATTAATTGGATTTTCTGGATTAATAGGATCTGAATTCATGTTTGTATTATTTACATAATTTATTTCACTATCCATATATTCATCATAATAATATGGATTATCATCTGTATTTCTTAAAAAATGTCGTTTTTTATTACCATTTAATAAAATATGTTTATCATAGTGCAATGATTTAGCTTTATTAAACCCATTAAAATCATATTCATATAATTGTGTTTCTCCTTTTGGTGTTTCATATTGTAATATATATTTCTTATTATCTGGATACATACTATTTACTAATTTCAAATCATTTTCTTCTTTAATATCATTATTTAAAGGATAATTATAAACATTATGATTTACATCGTTTTCCATCACTTCATTTAAATTTATAGCATTATCACTAATTTCCGATAATCTTTCACCAACTTCTTTATTGCTAACAATAACAGTTACTTGATTATTACCTTTATCAACTATAATATCTACAATATTACTCACATCAACATTATATGGATGATTTGCTAATACTCTATTAATATATTCTGATAATACATCAGCAGACATATTAGTAACATCAGTATCAAAATTAAAATCTACTTTGTATAATGATTCATAATCTGGCAATTCGGACATTACTACATTATTACCATTATTACCATTATTACCATTATTACTATTATTACTATTATTACTATTATTACTATTATTTACTTCTGTTGTTCCTGACATATATTATTAACATATAAAATAAGTTATAATAAATAAAATAAAATAAATAAAATATTAAATGGAACAAAAAATAAAAATTATTAAATTAGATAATAAACCAACGAATAAAAAACAACTATACAAAGATATTTTAGCATCATCTTCTAAAGTTAATGAATTAATTAAAAAAACTAAAAGAAATAAATTTAATTTTAAAAAAAATAAAAAACCATTTGAACCTAAAATAAATAGGGTTGAACCTAAAATAAATAGGGTTGAACCTAAAATAAATAGGGTTGAACCTAAAATAAATAGGGTTGAACCTAAAATAGAATATATAGAAAAAAAAACAAAATGTAATAAAAAACAATTTATTAAATATAAAAATGTTAATCCACCAAAAAAATCATTAAAAAAGAATATTAATTCAAAATATAAATCCAAAAAAATATTTTATAAAAATAGTAGTATTTTAAAATATTTTGATTCTAAAAAAAAACAATCTATAAATATTTTTTCTAAAAAGGAAATAGATAAATTTATTAATGTAATGAATCATTATTCTGAATATGAAAATTATAAACATATTCATAAATATATTAAAAAATTAAATAAATATCAAACTATTCAAATACTATATACCCTAAAACTTATTTTTAAAAAAAGCAATGCTCCAGTTGCTTTATTAAAAAATATTTTATATAACTATTTTTTATGTAATATAATCATTAACTAACAAATTTTAAATTGCATGTACCATTTTTAATAACTAATATATTATAACTAACTATATAAATATATGCTCTATAGTTGAAATCACTAAAATTATTAGGCACTTTTTTAAAATAAATTTTAGGATTATAAATATCTGAAAAATTACATGAACCTGATGGTTGAAAATCTAATGGATTTAATGAAAAGGAATAAACATATATTCCATCAACTGTTTTTTTTTTAAAATGTTGATATAATTGTTGATTGCTAAAATAATTAGCATCTTTATCTATTCTCAAATTACCATCAAATTCTATTTTTACATTTGTTAAAATATTTTTTTTTAATTCAAGAGTATTATAAAATGTATTATGAGTAGTATTATTCGGATTATAAAATACATCTTTGCTTGATGTCAAATTATAATAACTATCTTCTGCTAAATAATTAACTGAATATGGTGGTATATCTGGATTTATCCAATTTGTATAATTATCCCATTCAT
>JGI24005J15628_10001948_pt1 | contig 10737 bp, 10 predicted proteins | sample LinPmetageLP40_FD_15628 | JGI IMG/M metagenome (IMG submission 15628) | reverse complement strand
CGACACTATATAATATTGAGTTAATTTGATCCTAAGTTTTCAATATCTTGGATTCATCGATGTGGTCTAAAACTTCCCTAGAAAAGATTGAGCATCCTGAGATTTCTTTGGAGACATTCTCTATTGGATAGATAAAATATTCTCGATATGAATCTTCCCCTTCTACTGAGCTTTTGATAATGAAATTTAGCTTTTCACCGCTTAGTGCCCGATCATAGTAACCTTTCCATTGTTCACGAACTTCACCGAGCATTTCTAAGGCATGTGTACCGACATCTAACCCTTCATATTGAGTGCCTTTGTACCTGGATTTGATGGCTTCATTGATTACAATCACTTTGTAATCAATGTCTATAGCAAGAATCGAATCCTTGGTGTTATTGATCAAAGAATTCAAAGATGACTCCTTTTCTTTAATGGTGTTTTGGATGTTGATTTGGTCGCTTATATCTCTGGAAATTACCGAAACTCCAGTAATTTCTCCCTCCTCATTTCTTATAGGGTTGTGATGTGTTTCAGAATGGGTGATGGAACCACCTCCTGCCTTATTTTCATCAACTTGCACGAACGTTTCGCCTTTAAGAGCACGATCATATCTCGCCTTCCAATAGGCCGATTTATCAGCAGGTAATAGGTCGAGAATGTTGGTGCCAGGCTTTAAATCTATGCCAAGTCCCTTGTACTTATCCCTCAATGTGGCATTGACTATACTGATCGTATAGTTTGTATCTATGGAGAAGATAGTGTCCTTCGTATTGTCTATCAATGACCTCATATTGGATTCTTTTCCTTTGAGCTCGCCTTGGGTACGATCCATTTCTTCCTGAGTAGCTTGCAACTCCTCCATGTTCTGACGCATCTCTTCTTCCTGAGCTTGCATCTGTTCGGTCATCATTTCGGATTCCTCAAGGAGTTTGACCGTTTTTTGATTGACTTTTGCTGAAAGCACGGTCGAGGCAATACTTTCACCAACTTTCTCCAAAAAGGTAATATCTGTCTTAGAGAATTTTTTAAATGACGCCAATTCTATTACACCCACTATATCTTCATTGGACCTGAGTGGTACTATTAGAATACTTCTTGGGTTGGACTGACCCATACCAGAAGTGATGTTTACATAGTTGTCAGGGATATCATTAAGCACAATAGTTTCCTTCTCAACATAGGCTTGTCCGACCAGTCCCTGTCCAACGTCAATACGCTTTTCCTGATATTTTTTTCTGTCATATGCCCGAGATGCCATTAGTTCCAAATATGCTTTCTTTTCAGATTCATCTTCAGTATAAATGAATATGCCACCTTGATTGGCTTGCATATAACTTACCAATTCAGAAATGACCTGATCGCATAATTGTGTGAGATCGTTAACATTATTTCTTAATATTTCTCCTACTGTAGCTAGACCAACATTGATAAATCTTTCTTTTTCTTCCCTGTCAGAGGCATCCACTAAGCTATTACGCATGTTCATCAAGGAGTTGCCTAAGTCATCAGTATTATCCAGTTCGTATGCGGCTTTTAAATTGCCCTGACTGATGTCATCGGCAAATTTAATATTGGCCTCCATATGGAAGAGTTTCTCTTCCATCTCTACTCGATTGATAGCAGATTCTTGTGTTTGCTGAGCTTGTACTCGACTCCATACGATACAAAGGCCGGCATAGAAAACGACCAATGCAATGTGAGCGCAAAGTGATGAAATTGTAAATGAATTGCTGAAGGCGAGATATTCCGACTCATATCCTGTTTGTTGTAAATAATAGATCACTATCACAGTGACCAATGAATATAGAATAACTGGAATGGTTAGTTTCCAGTCTTCATAAAACAAGAGTGCAGTAAGTGAAATAAAATAGAAAAAGAAAAGTTCAGTCATTCCATGCATCTGAAAAAAGAACTGTAGGGGATAGTTCCATAGCAAAAAGCTAATGAGGTATCTCATTGTAGGTTTGTGACTGACAAACCGATAGGTCAAAAAGTATAATAGGAAAAAGGCTCCACCGACTCCCAGACCTAATGTCCATGTATCATGAATCTCTGAAATCAGTACACCTAGTATGAAATAACCAAGGACGAACTTGTGCATGGTTCGATCAGCTTCTTGATAAACTTTCTCGTGAAATGTTAGTATTCTGTCTTTGTAGTCTATTGAAGATATATCCATTGGATAGTTTTTAGCAAAAATTAATCTGTCAATTTAAAATAAATATTAAATAGATCATGCTAAGTGGATGGAGAAGTATTGAAAAAAATCATTGCCCATCACTAATTATACCTAAACACACCACATAGTCCCAGGTTTAGATTTTTGGTTTCAAAGGAATTCGAAACGATAGGTATATACTGCGCTATCTGTATTGATCTTGTAAAAGTTCAGACATAAAAAAACCTCGACTAATTTGCCGAGGTTCCATTTGATAGTAATAAGGCTATTAAACTACAGATACATTAACTGCGTTAAGTCCTTTATTTCCTTCTTTCAATTCGAATTCAACGTTGTCACCTTCACGGATTTCATTAACCAATCCTGATACGTGCACAAAATACTCTTGTTTTGAAGCTTCATCGATAATAAAACCAAATCCTTTGGCATCGTTGAAGAATTTTACTGTTCCTTTTTCCATTATAATAATTATTTAAGCTGCAAAGATAATATTATTACTTTGCTAATGACAAATTTTTCTCTAAAAAGATAGATTATAGGCTCTCTGCTTCCACAGAAGTGACTTCGTTCGGAAGCATAGTTTTCATTAAATTTTCGATCCCAGACTTCAATGTGATAGTAGATGAAGGACATCCACTACACGCACCTTGGAGCAATACTTTGACTACACCATCAACATATGAGTGGAAAGTGATTGCTCCACCATCTCCTTCAACAGCCGGTCTGATATACTCATCCAGGATGCCTTTGATTTTTTTGACAGTTTCAGAATCTTCCGCGTTGGGCGCTGGAATCTCGATTTCCTGAGTCAATATATCTCCTCCAGCTTCGATAAATTCTTTGATTTCTTGTTTCAGATTGTTTTGGATTTCAATCCATTCAAGTCCTTCTGCTTTGGTAATAGTGATAAAGTTGCCCATGTAAAATACACGCGTGACTTCTTCTCTTTCAAGCAATTTTTTGGCAAGAGGGGCGTGTTTTGCACTTTCTACGTCTGGGAAATCAAAGCTCACTCCATCTGAGAGGAGTGTTCTGTTCAGTACAAACTTCAGTGAGTTTGGATTGGGATTTACCTCTAAATATATGTCTATTGGAGTTGGTTGTAGCATGAAGTTTCTTTTAATGATGTTAACTGATTACTCAGTTTATAAGTTCTGATTTACTGTTTTTAATTCTCCTTCGGATTTAGCAATGATAGTAGCTACTGTGGCGTCTCCGGTGACATTCACCACAGTACGGCACATATCTAGAATACGGTCAACAGGAAAAATGATTGCAATCCAGGCTGGATTGAGACCAACAGACTGAAGCACGACTATCATCATCACAAGACCAGCACTAGGCACTGCAGCTGCGCCAATAGATGCTAAGGTGGCAGTAAGCACTATTGTAAGCTGTTGAACGATAGTAAGGTCAACCATGTGGAGTTGAGCTAAAAAGATCACAGCGACAGCTTGATATAGGCTAGTCCCATCCATATTAACCGTGGCACCCACAGGGAGGACAAAACTTGAGATATTTTTATGCACACCCATATTTTCTTCAACACACTCCATAGTTACAGGAAGCGTTGCCGCACTTGAACTTGTGGAAAATGCCAAAAACTGGGCAGGGCTGAGATTTCTAAAAAACTGTTTGTAAGTGATGTCCTTGGTGATCAAGGAAACAATATTTGGATAAAGCACAAATACTAAAAATGCTAACCCAACTAACAACGTAATGGAGTAGGAGCCTAATCCCTTAAATATTTGGAAGACTTCCGCAGGTGTGTCAGCCATCTTGGCAATGACCCCTGCGAGCAGTGCGAAAACAAAAAGTGGAGCTGCCTTCATCACCAAATCAACCATCTTAAGAAAAACCTCACTTGCTCCGTTGATGAATTCTATAACGGGTTTGGATTTGTCTTCAGGAATCATAATGAGGCAGACGCCAAAGAATATTGAAAAGAAAATAACTTGTAACATGAGTCCGTTGTCGGATATTGACAATACGATATTTTCAGGAACCATATCTACTAGAAATCTCAAAGGACTAGCCTCTTTCTTTTTCTTTGCCGTGGCAAGTCTTGATTCAACGACTTTCTTTTCATCCGCTGTCATCTCAACACCTTCACTTCTGACAACAGATACTATATCAGCATATTGAGGATCATGGGTGAAGTCTTTTCCATCTAGAATTTCTATACCATTGTCATCCGCCCATTGCTCGTACTTGATCCTATTTTTCACACGTTGACCTTCTTCCACAAAGTTTCCTGGTTTGGCTACATTTACTAGAAGTAGTCCTATGCCTACAGCTGTAAGTGTAGTGATGAGGTACATGCCGAGTGTTTTACCTCCTAGCCTGCCGAGCTTAGTGATATCTTTCAGGTTGGAAATGCCACCTATGATTGAAAATAGGACTAATGGTACTGCGATGAATTTTAGTAGTCGGATAAAGATTGTTCCAAATGGATCAATCCAATTGATGGTAAATGCATTCCATCCTAATGAACTTGATACAAAGGCGTAAATGACGCCTAGTAATAAACCAAATAATATTTTAAAATGCAGGGGAAGCTTCTTCATAATAGAAATGGGGTATTCAAATTAGCCCCGCAATTTAGTTGTAAGATTGATCAAATAAAAATCAGCGATTACCAGTGCTGACATGGCCTCCACTATGGGAACTGCTCGAGGTACAACACAAGGGTCATGTCGTCCTTTTCCAGAAACAGTAGTAGCATTTTCCTCATGATCGAGGCTCTCTTGATCCTGCATGATGGTAGCTACGGGCTTGAATGCGACATTGAAGTAAATATCTTCCCCATTGCTGATGCCTCCTTGGATTCCTCCTGAGAAGTTGGTTTTAGTTTTTACTTGGCCATCTTCCTTTGTAATCAAGTCATTGTGTGCCGAGCCTCTCATTTTCACTCCTTCAAAGCCACTTCCTATTTCAAAACCCTTTACAGCATTGATACTCAACATGGCTTGTCCAATCACTGCATGAAGTCGATCGAAGACTGGCTCACCTAATCCGACCGGAGTATTCTTGATGACACATGAGACAACTCCGCCAATCGTGTCTCGATCTTTGCGTACTTGATCAATCAATTCGATCATCTGATCTGCAACTTCTGGGTCAGGGCATCTAATTATATTATCTTCGGTCTTGCTGAGATCCAATTCAGTATGTGATTGGTTGACATTGAGGTTGCCTACCTGAGACACATAAGCTTGGATACTAATACCGTGATGCGCTAGCATTAACTTCGCTACGGCACCTGCTGCCACTCTTGCTGCTGTTTCCCGAGCTGAACTTCTACCACCACCACGATAGTCTCGATGACCGTATTTTTGTTGATAAGTATAGTCTGCATGAGATGGGCGATACTTGTCTGATATATGTGAATAGTCCTTGCTCTTCTGGTCTTGGTTTCTGATCATAATGCAGATAGGACTGCCTGTTGACTTCCCTTCAAAAACACCGGATAAGATTTCAAAGGTGTCAGCTTCCTTCCTTTGAGTAGTGATTTTGGATTGGCCTGGTTTACGCCTGTCTAGTTCTGATTGTATAAATGCCTCATCAATCGTAAGTCCTGATGGACAACCATCTATGGTCACGCCTATTGCCAGCCCGTGTGATTCACCAAATGTGGTGATTTTGAAAAGTGTTCCAAATGAATTCCCCAAAGCGTATGTCTTTATTTCTTAAAAATAAAGAACGCTGAAACTGCTAACAAAAGCAAAATAAAGATGTTGGCAGTTGGTTTTACCCATGCCATTCTGTTGAGACTCCTTAATTCGTTGTCTTCAATATCTATTCGATCATAGAATGCGCCAAGATCATTGGATTGGATGTATTCGTTCTTTTTGCTTTCTCCGACTACTTTTATACTCAACTCAGAAGACAGCGTATCATACTTCTCCGTTTTTGGATTGAAAAATATCCAATTGAAATAATCCGAAAGCTTGTACTCACCAGGTTCGTTGGGAATACCATAGTAGCTGAAAGACTTTGAACCCGTCACGCGATTGTTTCTCCGATTTACATTTTGTTGGATATTAGGAGGATAGAAATCGAAATTACTATCATCATTGATCGCAGGTTTATTGACCGATGAGATATTGCCTTCCCCATAGACATTGAAGTCATAGGAAAAACTTTGACCCGTTTGGATCTGTTGGGTATTGATGTCTTCATTGAGTCTATAATCTCCAACTGCCACAGCATCTTTGAGTGGGTGTGGTGGTAGCTCCTTGACTTTTACATCTCTTGTTTTTGAATAGAATGTTTTGAACCCTTCCTGCCTATTCTGCCCAAAGAATGATGGGTTCTTGGCCACCTTATATTTGATCATCTCCAACCCAACCGAAGGGAAGTGAATGGTTTCTGCGTTGAGTGGATAAAAAGTACCTTGGTATATTTTGTATTTGGTGTAGCCTTTATTATTGATCGTTACAGGTTCACCATTAATATTCTCTATGTCGAAATTTTCTTCCCAGCAGTTTGATGGACGCACTTTCTTTAATATTTCAGAAAGTTGCTTTCCTAACTCATGAAATTGAAGTGGGGCGCGATTGTCATCAGCTAAATAAAAGGCAAGGGTAGTGGTAAATCCTTCCCCAACATATACTTCATCCTTACTATTGATAAGCGCAATGAATGCATCATCCGCTACATCAACAAACTCCTTAGTTGGTGTGTTGCGGTTTCCTCCAAAGAAATTGTTAAAGGGGTCGTGGCCAAAAGCACTGTTTCTTTGTTGCCGTTGTGTTGGGGCAGTTACTGTTACTTTTTTACCAGGTGATTTGTATTTTTTTCCATTGATTTCCATTTCAAATGGAGGCAATGTGAATGAGCCTTGTTGAGTTGGGGCGTAAGTCATCGTAATACTTTGTGATGAGCTCACTAGTCCATGCACAATATTTGTTCTTGAGGAGGATGAAGTGCCTCTTTTGGTAAATCCCGTAAAGTCGGGAAATGCATCATAGCTTCTCAATCTTTCTCCTTCGATCGTGATTGAAATCGTAAAACCCTGATTCTGAGCCACCTGATCAGGGCCCAATTGAATACTCACTTTTTGGCTATAAACATTGTTGGTAAAGATCAAAACTAAACCAAGTATCCAAACGTATTTATTAATGTGCTTCTGCATTTGTGTTAACGATAATATAGTTGTCAGAATTAGCGCACGAATTTAATGCAATCTTTAAATCTTAGTAACTATTTTGTATATTAAAGGTTGCGAACAATAACGATTGTTGTATTACATAACTTCAAAGTGATATGCTCGAATACATAAAAACGATACTCACAAAGGTGAGTTTTGATATCAAACTTTTTGAGAAGGAACTGAAAAAAGCCATTAAACAATTGGTCAATGATGACCTGTTAGAATTGAAAAAATGGTGCTACCGAAAATTTTCTGGAAAGCACGAATTAGTACTTAATCGCTGTTTCATAGCAGCTTAATCTACTATTTTATAAATTCTATATTTCTCTTCAGCCCTGAATATTTTGTGCGCTTTACTGCTGACTTACGGAAGACTTCTTGAAAGACTTCCTGTGTGAGCTCAGTCCATTCTCGTTTGGTCAGATGAGCCAAGTCATCGTGTGGCTTGAATGCTGGTTCTTTGTGAGGAGTGGAAAATCGATTCCATGGACANACATCCTGACAGATGTCACAGCCAAAGATCCAGTCNTNCATTTTNCCCTTTGCTTCTTGTGGTATGCTGTCTTTGAGCTCTATGGTGTAGTAGGAAATACATTTGCTCCCATCTACTACGTATGGTGCTGGTATAGCATCAGTCGGACAGGCATCCACACACTTGGTACAAGTGCCACAATAGTCTCCCACAGGAGAATCATAAATCAGATCTAGATCGAGAATAAGTTCTGCAATAAAGAAGAAACTACCTTTCTCCTTATTAAGTAATAAACTGTTTTTGCCAACCCAGCCAAGCCCACTCTTCTGTGCCCAAACCCTTTCTAGAACAGGAGCCGAATCAACAAATACACGACCATCCACTTCGCCTATACTTTTGTGAATTGCATGCATGAAGTCTTTGAGCTTGTCTTTGATGACAAAGTGATAGTCTTTGCCATAGGCATATTTGGCAATATGGTAGCCATCGTCTTTGGCAAGGTCTTGCTCGGGATAATAATTGTACAGAAGAGATATGACTGACTTTGCTCCGGGTACTAACTTAGTCGGATCTAGACGCATGTCGAAATGATTCGCCATGTAGCTCATCTCACCCTGCATGTTTTGATTGAGCCATTGCTCTACACGGGGAGCTTCTTCTTCTAGAAACGCTGCTTTTGCAATGCCGCAAAAGTCGAAGCCCATAGACTTCGCTTTATCTTTTATAAAAGCGGTATGCTTTTCTATCGGAGACATTGATTATTCAAATAAACTTCCAGAACGACTCGGTGGCACAATTTTCAGATGTTTGTACGCTAGTTCTGTTGCCTCTCTTCCTCGTGAAGTTCGCTTGATAAAGCCCTCTTGGATTAAGAATGGCTCGTAAACTTCCTCAATAGTATCACTTTCTTCACTACATGCAGTGGCGATAGTGGAAAGACCAACAGGCCCGCCTTTGAATTTTTCTATAATGGTAGTGAGGATGCGAATATCCATTTCATCTAATCCATGTGGATCGACATTGAGTGCCAGTAGTGCCATTTCAGCAATGGCCTTTGTGATGGTACCGTCTCCCTTGATTTGTGCAAAGTCACGCGTCCTGCGCAGTAAGTTGTTNGCNATACGTGGAGTACCTCTACTTCTGCGTGCTATCTCAATTGCTGCATTTTCGTCTATTGGTGTGTTAAGAATTTTCGCTGATCTATTGACGATGGTCGTCAATAACTTCGCATCATAATATTCTAGTCTGGCATTGATGCCAAATCTTGCACGAAGTGGTGAAGTTAATAGCCCAGCTCTAGTAGTTGCCCCGACCAACGTAAATGGATTGAGGGCAATCTGTACTGTTCTGGCACTTGGTCCAGAATCGAGCATGATATCGATTTTGAAATCCTCCATTGCGGAGTATAGATATTCTTCTACTATAGGATTGAGCCTGTGAATCTCATCGATAAATAAGACATCATTGTCTTCAAGATTGGTGAGTAATCCAGCTAAGTCGCCTGGTTTGTCCAGCACTGGGCCGGATGTAATCTTGATATTGGTGTTCAGCTCATTGGCCACTATGTGTGATAGCGTGGTTTTCCCAAGTCCCGGAGGTCCATGTAGCAAAACATGATCGAGTGCTTCTTCTCTCAATTTGGCTGCTTGCACAAAGATTTTGATATTCTCAACGACCTTATACTGTCCGGTAAAGTCCTCAAAACTCAAAGGGCGCAATGCCTTTTCAATCTCTTTTTCTACAGGATTTAATTGTTCATCATCAGCTGACAGGTAGTCTTCGCGCATTCTTTTCAAATATTATTATAACCGAATACGAATGTAGGGAAATAATTAGAGTTGGGCTACTACTGGTTTTTGAAAAGCAGAGGAATATATGATTATTCACACTTGCTCAGAGTCACTCACAGAGGACTCTGAGTAGTAGCAATGAAATTGGGCAAAGGCTACTTGAAAAGGTAGAGTAATCAGTTCTGCTTAATTTGTATATCTTCGAAGATGGACAAACACAAAAACCATGGACTGGAACGGCAACTGGGTGCTGGATCACTCGCCATCAACGCCATTAACATGACCATAGGAACGGGGATATTTATCTTACCTGCATATGTCGCTGGTTATTTAGGTTCGATGAGTTTTCTGGCGTATCTGTTTTGCTCCTTATTGATGGGGCTAGTCATGTTGTGTTTTGCTGAAATGGGCAGCACAGAAACGAGTACTGGTGGAGCTTACACCATGATCGAAAATGCTTTTGGTCCCCTGGCTGGATTTTTATCCAATACCTTGTTCTGGTTGGGTTATGCTATTCTCTCAGATGCGGCCATTCTCAATGTGATGTCCGATATGTTGGGGATTTGGTTTCCGATCTTTAATGAGTACTGGTTTCGAGTGATCTTTATATTTATCGTTCTTGTGGGATTTGCAATAGTCAATATTCGTGGACTGAAGTCTGGAGTCAGAATGGTGAATATTCTGACATTGCTAAAGCTTACTCCCTTAGTTTTGCTTGTAGTTGTTGGTGTGTTCAGCCTCAAATTCGAAAATTTGGCGATGACGGCACTACCAGATGTATCGACTTTTGGAGCTGCTTGCTTGTTACTCTTTTTTGCCTTTCAAGGAACAGAGACGGCATTGAATATAAGTGGAGAAATGAGGGACCCAGGAAAAACAATTCCTCGCGGCATTTTTATGGGAATCACAGGGAATATTGGTCATACCTTTTGATTCAATTTGTAGCAACAGGTGTGCTAGGGACTGAACTGGCACTGTTTCAAGAAGCTCCACTAGCAGAGGTAGCCATTCGCCTGATAGGCCCTATCGGAGGAACTATATTAATAGCCACAGGAGTGATTTCGATGTATGGGGTAATCGGAGGTGATATAATGGCTACTCCCAGGCTTCCCTTTGTCGCTTCAGAAGATGGATTATTACCTAAGGTTTTGAGCAA
>JGI24005J15628_10001947_pt1 | contig 10744 bp, 5 predicted proteins | sample LinPmetageLP40_FD_15628 | JGI IMG/M metagenome (IMG submission 15628) | reverse complement strand
GTACTTGTCCGTAGTTTACACCGGTAACCATTTGGTGGTAAACCGTTGTGTTAACAGTTGCGTCACAAACAGTGTTGCCACCAGTTACTATAGCGGAGCTTGGAATTGCATGAGCATTTTCTGGGCAGGTGATGTTAAGAAACCATCTAGTACCTGCAAAAGGTGCGTTTATAACCAAGTCAAGAATACCATTTCCACTGTAACCAATAGGAACTGAAATATACATTGTAGCATCTCTAACCCACCAATCAGTATTGTTTATTGTTTGAGCACCTTTGGTTGCATAACCAGTTGTTGTAAGTGATCCCATAGATGATTTAGCTAAAGCATTTGGACCATACAAAGGTATTGTAGTTGTACCAGTGTTGTTCCAACCACCAGTACCAACATCGTACTCTAAAATATCCATAGGGTGATTTGTTATTGGTTGACACATATTGTTTCTTTGTGTTGTACCACCAGCTATAGTTATTGTTTGGAAATAGTCTGGAGGACTTGGGCAAGGTGTTTTGTCTTTCTCACCACCAATCAACCCTTGTAAGTAACCACCAACCCTAGACGAAAGATTATTTTTAGTAACGCCATTAAAGGTTGCTACAAGTTCGTCTGGCATAGGTACCTTAGTATTTACAGTACCAGTATTAAACACTATTTTAGCAATACCAGGTGTAGTACCAATGTTCATGCTTATTTTGTATTGACCAGGAGCACCTTGAACATCTATTGGTGTTCCGCAAGATATAGTACAGCTACCATCAACACCTGTTACAGTTAAGTCAAATAGTGTTGGGGCAGGATTACCACCAGTAATAACAGAAGCATTACCTATACCTTGAACAGAAAACTCTTTTTCATCTAAATTACTTAGCGTAGTTGCTAAACCATATATAGTGTTAAACCACTTACCTTCTTTATCTTTAAACTCTAATTGTTTACCATCTTGTAAGTCTGTTTGAATAGAGCTACAGTACCAACCGGCTTTTGAGTTGTTGTTATAGTACTGATTGTCACTATCATTTTCAGTTATTTTAGACTGAGTACCTTCGTAGTTTAAAGTGTTAAAGCTTTTTACAGAGCTAGGGTTTTCATTAAACATAAAAGTAACAGAAGAATCATACTGAACATTATAAAAGTTATTATTCTTAGGTGTGCTACTTGAGTAGTTTTCATGATGGATCCACATATTACCACTGTTAAAAGTGTAGTAAGAGTTATTTAAACTAACACCTCCAGAGGACTGTATAAAAGATTTAAAACTAGTCCAACCTTTAACTGTCTCACTAAAGCTGATTGTATTATCTGTAGCAACTTCTGCTGATAAACCGTTAGCAGTTCCGTAATCTTTTAATGTTAGATTGTACGTTTTCTTTACAGTATCAAAGCTACCAATAGAACTTTTAGCAAAAGTTAGATTGTCAGAAAAATAATCCTCCATACCATGCTCAGCAATGTTAGTTAAACCATCTCTTGATAACCTAACAACTGCACCTCTTTGTTTGTCCGCAAAATAACATCTAAACTCATCAGCAGCAAAAGACTCTGGGTTTGTAGATATACCATAATCACCAACAAAAGGAACAGCTTGACCAAGAACAGCATTGTTAGATGTAACGTTCATGTTACCATCAGCATTAAACAAAGCGTCTTTATTAGCTAGTATTTTTAAAACTTTATCTTCACATAAAGCTAAAAGATCAGTGTCTCTACCATATAGTTTTTGTATACTACCATATGTTGGGTTTAAGTCTTTAGTTATATTTTCAGCTTGTATGAATTGATTTAAATTATTAACACCACTAGTTGAATTATATATACCTGAAAATATTAAACCTGTTTCTCTTCTTTCTTCTTTAAATTGCTCAGCAAGCGTTGTAGATGCTTTAACACCTTTAGCTATTTTTAAAGTGTTGTAATCATCTCTTATTCTATTTGATTCTACCCCATTTGCAAATGAATAACAATTGTAATATTCTAAGTTTTGATAAACCAGATTACCAGCATCATCAATTCCATGCTCATCACCGTTTGTTGCATCAAAAGCTTCTGTTCTAAGAGATCTACTAGCTTCGTAATATATATCTAAACCAACATCTTGTTTAGGTTCTGTTTCCCATATTCCTGGGTTTGTACTACTAAAGTTTTCTATATTTTCTTCTACTTCTTCTAACACTTCTAAAAACTGAGAAGTTGCTCTTACAGCCGAAAAACCTTGAGTCGATCCACTATTAGCCCATTTAACTGGTATTTTAACACCACCCCCAGTTAAAGGGTTGTTTTGGTGTGCCAGAGGAACGTCTTTTCTTGATACACCACCTCCACTACCAGATGTTGAGTTTTGCTCTCTATTTGAATATGTTGTTCCACTTCCAAAGTATGGGTGACCTTTAGCTGTTGTACTACCATAACCATTTACAGAAGTACCGCCTAAAGCCCCAACGTCTAGCGGATGCCAAGATCCACTTAATTGTGGTTCAGCAACATTTCCAGTACCGTCCCAACTAGGATCTAGACCTACTGGTAATCCAGCTGGTATAATTTTACCTGTTGGAGTTTCTTGTTCTATAGTTTGTATATGTAAATTAAATCTATGCCTATGGTTTGAAGGTCTGTGCTTGTTGTTGTTACCCCAATTGTTTACTAGCGTTGTGTAGTCATAGTCAATTTTTTTACCAGGCATCATAGGTAAAGCTCGAGAATTGTAAAAATTTCCTGCATTGTTAGTTGCAATATACCCAAAAGAACTTTTTATCTCATATACAACTTGGTCAGGATCACTACTCCACCTTATAAGTGTTCCAGGTGTTTCTATAGCACCTCTGAAAGCCATTTCACCTCCATGATTTGCAGCATCTATTTGTGGGTTTTTATTACCATTATTTGCTCCGTATATGTGTGAATATGATATTTGTAAATAAGTACCTTTACCTCCATTTGCTGGTTGGTAAAAACCTATACCTTGATCTTTTTCATCACCTTGACCCTGGTATTCACCAACAGCATAGTCAATAAACCAACCGGTAACATCAGGATTTCCACTTTGTTGTTGATTTACTACATCTACCCATCCACCACCATACTGTCCTCTGTCCCAAAAATCTTTGTTTTCATCACCTGTACCAGCAAGCGTAACATGTCTTCTAGCGTGTCTTACCACATAACTCTTTACAGGTTTTGATCTATACAGGTATTTATCTATTAAACTATCTTTGTATATTTTAACGAAAAATCTACCATCAAACTCAGGTTTGTTTTTATATACAATTTGTTGTATTTCTATTCTAGTACCCGTTAAGTGAGCAGTGGCAGAGGGGTTTAAGGAAAAAGCTGTGTCATCTTCAAAAATTCTATCTACAATAAATTTACTGTGGTTAGCAACTCCATCTAGCTTTGTTACTGTAACTAAGTTATACCAAGCAGACTTTTTACCACTATGAGTAACTCTTATAGCAAACTCACCTCTACCAGCTTTTAAATCAAGTACTGGTTGGTCTAAAGCAGATGTTGTAACAGAATCATTTTCAATAACAAAAAAGTCACTACCGGTTCTCATTAAACCATCATTATGAAAAACACAAAGCCCCGATTCAAAATCACTTTTTTCTTGCTTTATATAATCAGGCGCATCANTACTAATATCTATTATTTTATACCTTGCTTTTTCTTTTACAAAGTCATCTGTGTCATGTCCTTTTTTTAGTATTAAAAAAGTTTCTTCATCAACTTTATTTCTTTCTGCAGATGGAAATGCTAACCATATATTACCATCAGCTGCATCATACCATCTGTCCATAGCTAAGTTGTAATACTCATTAGAAGTTTCTTTAACATAGTATCTAAAATACTTAGCCCAATGAGGTGGTCCAGTTTGTACTCTAGCTCTTATTTGATTGTATTTGTTTGCTCTGTTTTTGTCAATAGTAAAAGTCCCAGTGTCATTTGATTGAACTGGTATTTCTCTACCAAACTCATCTGCATATATAAGACCAACTTGATAAGTTCTTATAGATTTTATTGATTTCTCAGGTTGTCTTAAAACTGTAGGGACAACTGTTGTTATAGCTGCGGTTGGATCATAATTTATAGTATCGTAAGTGTTTAACCTATCAACAATCATAACATCTATGTTTGGACTATATCTTTGACCACTGTTCTTTGTTAAGTCAAAATTTTGTATATAGTTACCGTATACGACTCTGTTACCAGTAACTTCTTGTGCTAAAGCTTTTCTAGGAACGTTGTCCCAAGGTCTTAACAATTGGTTTGCTGGCAAAGTAGCATGTATAAGATCTTTTTCTAAAACAAAAAACCCTGTGTTACCTACAGTTGTTGTAACACCGTTTATAAGAGCAGTGCTATTCCACTCATCATCAGCAGGTTCTGAAGGAACAATACTTATATCTTTTATTGTTTTAACAGTGTATATGTTTGGTGAATCTTCTTCTTTATATAGTATGTCAACTTCAACAACATCTAAAGGTATATTGTAAGGTATAAAATCTCTTATACCTATCCACCTAGCGTTGTTAACCATTCCTAGGTTATAACCTTTTTTAGGTAAATAGTCAAACTCAGATGGTATAAATGCTACTTCTGACCAAGGGCCAAAAGCCGAATACTCACCATCTTCATACTTATATCTAGTAGCAAATCTAGGAAACTTAAACTCAAATAAAGGTTTTTCTTGTTTAAGAGTTACATTCCAAACATCATCAATATCTTCCACATCTGAATCTATACTATCTATTAAAACAGTTAATGTTTGATTTGGTAATCCACTTATAGCTGTTATAGTTGCCATTATAGAAAACTCTTCAATACCATCAGTTGGGTCTATAGTTGTTAGACTAAATATTAAAATATCATTAACCTGGTAATCTAGTGTAAATATGTTTGTTAGTGTAACAGTTACAGCATCACCACTTTCAAGAATGTCACCACCACTATCATACCAGTTCATAGCCGCTGTTGTACCATCAACATTAGCAGATGTAAACGAGTCAGTAGAAGAGTTATAAGCTACATTTCTTTTTGTTTTAGCTAAATGAATCTTTGGCCTAATTGTAGGCGCTTGTCTTATAACAGTAACGTGCGAATGTTCAACAAAACCTTTAGCTTGACTTACACCAGTTACAACGTTAGTGTAAACATTACCACCGTTAACAATAAGTTTTGTAGGTAAAAAATCTCCAGCGATATCGGTTGGCACGCCAGGTGAGTTTTGCGAACCTAGTATAGATCTAGGTATGTTTATTTTTTTTGGCTCATCATCGTTGTCTGTCCAAAACAATAGATCGTCAATAATATTAATAGCTGTTATTAAATTGTTGTCTTCTAAAGTTGTTTTAAAGTTTAATATTCTTTTACTATTAAAACGTATTTTATTACCAACTGTCCAGCTGTTGGTTGTATCATTATTTTTTACTGTTATCTTGCTATCGGATCTTGAAACCTCACCTACTGTTGGGTTATATGGCCAAGTTGTAGTACCATTTAAAACACCACCAGTTATTCTGGATATTGACATGTTTGGCTTTACGCCATGAACATCTGTAACATAAAAAAAGGCAGATGAATTAGATGTTTGTGTAACATCAGTTTCAAACTGCCATACATCTCTAAACACAACCTCTGAAACACCAGTCTCAACATTGTAGCTAATAATTAAATCTTCTCCTTTACCATGCTCATCAACAGGTTTGTTAACAAAATATAATATTCTATTGTTTCTAGCATCAACAACTTTACCAACAACACTAGGTTGCTCACTCAAATAATTAATAGAACCAGTATTAGGTTGAGAAACAACTAGATTACCTAAAGTAGTTTGCAACGCTCCTATATTGCTACCTTCAGATGTAGACACTTCTATATTCAAAGCATCTCTATATTCACCTTTTGGTACCAATCTTTCGTCTAGGTCTTTGTTCATACGACCTTTAGTAAAATTGTGCTTCATTTCCGGCATATACTAGTGTTTTATTTGTTTCGACTTACCTCTCATTACTTGAGTAAGTTCTTCAATTTTAATGTTTGATAGTCTTAATTTAGCAGTTCTTGTTGCCGCTCTTTTTTCTTTTTTAAATCTTTGTACTAAATACTCTGGCGTGTTGGATTTAGTTGCTAGTATAGCGTGAGCTATATATTTGTACATAGCTTCTTCTGCAAACTTATGAACAATCATATCTGATTCTGACCCAAGCCCATCTGTTATATATTTTAAAGTTACAGTTTTTGTACTTAAATTAGAGCTAAAGTGTATAAAGCCTTTTATATTATCTATATAAAAAGATCCGTTTTTATTAGCGTGCTGTGGGTCTAAACCGTACCTAGTACCTACGCTTGCGTTGTGTAACTCATCTTCAAATGTTGCGTTAGAAGGGTTTGATGAACTACTAGCAGTTTTAAATGCTGTCCACGTGTCTGACTCAGCAGCTGTTACTAGTTTACCACTACCATCAAAAGTATAATCATAATCACTATCTTGTATTATAGCTATTGGGTTTGATGTTCTCATTGTTGGATATAATGGTAGTTCAGTTCCATTAGGTCCCTTTGTAACAATCTTAACATAGTTAACAAAGTCTTGTGGTAATATCATTTTTAATGATGGTGGAACTTCTATTTCTTGTGCTTTAGTGTTTTTAAATGTATCATAACTAAACTCTTGTAAAGCTCGCTGCGCGTGAAAAGCAACGTCAGCTCTTTTAGTTTTAGATATTATTTTATCACCACCAACATAAGCCATTATAAATTGATTTACTATATCAACAAATTTCACATATTGATAATCACCATAGTTAGCGTTTACTGCGTCGTAATATTGTTCTTGAGTTTGTGTTAATGGCATAGGTTACATTTTTTCGTTTTGGACTCCTTGTGATTCTTCTTTGTCTGCTAGTTGAACTAAACCAGGCTTGTTCATAATAATACCTGATAGTTCTAATATTTTGTATACTAAATCTTCTTCATCAGATTGGTGAAGCTGAAAATCTTGTTTACCTGCTGCGGAACCATTATACAATGCTTGCTCGTTAACTATTGTATATGTCCAGTTAGGTTTTAATGGTTTTACAATGTTGTTACAATTCAAGTTTGAAGCAGAATAAGCTGGCGTAGCTGTTGATGGGTATATAACTATTTTAGTATCTGAAGTTCTTGTATAAACAGGTCTAGCTTCTGTTGGTTTATAAAGAGTTGCCTGGTTCATTCTTTGTATTTCTTGGTTTGATACTTTTTCAACTATAATACTGTTGGTACCATTATTATAAAATACAGTACCTAATCTATAAACATTTGTAGGTAGAGTTGCCGTTGATCCTGAAACAGCGGACATATCAATATTTTNTTTTTTAAATACAGATACTTTNTCTTCTAGTATATCCATCATATCAGCATACTCCATACCATTACCACCAGCTCTGTTAAACTGGTTTAAGTCNTAAAAATATTGCTCGAATATAAGGTTTTGAGCTTGGTCAGCTAACAAGTTAAACTCTTGAGGTGTTATATAACCTCTTTGTTCTTTGTTTGCTATAGCTAATACTTTTTGATATACTGTATCTATACTTATCATTATTTATTTTTTTTATAAGGAAATATTTTATTAAGTGCTGCTCTTCTATCACCACAACCACAGTCCTTATCCTTGTTTATCATCTTTACAGCTTTGTGTATGCCTGTGGCTTTTGTTATCTTATGTATAGTGTCTCCTAGTCCTTTTGATTCCATATTTAAATTTTAGTAGTTTGCAGTCGCCCCGAAGAGCGACCGCTCCTACAGTTTGATTATTTTAATCGTTTTTCTATACTACTGTATATTTCCATACCTTCGTCAGTCTTAAACCAAGCGGCTAAAGCTGAGTACGGGTGTTCATCAAATGGAACATTCATTAGTTTTCTATCGTTTGAAGACCAGTGAAAAGTTCTATTGTCATCAGAAAGTCTTATAATACCTTGCTCATTAGCTATGATACCAACATTTCTCATTACAACATTATCATCATTAATCAACTCTAAAAACAAAATAGGGTTGCTTCTAGCAAATAGTAAACAATCTCTTTTAAGCTCCTTAGAACTCATGCTAGACACTTCAGAACCTATCTCTGTACGCATGATAGCTTCCATTACGTCTAACTCTAAATTTTTAGCAGCAACTAAAGCTTCAATTTCTTTTTCTAGTATTTCTACATCATTTTTAGCTTCTTCTTTTGGTTTAACTTCATAAAATAATTTATTAAGTTGTGGGTGATACAAACTCAAAAACTCTTGTAAAATTCTTTTTTCTCTTGGAACTATTAAAATTCCGTTTTCAAAAGTTACATGAGAAAGTCTATGTTGACCTTTCATTTCATCTACAAAAACTGTTCTTTGATTTTCACAGTATTTTATTTCTCTTTCGTATCCTAATTTTTCATCAAAAAAACTTAGTCCTGATGTTTGTATAGTCCAAGTTAGTGGAGACCTTCCTCTTGTTAAGACATATCTTCTGTCTTTTATTTCCCAACTTGGTTTTATTGTTTCTTTTAATTTTGGTTTTGGAGTTTCCATAACCGGTACTATTTTTTCTACATGCTCATCACCAGGATCTCCTGCGTAAGCTTTCTTTTCTTTTTTTGCCATAATAATATATAATATAAGTTAATAAAATAAAAAGGTCGAGGCCGAAGCCCCGACACTTTTAAATAATAAGGTTACGCAGTCTTCATTAACATGAAGTTATTTGCACCTTGAACAATTAAACATCTTTCAGTTAACATGTGAATTTGCATTGCATCTAAAGAAGATGTAATGTTTCCACCAACTGAACCAGTTACCCAAGACTTCATTTTTCTGTCTTCACCGTTTGCAGCTCTGTAACGTACGTGCAAGAATGGTCTCTTTAAGTTTTTACCTAAAGTTCCATCATACACAGTAGAAACACCAGCTGGAACAACAACACCACCAACTAGTTGAGCAGCAGAACCACCTCTAGTAGACTTGTCGTTTAAGTATTTCCAGTCAGTTTTGTAGAAGTCATAAGAACCTCTTCTGAAACCGTTGAATCCTAAGTTTAAAGCCATGTTAGCGTCGTTTTCAAATACTCCGTAAGAAGCACCTGATGCAACAGCACCACTTCCAGATATTTGACCAATCTGTCCTAGCATATCATCGAATCCTAAAGCAACAGTTCTATTTAAGAACATCATGTTCTCTTCGATAGCACCTTGCTTGTCAAACTCTTTTAGCATAACGTCAAATACAGCTAAATTAGTAGCAGCATTTTGACTTGTTTGTGGACCAGGAGTAATGTTACCTCTGTCTTCAATAGCAGCGAATAATCCTTCAGTACCTGCAATAGTTCCATCTGCTAGTGTTGGGTATGTAGGTAAACTTTGACCTGCAGCGGCAGCAGTTTTTCTAGCTTCAATCATTGCCATTTCAGTGTAGTCAGCAAAACGAGCTCTAGTGTCTCCTTCAGCTTTTAAGTACCAGTAGTAACCGTTCTGTCCTTCTTCACCAGTAACTTCAACCCATCCAATTTGCGTAACATCAGATCCAGCTACTTCGTAGTAGTCCTTCATGATGATTGGCTTGTTGTGGAAAGTTTTGAATTTAGGTGCGTTAGCAACAGTTCTACCTTCAGTAGCTTTAGTAAACTCAGAACCAAATACAAATAACTTAACATTTGTTGCTGCAGCAATTCCTTTTACAACAGGATTAGCGTTTACTTGTGCAAGTTCTGTTCTGTCATAAGGTAGTAATGTTAACTTACCAGTAGTACCATTTACCAATTCTACATAACATCTTATTTCTGCGTCAGCATCACTAACTAATACCATATCACCAACTCTTACACCGTGATCAGTAGAAGCAGCTAAAGCATTTCCATCAATGTCCGCCGTGCATTCGAATATAGATTTACCACCCGCCAAAGTAGTTGTACCTGTATAAGCTAAGTGTAATCTACCTTGCTCAGACCAAATCACTTGGTCAGAAGACATAGCTTCTTCAGCTCCTACTTGTGATAGGAAACCGGAAATTGTTCTGTTACCAAATACTTCAGCTTCCGCTTCCATTAAATCTGGTAAATATTGTTGTGCCCAACCTTTAGTTGCATTCGCAGTGAAGTCAATGTAATTGCTTCCTAAAGTTTGTTTTTGTGGGGCCGGCACACTGTTTAAGTTCGGCCCTGTTGTTAATGCCATAATTTTGTTTTTTTAAATTAATATTTATTTATTGTTTTTACTTTTAAAACCGTAAGAAGATGTTGAATCGTCAATTACTCTGAACTTAGGTCCGCTAGTATTATCGTTAGCAGGCATAGACTCTCTAGGGTCCATGTTGATATTTTTTGATTTAGCAACACTTTGCTTTAAAGCATCTGCCTTACCTTGTTCATAGAAGTGATTAGCAATAGAATCTGAATTCATCGCTGTAAACAGAGACTTATGATAACCCATTGCATCCGACATCATATTGTTTTTATCTAAAAACTTTTTAGTAAAATTATTTAAGTCACTTTGAGTTTTCTTAACCTCACCAGCATTTTTAACATTAACTCTGTATCTCTTGTCTCCAACTTTGTATTCAAAACCTTTGAATGTATCGTTGAAAACCTGATTAGTTTTATTAACAAATGTATTAGTTTGGCTATCAGCTACTTTTCTCCCCTCTTCTTCCTGTTTGTTGTACCTATTAAAAAAGTCCATTGCTTTTTGAGCTTCAGGTGTTAACCTTGACCCAGCTTTGATCTCTTCATAGTATTT
>JGI24005J15628_10001943_pt1 | contig 10754 bp, 8 predicted proteins | sample LinPmetageLP40_FD_15628 | JGI IMG/M metagenome (IMG submission 15628) | reverse complement strand
TTAAAGTGAGGCTATTTGAAGCAAATAAAAGAAATGCAATTACCATATTTGATGTGGATGATACTCTTGTAGTTACTCGCAGTAAAATTAAAGTTCATAATCCTAAAACAGGTTTTTCTACTGAACTTACTCCACAAGAATTTAATACATTTAGGAAAAGACCAAATGATAAGATGGACTTTTCAGATTTTCAAAGTTTAGATATTCTTAAAGCTGGTAAAATTATTGAATGGGTATTTTCTATTTTAAAAAGAACTATCCAAAAAGGTAAAGCTGTTGGTATTATAACAGCAAGAGATGATTCAAAACTTATTCAACAATTTTTAGCTCATAACGGTATTAATATAAATCCTCAATACATATTTGCTATTAATGATACTTCATTAGGATTTAAAGGATCAACTGCTGAAAGAAAAAAGGAAGCATTTAGAAAATTTATAAAAATGGGATTTAATGACTTTACCTTTTTTGATGATGATGAGGATAATATTAAATTAGCAAAATCATTAAGTAAAGAACCTGGTATAAAAATGAGAGCCAAATTAATTAAGAGCAAATGGATTCCGAAATTCAACGACTTCAAATAAAGCTAAATATATTTACATCTATCTTAAAACAGATTAGGGATATATCTAATTCATCTACTACAAAGGTTGGGTGTATGGCATTAAGAAAAGATTTTAGTAAAATTGCAAGCTTTGGCTATAACGGATCATACAGCGGTGCAGGTATTAATGAAAATACTGGAACAGAAGAAGATAGTCTTAGCCCAGGAGAAAGTGGTTTTATTCATGCTGAAGTAAATATGATTGCTAAGTTTAAGGAATATGATCCTAATAATTATATAGTACTTTTAACTCTTTCGCCTTGTAAGATGTGTACTAAAATTTTAGTTAATGCAGGATTTAAACATGTATATTGGATTGATGATTATCGTAACCAAGATCACCTAGAAATTTTTAAGCAGTGTAAAATCACTCACGGCACAATTGATTCTCTAATTAAAGACTACCATCTAATCAAAGACTGAATATATACAAAAAAAGTATATCCCAGTGATCTTAGAGGCAATAACATTTAAATTAGCTTTAGACTTTTTCATTTTCTTAAAAAAGAATCGTATAACTTGTACAAGTATTAAGGTTGATTTTTTTGATAGAGTAAAGCATGAATATATTGATTTTGCAGATGTTGCTGCAATGCAAGCATATTATAATAAAAACTATATCCCAATAGATAATTGTTTTTTAGGTGATTTAGTTTCTATTCAATTCTTTTTAGCTGAAAGTGAGCTTTATGATTTTACAACTGAATTTAGAGCAATAGATGTTACAAATAAATTTACATTAGAAACTGGATCTGCTTATGACCGCCAAAGAAATGCAGGAAGAAAGGTACTTATAGATAGACAAATACAATTAATCAAAAATGCTGTAACGGATTATGTTAAGTATTGGAGAGAATTAAAATACATCTATATTACTGGAATTTATTCACCTTGTTATGCAGAACCAGGGTGGTCAGAAAATACTTGGTGGCTTAAATCATTTAGAGAAGCATTTACAACAAGCAGGGATACATCTCAATTTCCATATTCAGATATAACCATTGTTGAAAACCCTCCAAAATAAAGACATCAATAAGAAGAATAAATAAAAAAATATTTAACATCAATGGCAACGTCATTTAATAACCTACAAGAATATATTCTTTTTAGAGTTGAGCTAAAAAGAGAACTATTCAATGCAGAGGTTGATACTAATTTTCAAATGGTATCTAACCCATGGGTAGAGTCTAGAGTATATGAGATAGGTAACATCGTTTATCATCCTGTAGTAGTAGATGATCCTACAACAACCGGAGAAGATCAGGTGCTAGTTTGGTGGAGAGCCAATATTAGAACTACACAAGGTGTATTTGATACATCTGAATGGGATATCATTGGAGGTATAGGTTCTGGTAAAGTTAGTGTAAAAGGTGCTAATAGTTTTGGAAAAATTAATGTTAACTCTACTAAAGCAACAGGTTCTTTACAAAATGGTAATGATGCATTAATGCAATCAACTGTTGGTGATGATACTTTTAATCTTATTGCTGGGCAAGGAATGCAGCTTCAATATAACCTAGCTTCCAAATCTATTGTTCTTATTAACACATTAGCTTCCAATCCAGGAGAAATAAATGTAGGCCAAAATATAGGCCAAGGTGTTGGTCATCAAGATGTTTATGCCGGAAAATCTGGTGTTAATTTACAATTTAAAGGATTTGATGTAAGTAATACTACAGGTACTGCATTATCAGTTAGTACTAATAATGTACAAGATAATATTGTTTATAATTTTAATGAAGCAAAAGTTAATCTTGCAAACTTAAATGATGGTGCGCCGTTAATTGGTATGCTATCCAATGTGTCTAGTGTAATTCCAAATTCTTTAGATATTCTACAATGGAATGCAGGTTCTGGTTTATGGTCACCAACTTCACTAGGTAGTTTAGGACAACAAAACATATATACAACTAGTTCAATAATTTTAGCAGCTGATAGAATAGTTAGATTAAATGGATCAGCTGGTAATTTACAATTTAATAGATCTTCTGATTTAAACACAGGAGTTCATATTCCAAACACTTCAAACAAACATCAATTAGAATTAAGAAATTCTTTAGCAGGTGGTGTGACTGGATTACAACATACTTTAAATAATACTATAAAAGCTAGAAGTGGTTTCTTTGGTACGGATGGATCCTATTATATTGCGATAGGTGCTCTTCCTGGTGGTTTATCTGTTGATGCGCTAAGTATATCTGCTAATAGTGAATTGTATATACCTCAATTGGAAGCTGATGAAGTATCAGCAGTTGATGGCTTTAAGATTCCTTTAGTAAATACTAATTCAGCGAAAGGTAGATTTGAATCTTCATCCAGTTTTAGGGCTTTCTCTTTACAGTCACATACTGGAACGTGGACTATGAGTACTTCACAAAAAGGAAGCTATAGTCTTCAGGGTGAAAATCCATTAGCTGGAATGACTTATGCTACTGCCGGAATTACTTCAAGTCATAATTATTCTGGTACATTATTAAATGGTTACAGTATGAGACTGGAATATAAGACTCCTTTCACAGCTGTAGGTCTTAATATACTACAATGGATGGATAAGGCCAATAGTCAATATATTGGTAGTCATATTCAGACTACTGGTACTGCTGCTGTTTTGGCAACAAAATTTATCGGATCTAATATTTCACTTGATAATAAATCAAACGCCTTAATTAATATTGGGGAAGTAATTGCATTCACAGATCAAGTAGGAGTAGGAGTTAGTCCACAGAGAGTTGGATTATATTCTAATGTAGTAGATACACAAAATAATGTACAAGCTGGTACAATTACAGCAAGTCTAATTGCCGATAGTGGTACATGGGCTGGTTACTTTGTAGGTTGTGTTAATATAGATAAAGGTGGATTAGTTCTTCCTTCTACAACTTTTGCAAATAGACCGCTATGTAATGATGTAAGTGGTGGTACTACCTCAGAAAGAACTCTATGGATTAATTCTGCAAACGGACATCTATACAGAGGAACTGTTGATGTAGAAGCTGCAGGTGGTGGAGGAAGTTCTACATTAGGTGGTTTAAGTGATGTAACTATTACTAATATACAAGATGATGATCTTATTGTATATAATAGTTTTACTGGGCAATGGGAAAATGCTTCTCTTGCTGCATATAACTTATCTGTATTAGAAAATACTGATGGTAGTGCTAGTGTTCAATTAACTGATGGTAGTGGAACAAGCGATGTTGATTTAATACCAGGTACTAATGTAACCTTTGTTATTGATGAGGTTGCTGATACAATAACAATTAATGCAACCGGTGGTGGCGGTGGTGGAATTGGTGCAACTGGTGCAACTGGTGCAGGAGGTATTGGTTCCACAGGTGCAACAGGAGCTGATGGTGCAACAGGAGTAGCGAGTATTAGTAATTCATGTACAAATAGTCAAACAAACCCTAGTTGGATTAGTTGGTCTAATCAATTAGCCGGCTCAGCTTTAGATTCTGTAGATACTAACACAGGTGGTGGTCTTATGTCATCTATGACTCAAGTTAATATTGGTAATAGTGTAGGTAATCCCTTACAATCACTACTTACTACTGGGGATCTAATTTCATTTGAAGAGAATGTCATCTCAGGAGTTGCAACTGGTGCTGCTGTGTTTGAAGTTACTGCTATAACACCAGGTGCCACATTTATTAATTTACAAGTAAACTATATAAGTGGCGGTAATTGGACAATGCAATCTGGGACTAACCGAGATATAGCATATTGTATATACTTGGCAGGTGGGGTNGGTCCTACTGGTGCAACTGGTGCAACTGGTGCAGGAAGTATTGGTTCCACNGGTGNAAGTGGATTTACAGGAGCCACTGGCTCTGGTGCTACTGGTGCAACTGGTACAGGAGGTATTGGGGCTACTGGATTTATTGGAGCAACTGGAAGTGGAGCTACAGGTGTAGGTTCAACAGGATTTACAGGATCAACTGGATTTATTGGGGCTACTGGATTTATTGGGGCAACTGGAATTGGATCAACAGGATTTACAGGATCAACTGGATTTAATGGTGCTACAGGATTTAATGGTGCTACTGGATTTATTGGTTCTACAGGTATAGGTTCAACAGGATTTACAGGATCAACTGGATTTAATGGTGCTACAGGATTTAATGGTGCTACAGGATTTAATGGAGCAACTGGAATTGGGGCAACAGGATTTATTGGTTCTACAGGATTTAATGGTGCAACTGGTTTTAATGGAGCAACAGGAGTTGGTGCAACTGGGTTTGATGGAGCTACTGGCTCCAGAGGATTTACTGGTTCAACAGGTGTCGGTTTTACTGGAGCAACAGGTGTTGGTGCAACTGGATTAACAGGCCAACAAGGTGCTACTGGTACAATAGGTGGACAAGGAGCAAGTGGTGCTATAGGTCAACAAGGAGCAACAGGCCAACAAGGATTTAGAGGAACACAAGGTGCCACTGGTACGCAAGGATCAACTGGATTTACTGGTTCAACTGGTGCTGTAGGTCAGCAAGGAGCAACGGGTACAATTGGTGGACAAGGAGCAAGTGGATTTAATGGGGCAACAGGTGCAACGGGTGCCATAGGTCAACAAGGAGCCACTGGTACAATAGGTGGCCAAGGAGCAAGTGGATTAACCGGACAACAAGGGGCAACCGGTCAACAAGGATTTAGAGGAACACAAGGAGCAACAGGAACACAAGGATCAACTGGATTTACTGGTTCTACGGGAGCAGTTGGTGAACAAGGAGCAACAGGTACAATAGGTGGTCAGGGAGCAAGTGGATTAACAGGACAACAAGGTGCAACTGGTGCAGTTGGTGAACAAGGAGCCACTGGAGCTGTAGGTAATCAAGGTGCAACAGGTACACAAGGAGCAACTGGTGCCATAGGACAACAAGGAGCAACAGGTACAATAGGTGGACAAGGAGCAAGTGGATTAACAGGACAACAAGGTGCAACTGGTGCAGTTGGTGAACAAGGAGCCACTGGAGCTGTAGGTAATCAAGGTGCAACAGGTACACAAGGAGCAACAGGTTTAACAGGCCAACAAGGAGCAACAGGTACAATAGGTGGACAAGGAGCAAGTGGATTAACAGGACAACAAGGTGCAACTGGTGCAGTTGGTGAACAAGGGGCAACCGGTACAATAGGTGGACAAGGTGCAACTGGTGCTATCGGTAATCAAGGTGCTACCGGATTAACTGGTCAACAAGGAGCAACAGGAACCCAGGGTGCAGATGGAGAACAAGGTGCCATAGGTAATCAAGGTGCTACTGGATCAATAGGTGGTCAAGGTGCAAGTGGATTAACAGGACAGCAAGGATCAACTGGTGCAGTTGGTGAACAAGGGGCAACCGGTACAATAGGTGGACAAGGTGCAACTGGTGCTATTGGTAATCAAGGTGCAACAGGATTAAAAGGAGATATTGGTGATCAAGGTGCAACAGGATTAACTGGCCAACAAGGAGCAACAGGAAGCCAAGGTACAGTAGGTGATCCAGGACTTCAAGGAGCAACAGGAACTCAAGGTGCAACCGGTGGGCAAGGTGCAAGTGGACTTACAGGATCTACTGGTGCAACTGGTGCAGTTGGTCAACAAGGAGCTACAGGTGATCTAGGTCCAACTGGTCAACAGGGAGCAAGCGGTACAATGGGAGCAACTGGAGAACCTGGAAGCGACGGGCTGTTTGGATCCACTGGATTCCAAGGTGCAACTGGAGCCGTAGGTATCCAAGGTGCAACTGGAGTAACTGGCCAACAGGGAGCAACTGGTACAATAGGTGGACAAGGAGCAAGCGGTGCTGTAGGTAATCAAGGAGCAACAGGTTTAACAGGCCAACAAGGAGCAACTGGTACAATAGGTGGACAGGGCGCAACAGGTGCCGTAGGTCAACAAGGATCAACTGGTGCAGTTGGTGAACAAGGGGCAACCGGTACAATAGGTGGACAAGGTGCAACAGGTGCCGTAGGTCAACAAGGAGCAACTGGTGCAGTTGGTGAACAAGGAGCAACAGGAACACAAGGAGCAACAGGTACACAAGGAGCAACAGGTTTAACAGGTCAACAGGGTGCAACAGGTGCCATAGGTGGCCAAGGAGCAAGTGGTGCCATAGGTAATCAAGGAGCAACTGGAACACAAGGTGCTGACGGTGAACAAGGTGCTATTGGTAAACAAGGTGCAACAGGTCTTAATGGCGCCGTAGGATTACAAGGTGCAACNGGCGGACANGGTGCTAATGGAGAACAAGGTGCTATAGGATTGCAAGGAGCAACAGGTTTACAAGGTTCTACTGGACCTATAGGTCAACAAGGATCTACTGGTGTAGTACTAGGAGCAACTGGTGCAACTGGTGTAACTGGTGATTATGGAGGATATCTTACAGCATATACCGGTGCTGCTGCAAACCAGCCATCTGCATTCCAAGCTAATAAAGCAATCACAACAGCAGCTGATTGGAAGGCAGCTTCTCAAACAATATACTTAGGTGCTGAAGGTAATGATCCTACATCTGGTGCTGCAATTGATTATCAGGTTACCAATACAGTATACTCAACCTGGAATTCAACAATTTCACTATCTGAAAATAAAGCTTTTATTAGAATCTGGGAATATGGATCTCCGGATAAAGTAAATTATTATGAATTTGACTATACTGATATAAGTACTACAAATGGAGCTGGTGGTGGTATTGAATTAGCTAAAGGTACTTACATAGGAGGTGCTGGTGTTACTGCATTTAGTAAACCTTTGGTTGGATGGGGTATGAATGGTAGTAAAGGTTTAACTGGTCCACAAGGTCCACAAGGTGCAGTAGTTGGCCAATCAACATTATTACAAGCAAGATTTTCAGGATATAGAATTGGAGTACCTGATTGGAATGGAGGAGTTAGTAATGGTAAATATGCAGTAGGTGGTGATATTCCAAATTGGGGCGCGCCAGATGCTCCTTCCCAAGTATACTATTTAATGGAGACAACTCAAACGGATACATTTAATACGGAAGATATTTTAGATTCTGGTTTTCATGGGCAAGCAACACCAGGTGGAGATTTAACTGGAGGATTTTTGAGAGTAACTGCATTGGCTTGGATGACAAATCAAGTAACTAATCCTACTTATTTAGGTAGAGTTAGAATATCAGTAAAGAAATTTGATATAACTCCTAATACTGCTGGCCTTGCAACACCAACGGATCAACCTACTGCTACAATTATAGAAAACACTTCATATCAAATAGCACCAAATACTATTCCTGGTCCGTTAGGAGCCTATTCATGGAGTTTTATTCTGGAGTCGGATGGACTAACTGTGACTCGTAATGAAATCTTTAAATTAGGATTTAGTTATGAGGTAGTAGATAATGGAGGAAATCCTATTACATTAGATGCTGGCGAACCGTGGGCAATTAATTGGAGGATGGAATATTGTATTGTATAAACTATATTATTAAACAATTATTATATTTAAGGTATAATAATAAATAGACAACAAATGCAAAAAGATAATATCGAGGAAACTCCACAGGAAGTCCATGAAAATAAATATTGGCAATGGGTTAAAGGAGAAAAATCTGGTGATGTAGTTACTATTAAGAATATTGACGATAAGTGGATAAACTTTAATGAAGGCGGTAGATTATCAAAAGATTTACAAAATGAATTTATACAACAATTAGACTCTGATATAGCAGGAGAATTTGTTAGTTCAACAAATAACACTGGCCCTCTTAATAATGGAGGGGCTATTATACCAAGCAATACACAACCTATAGAAACATTAGAAAAGGTTAAATCACCTATTAGAATTTTGTTTAATAAGCAAAAGAAAAATAATAAAGTAAAACTTCTCTTAGAATTTCCTGTAAACATTCCAACAAAAGGTGTGTATGAATTAATGAGTACATCATTTGATGAAAAAGAAGTTAATGAAGAACTAAAATCATTTATTTTGGATCAATTATCTGAAGATGAAATATTAGACTGTTTACATAACAGTGTACAATCATTAATTGAGAGCAAGTATAAAGGTGAATAGCACACTTTATAACTAGTAATATATAATAAAATTAATCATATGAGCGAGACTGCAAAACAAACTATACCTAATCGTCGCCAAAGAAGAGCGGCAATGAAAAATCAAGGAATCTTAAAAATGAAAAGTAAATTATCATTTAAAGAATGGTTGGAAATCTGTAAACAAACTAGAGAAAAAGGCAAAGAAATACATGAAGCTAATGTTGAAGCTGCTGAAAAATCTATATATGCTAAATTAGAACAATTTGAAAATGTTAAGATAGCTAATTGGAAAGAAGAAGGTTATACAGATAAAGAAATAGAAAAGTTAAGAGAAGCCTATTCTCTTATAATGGTTAAAGATAAATCTACTTGGCATGCTGATAAAAAATTAGCAAGAAAAACAATTAAAGAATTAACATCTACATTATATAAAAGAAAGTCGTAAATGATTAAAATAGTTTTAGAGCCAGCAAGAAATGGTGTTATTAAAAAAGTCATTGATGATAATCATGGTGGAGGAAGGGAGCATTTTACTTCAACTGATGTTTATGAATCAAATGAAAATGATAAGAATCAATTTAGTTATATAAAAAGATTCTTTTTTGATTTATGCGATGATATAGGGCTAGAACCAGGTAGTAAATTTGATAAAAATGTATTAGATATTAATACACGTTGGGGTACTCATTTTGAACCAACAGTTAAGGATATTGAATTTAAAATAAAATCTCTTAAGAATGAGCTTAAGGAACTAGAAGAATGGAAGAAGAACATATAGAATTTAATTTCATATACTCTAATGATGCACTACGCGTTAAAACATTTTTAGGAAATGTTCCTAGAAGTATAGAGTGTATAAATTATATGGATATATTTAACAAGCTTACAAAAAATGATTTTTATCAATATGAGCCATCTGATGCAGTAGTATCATCTTATTTAATGAGGCAATTACAGAATGCAATTAATCGTAATATATCCACAACGATATTTTATGTTTTAGGCAACTTAAATACAGAGACGGTTGGAGGAATACAAAGTTATGTAGAATCATTATCATCTAAACCTATTACTTATAAAATTTATCATTCACCGGATATTATGGTCAATGGCACAGCTGAGCTATTTGATGACATAATAGAATTTGAATGAAAACTCACAGAATATTTAATAAAGGACAAAATGTATACTGCTTATTAGCATCTCATACTAATCCTAATATACTTTTACCAGTTAAAGGTAAAATCTTAGATTCCAAATGGGATCCAGTAAATCCTCTTTATCAAATTCGTATTATTAAGTTCTATGATAATATGAAATTTTTAAAACAGCATTTCTTTGATATGAATTTCAGACATGTATTTGAAAATAGAGCAAGAAAAATGATTCTTAAAGCTGATGATTATAAAACAGCAAAAGTATTAGAAGATAGATTAAATGAAAAAGATAGAGAAAGATTTTATGTAGTTATAGAATCGGTTATGTGTACTAAAACAAAGGTTGGGTTATCAGAATTATTTGAAAAGGTACAACTTTATATGATATCTAAAAATCTAAAAGAAATAAGAGAAATTTCTGCAAGACCATTTTTTAAAGGTCCACTTTCATTAGATAGTATAAAAGAATTTGATGCAAGATATAAAAAAGGCTGGTTAGATAAATTTGAAAAAGGTGACCTTAATATTGATAAGTACCTTGACAGCCTAAGTTGAATATATAATAAAAATAAGACTCAAATATGGGACTGGTCCAAACTGACATTAGTGATTTAAACAGCGCATCTTATCCAAATCCAAACAGTAACTCAGGAGCAGTGCTTCCGGCTTTTGGTGGTGAGTCCGTTGGTTTTGCTGCTGATGTATCAGCTGCTTATGCAAAAGGATTTTATGCACAGGCTGGTAAACCTGCTCGTGCAACTGTGCCTACTAATATGGTAGACCAGGACATTCCTGTGGCTATTGGTAATAAATATGCTTTATTTAATTTTCAAGGATTTTATGGGGGAAGTAAAGAGGCACAAACAAAATTTTATACTGATCAACCTGATAATGCGTTAATGGGAGGTGAGGGTGCAAAAGGTCTTTCGCTCCCGAGTATGATAAACTGGTTTAGAGATAAGTACCCAAAAATACAATATTCACCATCAGAATTT
>JGI24005J15628_10001936_pt1 | contig 10770 bp, 12 predicted proteins | sample LinPmetageLP40_FD_15628 | JGI IMG/M metagenome (IMG submission 15628) | reverse complement strand
TCCTCGTCCGAAGTTTCCTCCATATTGAAATACATAAATATTGCAACAAATACTAGAAGTACGATCATCATTGAAGAAACAATTGCAATCATAGTCATACTCATATTATTAACATTTAACAACATTTTATATTATCATGAATCATCATACTTCAAGTAAATAAAATAGACCATCTGCAAATATACCTGGTATATTTCTGTCATTCTTTCTTTTAATTTTTATAATCTTCTTATGTTTCTCAATAATTTCTATTTTGTATTGTTGATTTTTTTCTCCTACCACTTCTATAATATCATTATTTGCCCTAGTAAAGATTGCTTTATGTTCTTTTATGCGATTTTGCAAATCGGTATTAATAACAAATTCATTATTATTATCAAACATATTATATATATTGTTTTGTCCTATCTTATTCCCTAATTGAACTAATTCTTTATTATTATAACCTACAAGAAAAACATCTTGATTACTTTTTTTGTCTGAATTTTTCTGTCCAATCAAATATAATTTGGTGCCTTCCACCGCGCCGCCACCACTGCCCGCCGCCGCCGCCGCCACGCTGCTGGTTTGAGTGGTAAATTCTGCAGTAACAATTCCTGCAGCTAGAGATGTAGTATAATAAAAATCATAATCATTCAATGTCATCAAAGTTTTCAGTTGAGTTACTGCTACAACTCCATCATTGTCTAATATTTTAACTTCATTTTGTTCCACAGAAGTACTTGCAGAAGCACTTCCAGAATATTTATATTCATGAGTTAACTTATATCTCACCTCATCATACATTTTAGCCGTTTGAGTTAATTCTTGTAATTGTCCCGATAAATCATTACCCGATAAATCAGTTATAAAATCCAACGTCTCGTCGTCTTGTGCAAATATACCCCAAATGTTTTCAGGTGTTAAATTCTCATCTGCCTCAGTAGATTCCTCTACTATACCAAATTGCTTTTGCAATGTTGTAGATTCAACATCACTAACATCAAATAAACTAAAACCGCTATCATTAATTTTTAGCGTAAAACTGTCTGGCAATGGATCATCAACAGTGGTGGAGCTTATAATTATATAATTACTTTTAGGAGTAGAAGTGGTATCCTTTCTTTCAAATTTAATCTTGATTGCCATTACAGAATCAACTTCATAAGTTATATTGTCTTCTTCAATGGAAGTTTCTAAATTATTTGTAATAGTAAATGCTATTGTGATTTTAAACGATTTGAATGTATCAGTTTCAAATCGCACATTTTCTAAATCAGTAAAATCAAATAAAGAGAAAGGTTCTTTATTTCTTGATTTCAAAATGCTCATATTGTTAGGTTGTGTAAATGTCTCTATTGTTGAACCTGACGAACCTGTTATAGAACATTCAGCAATTGGTTTATATAGTTTGGTTTCTTCCTCCTCGTCCGAATCCTTGTTTGAATCCTCGTCCGAAGTTTCCTCCATATTGAAATACATAAATATTGCAACAAATACTAGAAGTACGATCATCATTGAAGAAACAATTGCAATCATAGTCACACTCATATTATTATATAAAAACAAAACTTTCGTTGAGATATTTTTTTCATGTTTACAATACATTTGTGTTTTTCTCGTATTACGTTATTGAAATGTCACGATATTGTTTCGTGACTAGATAATTTTATCAATAATATTTTTGTGCGTCTTAGCATACATAGGCAATTTAGTCCCAAACACAACGATGTTAGGGTTACCGACAGGATATTTTTGTTCATTCAAATAAAGGTCCCATTGGTTTTGAAACCAACGTTTCTTTTCGGAGACTTTTCGTAAAGGAACAACCTTCTTTGAATGTCCAAAATCAATCAATTTAATATTCAATTTGTTGATTTTGGTCTTAGTCTTTACAACCATAACATTGTGTAAGTGTAGGTCAGCATGAATAAATCCATTTTTCCATAAGCACAGTATTATCTTGCGTAATTGTTTGATCAGACACATTTTGACCTTTTTTGAGTATTGTTTGCTCTTCAAGTAAGGCTTAAGTTCAGTGCCATCGATGTATTCCATAGCATGTATATAATAGCCTGGTACTAATGCAAGCATTGCTTTAGTAGGTATAAAAGGCTTAGATATAAACTTTTTGCAAGATGATGGTAATTTATTGTATAAATCGAAATGTAACATAGCCTCTTTGAGAAGCTTCTGATTTTTACTATATTTTATTGCATATTTGCGATGAGACTTTGGGTCTACAAATAGAGCAACCTCTCCTGAGACCCCACGCCCGAGTGGATTATTCATTAATGTACCAATTAGTTTTTCAACAACGATTTGAGTTTTGAACGAAGATTTATAAAGTTTTGTTTTCTTTGAGGCAACTTTGCATTGATAAGAGCGCACATCTGTTCTTTCTTTCCGACAGGATTTATCCCCAACGAAGTGGCTATAGATTTGATTTCGTCTTTTTTCAATATGGAACAGTTAAACTTTTTCCCTTTAAATGTATGTTTATCTTTGTTGAAGTTGTAAAGGATGCGGTCTTTTTGTGCAGTAGTTTTTGAATTGCGGCGGGGGCGTTTAACTATAGGTTTGATTAATTGCTGTGAGCCAAATGATATTCTGTTCATAAGAACATAATTCCAAACGTTTGAAACATAATTATGCATTTTGGAGACAAATCTAAGATCTATAACTCCGGTATAATCAATTGAACCCCAGTCACTGATGCCAATGGTAGGCATCTGTTTTTTGATTTCAAGGTCTGTTTCTAAAGTAGGCTTAAAGTAACCTTTAGTTAATGATTTTGTGTTTTGAACACCATATTTTAATTCGTAACCTTTCTTAGACATCCATTCTTCCAGAGCTGTCATGAGTTGTTTAAAGTTTGTTATCTTTCTCTTAATGCCGTCGTTATGTAGAACACCTCCTTGAACTGACATTGAAATCAAAGAAATTTGACTTTGTTCATTGAATTTGATATTTGGCATCAAGAATTGAGACAACTTAGTTCCAAGGTCTTCGATGTACTTTTGAATATCATCATTAGCGGTGCTACTTTTAAGATCTATAAGTTTTTGCTTAGTAAACCCAAGAGAAACCTTCACTTTACCGGACTTTGGTATTCTTAAACTGATGTTATGTTCTATATTTGAGATTTTGATTATACCTTTCATAAAACAAACTACATATTTCTTGTTATTTGTATTTTGAGTGCCAAATAGACCATTTTTGTCTTTTTTTATAGTTGTCTTGTTCAACAAAGCACGTCCGCGTCCTTGTTTTATAAGGCAGCCTCTACTGTCAGAACATATTTCAAATTTGTCAAATGTTATGTCACCGAATTTCATTGGAAACGAGCGATTTGCAATCTTTTGTTCAAAGAGTTTTTTAAGATCAACGTTTTGTGGTTCATTTGTGATCAGAAAATTGAGATAATTAGCGTACATTTATTATATTAACAAATTTTAAAACTTTTTCTGATTTTTGTTATTTTTATTTTTAGTCTGGAAACATCAATGATACAGTTCCAGTTTCGTGATTGGTATAGACTATCTGCCCGGAGCAATTTACAAATTTATTTTGGGGAAGCATTGTTGTCTTGGGAACTGAGCAGTATTGATCGTCTTTAGCTACCTTTTTGCAATATTCATATGTTCTAGAAGAGATGTCTTCCTTTGTATCATATCCTTGAAAGTCAGACTTGATTTTGCCATCACTTTTACGCAAATGACATTGAGCTTTGATACAATACGATCCGAATTTAGGAACAACTGGTGGCAGTTCTGGAGGCTTGGTATTGTCAACTCGTGGAGGAACTGCAGCAATGAGCTTCAAAATTACACCACTTATAACAGCACCAATTGTTTTTGATGGTGTCATTGTAATCATTCTATTAGATATTAATACAATTCAAAGTTTTAAACTAAGGATTCCAGCGAACTATAACATCAGTTGCAACGACAACCTTACCATATCTACGCATCATTTTACAAAAATGATTGTGTTCAGAGCAATCACCGTCAATGACACCCCAATCACATTTTTGCATACAGGAACTGCGAACAACGACAAACCCACCAAACGCACTATTAACTTCTACGATAGGCAGATGTGTATTTTCCCAGAGACCACGTCGCCCATTTTTCAATTCTAAAGCATATGTGTCATAGTATTGATTAGAAACGTCAACTGTTCCAAATGGTGTTGCCATGACACAACCGTTAGTTGTCTCAATTGCTTTGACAAGATGATCAAAAGCTTCTATATTAAAACGAACCCCTGTATCAACAATCAATGAATATTTTGATCCATCCCAAGTTGTACAAAGTTTCTTCATCATGTTACGATAATCAGCCATGTCTCGAACACGGTCTATTTGAGCAACCGTGCCCCACTTCAATCTATCGATCTTTTCGATACGGAAACGACCTTTTGCGCATTTAAAAAAATCCAATATTTGATGAGGGGTATCATCAGATGAATCATTCTCCATAATGTAATAGTTAAATGACATAGTTTTGTGATTCCTTTCAATAATACGTAACATAGACAATGTCAATGCTAAGTCGTTCTGATTATCACGAACGCAGAGAAATACATTAACTAGAGTTTCAGATTGAGATATTTCAGATTTCATTTTGTCCCATTTCAAATTTGTTTCTTTATCAATTATATGACGTTGTTTCAATTGTTCTTCCCTCTTTTTCAATTGTAATTCTTTTTCCTTGCATTCTTTTTGAACAATCATGAGTTGTTTGTGAGCTTCATTTTGTTGTTTCAATTGTTCTTCCCTCTTTTTCAATTGTAATTCTTTTTCATTACATTCCTTTTGAACAATCATGAGTTGTTTGTAAGCTTCACTTTGTTTTTTAAGTCTTTCTTGCATTTCTTTTTTCATTCTGATCATTTCTTTGTTCTCCCTTGATATTGGTTCCATTGGTTCTGGTTTTGGTTTTGGTTTTGGTTCTGGTTCTGGTTCTGGTTCTGGTTTTGGTTTTGGTTCTGGTTTTGGTTCTGGCTCAGCCTGTTGAAAACTTTTAATTTTATATTCGGGACTATTCCGCAAGACATTCTTAAGCCAATAAATACTCCTTCCTTTTTGAAGATGTGAACTATACATTTTGACTCCATCGTCATCTCCTTCGCGCTCTAAGACATCGCGATAGACTTGACGAACAAGTTCATCCATTGATATAATCCTTAAAAATGTTTTTCTAATAGACACACATTGCCAAATGTGGACAAGTATTCGAAAGGGTTATCTGGTGTGTTTCCACATTTCTCAAATGATGCTCCTTTAAATACAGAATTTTTGACGACATAACAGTTATGATAACCACAACAGACGTTGTTTCGTAATGAAGCCAACAAATTGACCAAAACATCAACAGAACAGTTGACATCTGATTGCAAAATTAGAGATATCTCTGAATCCCAAGTGGTGCACATGCTTTTACAGATGCTGTTAAGCTTTGTTTGTTCATAAGAACCATTGTTAATGCTTTTGTATTCACCTTGCTTGTTTCGCATCCAGTCGACGATAAGATTATCTGTGAGATCGTTTGAATCATGTTCTAATATGTAAAAGTAGAACGAGAAGTTATAAACTGAAATCATTACATCAAACATCTCCAAAACATGCGCAAGTTCTTCTTCGCAGTTATTAACAATCATGAATACATTAATGTTCAATGAAGATTGGTTGAAGGTATTGAGGACATTTGTTTGCCAAATTTTTTCAATTGTTTCTATTTTGACTCCACGGTCCAATTTTATTTTAAATTGTTCCCACATTGAATGATTTAGGTTTTTATGAAGTGTCTTTAAACAACGATTGTTAAGTGATGAAAATGTATCAATGTCGCAATCTTTCACGATAGGATAATCCAATTTTTTCATTAATTCCAAGGAGCACAAATCATCAAAATTTTGAGGGATACCATGAACAAAAGCGTTTTCCATGTTAGAAAAATACACAATATCGTCGTGATATCGCATACCATATTGGATACATTTCAATGTTATTTCATTCGGATTAATTTTTGAATTCAAGTTAAGATCTTTGCAAAGGTTAGTAATTGTCTTGTTCATGTTGAGCATGAGTTCTTCGTATTGAACAATGATTGGTGCAGATGTCAACATGTTTTGATTCCAGGTTCCAATAATTGCCTTGAAATCTGATTTGAAATGTTGAATCCAAAAGCATGGATGTTTTGTAACTGTAACCATGTCTTTTGATATACGGACACCGAGACTAGCCATGATGTCTTTCAATACGCTAAACCCGGTACACTTCATTAGTTTGTTCTTGGAAAATAAAACAAGCAAATAATTCAGATGAGGCATGTAATCATATGTCATCACATCACACAAGGTCTCGCAAATGATGCAGTTATACTTAAAGATGCAATATCTAAAGCTTCCGATTCAAATGAGATTAAAGTTTCCGTATGTTCTTATCCTGAGAATGATCTGTACATTCAGTGTAAGAACGAAGACGTCCAGGAACATAGCGACGACAATGATATCACATTGATTTTTTTAGAGCATATCAACGAAAGAGTTGTTCGAAAGGTTGAAGCGAAACGGACAATATTTATTCCAAATATAGAATGGATTACAAACATGGACATCAAATTGTGCAGAACTGAAAGCACGGAAATTGTTGCAAAAACAACATTCGCGTATCAAAAACTGACTGAATATTTTCCAGATGCAAAGATTCACAATACAGGGTGGACATCAATAGACAGAATTGTGAATGAAGAGAAAGGAAAGATGTTAAAATGTTTACATTTGAAAGGTGTATCAAGATACAAAGGGTCGCAGCAGGTTTTAGATATTTGGACAAGACATCCTGAATGGCCGGAGTTACATATTGTGAGTTGGTCGGACAATTCAATGAACGGGAACCTGTCTTTACCGAATGAGGTTAAAATACGTGACAATGTGATTTTACATCAATACAAACTGAATGAATCTGAATTGTCAAAACTGATGAATGAATGTGAAGTTCACATATGTCCAAGTTACAGTGAAGGGTTTGGTCATTATATAAATGAAGCGTTATCAACAGGAGCAGTTGTATTAACCACAGACGGTGAACCAATGAATGAATTGGTGAGACCAGAATACGGTGCTTTGATACCTGTTTCTACAATTCATAGAGTGAGAATGGGATTAGGGTTTGAGTTTACGGACCAAGCATTTGAAAGTGTGTTCAATGAGTTGATATTCACACGATTGAAGATTGGAATTGGAGATATGTCTAGGAGATCAAGAAGTGTTTATATAACAAAGAATGATTTGTTTTTGCAAGCAATTGCACAATTATTATTTAAAAGATAGAAATGAATGATAGATATGATGGATATAGAAGTTGAGTCGGATAAGAATAGCCGGCTAGTAAAACTGAGTAATATCTCAGAACGAATGAAATCTTTAGATCTCAAAACGATAGAAGAGATAATTAATGTAGGTGAAATTGTGTATTTTAGTGGACTGAAATGGGGCAAACAATATCTTCACAAGGATGAAATTCAAAAGGTAATAGACCAAATGAATGCAAAACAGTCAGAGTTTGAAACTGAAAAATTAATCATAAACGAAAAATGGGAAAATGTGGTTTCTCTAAAACAATCGGAATCTAAAATTAAAGAGACTTATTACGAAGAGACTATTAGAGAGAACAGAGAGAGGATTAAAGACTTAGAACAACAAGTTGTGAATGCAATATCTGTGGCAGGACGATTGGAATCGTTGATTGGAAAGGGAAGTAGCATTGATAACTCTGCAAAAGGAGATTTCGGAGAAAACGTTGTTGAACAGCACATTATAAATTGGTTTCCAAAATCAGAGTTGCAAGACATGTCAAGTTTCACAGCAAGAGGTGACAGAAGGTGGAAGTTGGACTACGTAGATTGTTTGGTAGAAGTTAAGAATGTCCAAACAATCAAATCAATTGATGTGCAAAAGTTCGAAAGAGATTTCATGTTAGGGATCAAGAATGGGCATTGTAATTGTGCATTATTCATATCTCTGAAAGCAGAGTCTGTGCCTACTAAGGGACAGTTTTGTATTGAATTTGTGGAAAATAGGCCTATTGTATACATAGCAGGAGTGTACAAGGATCAATTATTGTTAAAGTTTGCATTAGAAACGGTGATAAGTCTACAAGGTCATTTGAAACATTATCAAGAAATAGATGAAGATGATGAATCGGTGTCACGATTGAAAGAAGATATTGGAAATTATGTAAGAACGATAACGGCGAAGGTGAATGATATAATGAAGAATGTATCATCAATGAAAATAATGATTACAAATCAAGAGAAGACAGCGGCAGATATTTTAAAATCTAGCGAGATCTTTTGCGGGTTATATAAATTTGCACAAAGTGACGAAACGAACGACATTTTTGAAGAGACTGTAAACATGTTTGTAGAATTTTATAAAAAGAACAATAGGTACCCGATTGCAAGTGAGATTCCAAACTACAAACCACATATATTCAGAGACACGTTATCATTGAAGAAGATTAAAGCAGCGGCGATAAGCTATTTAGAGAACTTAAACATTTGATATATTAATGGAATCCGCAAAATGTCAAGATTTTGCGGCGAAGATTGAAATTTTGAAAATGAAGATTGACTTCTTAACTTTACAGAATGAATCGTATAAACAACAGATCGATAGATATGATGTATATATTAATCAATTGTTAAAGAGAAAGAATGATAATCATCAGAATGAATCATTGATTCAAAATAACAATGACAGGATTCCATTAATGGGGATTTACAAAGAAAATTTATCAAGATTGACGTTTGATGAGATAAGAGTCATATTGGAATCGTCTCCATGCATGGAAAAAATTGCTGAACTTATCGAAAATGGCATTTTTGAAGGGAAAAATGTTCCAATCATTAAAGCGATATCAAAGAACAAATTCAATTATTTGGATGAAAACAAGAACATTGTTACTATAACATTGCCTAAATTTGCTGAATTGTTATGTTCAGCGTTATTGGAAATAATGCAACCAGTTGCTAAACAGTTACATCATGAATACGACCACAATGTGCTTTCAGACAATACTGTATATACAGAAACCCAAATAGAAGCGGAAACAACAAAGGATGACAATAGACATAACAATATAATGATGTTAAAACAAAATGAAGACAGGATCAAAATATTGAAGATGTTTTCAAATCGCGTAAAATATTGAAATGCTTTTATCAAGTTGATTATAATTATGAGTGAAGCTGTGAAAGTGTTAATAGCCAAATGGGAAAACATTGACGATGAAATAACAGAGATACAAAAAAGAATGAAAGAATTGAAGAAGATGAAAGAAGAGATAACAGATCCGATCAAACANTTTATGATCACGGAAAAATTAGATNCTGTTCAACTGCCAGAATGCAAAGGCTTTCTGAGAATCAAATCGAAAGTAAAATATGCTTCAATAAANCAAGAATATATTAAAGAGACATTAAACAGTTTCTTCTCTTCTGCAGTAAGAACAAATGATCCGGAAACGCTTGCTAGCGAATCAACCGAGATGATTATGAACAATCGAGAATCTGAAGAAGTGCATGTGATAAATAGAACTAAGAAGTAAAGTCTTCAGTTAAGATAGGTTCGGATGAAGTTGTGCGGACATATAAAACCAAGAATGCACAAATGGCAGCTAGTGATGATATTTTTAATGCATCAGTTGCTTCTTTATCTTTATCTCTTGCTTTTTCAGTTTCGCTATCTGAGGTTTTGTAATTTCTTTGATAATATTTATAACTGAAAAATACAATTACAAAAGTCATTGCTGCTACAGAGTATGGAGATTTCATAAACTCCTTTGAGTCCATTAACATGGTGTCAAAAAAAATATTAATCATTTGAACGTGACTGTAACTTTAACATCATGGCGTTTTGCAGTTTTTTTTATTACATTTTCAATTTTTTCCTTNGGTGATTTACTTTTCTTGTATTCATTTGTCATAGTTGAGTCGATTTTTGTCATATTTTTCCGAATATAATCAAGAACCTTGTTTTCAATTGCCCATTTGAAAAAGTTGAGTTGAGCTATGGTTGTTTCGACGCTTATACCACCAGAGTTTAAAGTTATTCTTGTATGACGACGAAAGGGATCAAACTGCATTTTTGAATATGCTTTTAGTTGGCCTCTGTACATTACAAAGAGATTGAATGGGGTTTTCCCAATATAATAGATAACGTCGTTCTTCTTAGCGTAATTTGTGCACGTAAAGTCTATTATACGCAATGACATTTTTGACTTTCCATCTATTATGTCACTTATAAATTTCAATCTATCACCAACATTATACCAAGTCTTAAGTTTCTTAAGCAAGAGGTCTTGGCGATTTTCGATTTCAATCATATATAATAATCAAAAACCGTAAATGTCTTTAAACTATAAGCTGAACTTATGAATCGGATTAAATTTTCGAATTAAAAAATATAATCCGAATTTAAGATATGGGAGAGAAATCAAATGGTAAAAGGGTGCATTGGGACACAATGAAACAGTATGACAATCCGCTTCATAGTGTAAATCTGATCCCGAGTTTAAGACCAATCAAATCTGAACAAGATACCGAACCACTTAATTTGGACGACAGAACAAAGAAGGCAAATGATGAACGCAATGAAGAGTATAACAAAGACATTTTCTATTCATCGCAAAGACTCATGAAAGAAATACCGGAAGTTCTTTTTGCTATATCAGACGAAATCTTTAATTCAGACCTGGGCATGAAAGAAATATTTAAAAAGGAA
>JGI24005J15628_10001932_pt1 | contig 10794 bp, 3 predicted proteins | sample LinPmetageLP40_FD_15628 | JGI IMG/M metagenome (IMG submission 15628) | reverse complement strand
TGATGGAAGCAATAATGAGAGTAGAGATTGGTTCTGAAGTGTCTAAGATGAGTTCTAAGGAGCTTAAAAGAGATTTACTTATATACGCTAGAAATAACCCTGAGTTGTTCTTAGATCTTTTACAAGACGAGAACATACAGCTTAGAGATTATGGTATAAAAGCAACTGAACAAGGTATAATAAAACTTTCTTCAGATCAAAGAACATTTTTATGGGGTTCTAATAATAGAAAGCTAATGAATGTACCGTTTGACGAGCATCCATATTCAGCTTTAGCCGCTTGGTTTAAAACTGATGAAGGTATGGAAATATATTCAAACATAGAAAAACAATTACAATAATCAAACTGTAGGAGCGGTCGCTCTACGGGGCGACTGCAAACTACTAAGTAAGTTAAATATGAAATCAAAAGGACTAGGAGATACAATTGAAAAATTTACAACAGCAACTGGTATAAAATCACTGACACAGTTTATGGCTAGTTCAGGTATGCTTGGTAAGAAAGGTTGCAATTGCAATAAAAGAAAAAACACGCTTAACAAAGCGTTTCCTTATAAAAAATAAATAAATTATGGTAAGTATTGATACGGTATATCAAAGAGTTTTAGCTATAGCTAATAAAGAACAAAGAGGTTATATAACGCCTCAAGAGTTCAATTTATTTGCTAATCAAGCTCAATCTTCTATTTTTGAACAATATTTTTATGAAGTTAACCAATTCAATAGAGTTCCTAAAAACTCAACAGAGTACTCTAATCTTGTTGATATTGTAGATGATAAAATAGCACCGTTTAAAAAAAGAGAAGACACACCTCCTGCCGCGGGTAACAGTATTTATAATATACCGTCATATGTTTATAAATTAGGAACTGTAAAGTTTTTAAATCCTAATGGTAGAACTTACATTGTNGATGAAGTTAAAGAAGACGAGTACGTNTACATGATNGATAGTCCTTTAACTAAGCCAACTAGAAAAAGACCTGTTTATGTAAGGTTTGCACATAACAATTTAACTGCAGAAGTAATACAAGTTTACCCAAGAATAACGTCTGGAATTCAATACACTTATATAAAAAAACCATCTAAAGTAAACTGGGGCTACGTTGTTGTTGATGGAAAAGCACTGTACGATGCTACTATTGCAGTTGATTTTGAGCTACATGCGTCTGAAGAAAAGGAGTTAGTTTTAAAAATATTAGCATTATGTGGAATTTTATTAAAAGAAGCCAGTTTATATCAACTAGCAGCATCAGAACAACAACAAAGTATTCAACAAGAAAAACAATAAATAAATGGGATTATTAAACGAAACAGCTAGATCTTACTACGAAGGTGGTGATGGTGTGCAAGGTAGTGGTGACGAAAACTATGGTAGCTATCAATTTACTTCTTTAGAAGATATTATAAGTCAATTTATAATCGCTTACGTTGGAGAAGATAAAATAATTCCAAAAATAAAAAGAACAGATGTTTCTTTTCACGCTCAAAGAGCTTTACAAGAATTAAGTTTTGACACTTTTAAATCTTGCAAATCAATAGAATTAGAAGTTCCAAACTCATTACAACTACCATTACCACAAGATTACGTTAACTACGTAAAACTTTCTTGGTCAGATTCAGCTGGTATACAACACTTGTTATATCCTCTTTCTAAAACATCAAATCCACTAGCTTTTCAACAAAATGACGATGGTACTTTAAAGTTTGAAGAAAACACTTTTCAAGGAGATGCTACTTTACCGTTTCAAGAGTATGGTATAACATCTACTAATCAAATGTCAGATCAAGATGGAGATGGAAGTATAAAATCAGAAAACCCTTTACCACAGTTTAAAAAAGAAACAAGAATTGCTTTAAAAAATACTAGTGGTTATCAAGGTAAATACGAAATTAATTACGGTGCAGCTACAAATACAGCGTTACACAATATGGTTATAAACTTTTTCACAGCAAATCACGATATAGAGGTTGGTATGAGAGTTTATGGCCCTGGTATACAACCTAATACTACAGTGAAAAGTGTTGGTGCTACTACTAATAGTAATTTTCCAGGTATGGGTATAATCATTACAAATCCTATTCATGAAAAATGGTTGTTAGATGGTCAACCAACTACAGGAAATACTGGCGCCCCAACCTCTGGAAGTACTAGTCCTAGTTATTACAAAACTACAGAGCTTATATTTGTTGATTTAAAAAAACAATCAGACACAGGCACTAAATATAAATCACATACAAATGAAATAAATCACCACCATCATAGCCACGAAGATTATAATGATAGATTTAGTCCAAGAGGAGCTAGATATGGTATTGAGCCAGCACACGCTCAAAACAATGGTTCTTATTATATAGATTGTGATAGTGGTTTAGTTAATTTTAGCTCTAACATTTCTGGAAAAACTGTAACTATAGAATATATAAGCGACAGTCTTGGTACAGACTCTGAAATGAAAGTTCATAAGTTTGCTGAAGAAGCAATGTACAAGTGTATAGCACACGCTATTATGTCAACAAGAGCTAATGTTCAAGAATATATAGTTGCAAGATTTAAAAGAGAAAGATTTGCAGCTATAAGAACTGCTAAATTAAGATTATCTAATTTAAAATTAGAAGAATTAACTCAAATACTTAGAGGTAAATCTAAGCAAATAAAAAACTAGTATATGGCGGAGATTAAAAATAATTTCACTAAGGGCAAGATGAATAAAGATCTTGACGAAAGACTAGTTCCTCGTGGTGAATATAGGGAAGCTCTTAATATACAAGTATCAACTTCAGAAGGACCAGATGTTGGTGCTTTAGAAAACATACTAGGTAATGAAACTGTTTCTTCTGAAAATTTTGTTGATCAAGGCGTTTTTTGTGTTGGCTCTATTGCCGATGAAGCTAACAATGCTCTATATTACTTTGTTTCTAGTCCAGATGCTGGATATGTAGAATATCAATATTCAAATGTTCAAACTCCTAATACTATAACCTCTTGGAATAACTTAGAAGCAGTTGTACAAGCAAGTGATAATTTTGTGTGGAGAGATAAAATATTAAAAATACAAAATGGTAATATAACACCTGTTTTTGTTGATGGTTACCAAGTTAAAACAACTTTTGCTGACAATAATGATGGTGCAGGGCTAGGTCCTGTGTACCAATTAAACGCAACATCGGGTATAAGCGCGGGTATGGTGTGTTATTTTTTTAATGGACCAAATCACGGTTTAATTAGTCAATCAGGATCAGGAGAAAACACTTTCAGTGGACCTTCTGATGAGCTTTATGGTGCAAGTCAAAGTTTAAATCCTGTTTTTTATGGAAGTAGATCTGTTAGAAGAACTGTTATAAGCGCTGTGTATAACGGTTCAAACATTGAAGTTGTTTTTGATAAGGATTTATCAGAAGAGCATCAAAATAATCAAAATCTTTTAGGAGAAATGGCGTATGTTAACGTTTCAGATCCAGGTTATAATTATTTAGTTTTTGTTAAACCAAGACTATTAAATTTTGATTGTGGCAGTATGGTTACTGGTATAAATATTTTAGATGATTTTTTAATGTGGACTGATAACAAGTCTGAACCAAAAAAAATAAGTATAAAAAGAAGTATTGAAGGTACTCCAAGCGCTTTAAAATCTACTTTGTTGCTAGTTCCTGAAAGAGATATTGTTTTAGAAAGCAATATTTTAGTCAAAGAAGAGCATATTACTGTTATAAAAAAATATCCAACTGATAAATTAATTGTAGAGCAAGGATCAGAAACACCTACTACAGCTGAGTATGATGGTAATTTTGTTCAACAAATTGGTAGTTCTGGTGTTTACGAGCTAGTTGAAGTTGGTAAAATAATACTAGCTAAATTTGGAAGTTTTGACAATGGAAATAATTTTGATGCTGGTGATGAGTTAAGATTTTTAAATCAAAGTTCTTCAAGCTCTCTTCCTAGTATCTTTGATGTTAGATGTAAAGTTGATGAAAATTTAAGCGGGCAACCTGTTGATCCATCAATTCCTGGTCAAAACTGGCCAGCAAACACTTACAAGTTAGAAATTCTTAGTGTTTCTCCAACAACACCTTTTGACTCTGCTGTTGATTCTTTTTCTGCTGGACCAGAAACATTTAATGTGGAAAGAGTTTTAGACAATAAAAGTTTGTTTGAAAAAAAGTTTGTTAGGTTTGGTTATAGGTGGAAATATCAAGATGGTGAGTACTCTTCTTTTTCTCCTTTTACAGACACTGTGTTTTCTGCTTCTTTTTTTGAATACGATGCTACGTTAGGACATAACAAGGCTATGCTTAACTACTTAACAAGTATAAAGTTAAGACAAATTATTGCAAAAAATATTCCTGATGACGTTGTTCAAGTAGATTTGTTATACATAGAATCTAACTCTACAACGGTTTATATTGTTGATAAAATAAAGTTTAAAGATTACCTTAATATACCTATTGGTAAAAAAAATGATTTGTTTAATCATTGGACCGCTAATCAATACAATATTAAATCAGATCTTATATACTCAGCTGTACCAGCAAATCAAATATTGAGACCTTGGGACAATGTACCAAGAAAAGCTTTAGCTCAAGAAGTTACTGGTAATAGACTAGTTTTTGCAAACTACTTACAAAACTATAGCATAATAAACGAGCAAACAGGTTCATATACAAAGCCTATGTTAACTGCTGGTTTTGCCAAAAGATGGAACGTAGGTCTTACTACTGTTAATTTTTCTAATCCTGTTTTGTATGACACAATTTTCCTTGACAGCATTGGTGCTCTTTTTCCTGAATTAAACTTTCCTTATCTTTATGAAAAAAAAATAGAACCTTTAATAGCTTCACCTTCTTTAAAATCAATTAGATCTTACCAACTAGGATTTACTTATTTAGATGAATATGGTAGAGAAACTCCAGTGTTTAGTAACAGCGAGGCAACTGTAGAAATACCAAAAAAAGAAGCTAATGAAATAAATTTATTAACTTCTAGAATTAATACAACTACTCCTGATTGGGCAAAAAGCTTTAAAATGTATATTAAAGAAATATCTAACGAGTACTATAACTTAGCGCTTGATAGAGTTTACAAAGCTGAAGATGGTAACTTGTGGTTATCATTTCCATCTTCTGAAAGAAATAAAGTTGATGAAGAAACATATTTAATACTTAAAAAAGGTTCTGATTCTAATAGTTTAGTTACTCCTGAGGCTAGATATAAAATTATAGCAATTGAAAACGAAGCACCTGACTTTTTAAAAACAAAAACAAGGTTGCTAGCAGAAGGAGTTGGTGTTGTAAATGGATCAAACCCAGCTATACAACATTTATTTGATGATGGTTCTGGTGTTTCTTTAGCTCCTATACTAGGTACTGGAGAAAAGTCATTTAAAATAAGTGTTGATAATTTTGCCGACGAGTCTAGTGTTGATTTATCTACAGTTGAAGGTTTAATGCAATTTGATTTTAAAGATAACACTGGTAAATTTTCAAAAAAATACAACGTTGTAAATATATCTAAAGATAATGATGCATACACTGTTGTCTTAGAAACACCTATTCTAGCTGCAGAATCTTGGATGTTTGAAGACTTAACAACTATTCCTTTTACAGACTCTCTTAAAATTCGTTTTTATAAAAGCATTACAAGAGTTAAACCAGAGTTTGATGGAAAGTTTTTTGTAAAAATAAACGGTGATTCAACTGCTGCAATTTTTTTAAATACAAATGCAAACTCAAGTTTACAGTATCAAGTTGTAGCGTCTATGAGTACTTATTACTTTTCAGATACTGGAAAATTTGGAATAACTGAAGGTGCTACTGGTAACACAATTGCTTTATCAAATGTTGACAGCGTGTGGAATTATTACACATCGTCAGGGGGTACAAACCCTCATACTGGACAAGTAGGATCAATAATACATCCAGGTTCTGTTAACACCCCAGAATCAAACTTAGGGGTTGAATCTACTGATGGTGATAGAGATTGGATTAACGCTTTAGATTTTGGTACTAGCACTGTGCAAAGTAATTGGTTTATTGACGAAGTTTATTATGCTGGATCACATGCAATTTCTAGTAGTAATAGTGTTAACTCGCCTAACCATGTTACTAATTCAGCGTCGCAGTTTAACTATGGTAATGGTATTCACGAATCTAACAACCAAAACTATATAGAAGTTTCTTACTCTAGAATACTTCCAAGTGCAGTAACTGGAACTGCTGTTTTAAACAAAACAACAGCACCTGAGATTAACTATGCTGATTTTAATGACGACAGAATATGGGAGGTTGGTAACGCAATAAACAACAACCATGTTGATCAAGCTGATATTGTAAGTAAGTTTATAACTGGAAGTCAGTTTAGAATTTCTGGTGATAGTTCAGCAACAATATACACTATAACAGGTAATGTAACAAAAGAAAGAAGATATAATTTTGCACAATGGGCTCTTGTTCAAACAGCATTTGATAACTGGTTTAATACTTGGACCACTACTAATACTGATGGAGATACAGCGCTGTTTAACCGTTACGAGCAAATGTGGAACTTGTTTGGATCGCCAGAAAACAGAAGGGTTTCTTATTTAATACCTGTTGACAAAGATGTTAATACTACTACAATTAGCGATGGCACTAACCTTTTACCAGTAACAGCGCCAGATGTAGACAACGGAACAGCTAATGGTAACACACCAGTTATAATACAGTTTATAGAGCAAAGAACTGACGATGATAATGACATACTGCTTAGTAATAACCCAGCTATATTTGAAACAGAACCAAAAGAATCTATTGATGTAAATATATTTTACGAAATAAGTGATGCGTATCCTACTTCGCTAAACATAAACACGGCTGAGCGTTGGGTTCCAAAAGGATCTGTTGTTACTTGTAAAACGCATCCTGGTTTTACGGCAAATATCGTTTCTGCTATTAATTCTGCTATGTTTGTAACTGGTTTTGAACAAGGCACAAATGGAAAATTAATTATAAAATTTAATTACCCTTTAAATTATCTTGTAACAGGAGCACAAGAGCTTGCTTTTACAAGAGCAGACGGTGGTTTTACAACTTTAACTGGTGATTGGTATCCATCAACACCTGTTGTTATAACTTCTTTGACTAATCCTAATTCAGGCCTTAATTTTTTTCCTGACGAAACTGGTTACGAAGTTAACGTAACAGACTTAGGAAAAACCAAATTAGGATTGTCTTGGTTTAATGCTTATTCTTTTGGAAATGGCGTAGAGTCTAATAGACTTAGAGATGATTTTAATCAAGTTTTTATTAGTAAAGGTGTTAAAGCTTCTACAACTTTAGAGTCTAACTATGAAGAAGAAAGAAGGCATAATGGTTTAATATACTCTGGTATTTACAACTCTACAAGTGGTACGAATAATTTAAATCAATTTATACAGGCAGAAAAAATAACTAAAGATATAAACCCTACCTACGGTAGTATACAGAAATTATTTAGTAGAAACACTGATTTAATCTCTTTTTGTGAAGACAGAGTTATAAGAATAGCAGCAAATAAAGACGCTATATTTAACGCTGATGGTAATCCACAGCTTATAGCTAGTCCAAACGTGTTAGGCCAAGTGTTACCTTTTACTGGTGATTACGGAATATCTAAAAACCCAGAATCATTTGCTTTTGAATCTTACAGGGCTTATTTTACAGATGCAAAAAGAGGTGCAGTTTTAAGATTATCAAAAGATGGTTTAACAAACATAGCAGACTACGGTATGTCTGATTATTTTAAAAAGAATTTAAAATTATATGACAAAGTACTTGGTTCTTATGATGATAAAAAAGAAAACTACAACTTAACCTTAGCAGATTACAGCTGTAACAAAGAAGGAGATAATGTTGCAAAAACTGTTACGTTTAGCGAAACAATAAAAGGTTGGACTAGTTTTATGTCTTTTATACCAGAACAAGCTATGAGTATGGAAAATAATTACTATACTTTTAAAGATGGAACACCTTGGAAACATCATGTCCCGAACGTTGACAGAAATACTTTTTACTATGTGCCTTATCCTTCTACTGTTGAGTTTTATTTAAATCAAGAACCTGATTCAGTTAAGTCTTTTAAAACATTAAATTATGAAGGTAGTCAAGCTAGAGTATATGAAGAAACAGTTGGAACTATAGACTCAAACCCAGGGCAAGGTTATTATAATTTACAACCAAAAATTGGTTGGGATGTTTTATATATAAAAACTGATTTAGAAAGTGGAAAAATACAAGGTAATCAATTTGTAGAAAAAGAAGGTAAATGGTTTAACTACATACAAGGAGACAAAGATATAATAACAAGCGGTAATTTAGATAGCAGTAATTTTAACATTCAAGGTATTGGTAGATCATCTTCTTTACCAGCTTCTGTTTTTGGCTGCACAAACCCTAACGCAGTAGGTTATAATCCACTTGCCACTGTTGACGATGGTAGTTGTGGGCCGATGATTATCTATGGATGCATGGATAATGGATTTCAACTAAATAGTGTAATTCCTGGCACACCTGCTTATAATTACTACCCTGGAGCTACTGTAGATGATGGTTCGTGTATTTACGATGGATGTATGAATGCTGTAAACCCTGTTCCTGGTGGAATTGCTCCTAATAATTACCAAAGTTATTATACTGTTGACTTAAATAATTCTTGCACTTACGATAATACGTATGATTGTAACACTTTAACTGGTGGTTTTACGATAAACACTGTGGGTACTGGAACTTACACTGTTCAACAAGATGCTATTGACAACTGCCCGCCTTGTGGATCAAACTCTACTGTTGGTTGCACTGACTCTACCATGATGAATTACGACCCAACACCTGGTGTTTGTCATGATCAAACTACTTGTATACCTTATACTTTTGGTTGTTATGATGACGGTAGTTTAGATACTACATTAACAAATGGCGCTGGCTATCCTTTATTTGTACCGCTACAAACACAATTAAACAGTGCTACTAACAATAATTGTACCGTGGGTGTGCTACCTTATTTTCATAATTCCTATAGTTATACAGATCCATTTGTAAACAGTTCAACATATAATACTGTTATTAATGTTTCAGCAAACAACGTTATTTCACCTATGCCAACAAACGCCGGTATGGATTGTGGCTGTGAATATACTGGCTGCATGGACAATACAAACTCTAACTATATGCCATGGGCAACAACAAACGATGCAACTATGTGTTGTATAGATGGTTGTACCGACATAACTGCTTTAAACTATGATTCCTCGGCAACTTGTGATGATGGAAGTTGTCTTTATACAAGCTGTGCTTTAGTAACGCTAAGACCATCATCTCCTTGGAACTTAGATTTAGATATTATTGGAAATAATAACCAAAAATATTGGAGTTATATTGGAAGCGACGTTTTTGAAAAAGTTCTTGAATACGCTGGAAATAATTTAACAGGTTTTTATGGTAGTTTTGACAATGATCCTAGCAATATTTTTACTGACACTTTTGTTTGTACAAAAGCTTTTAACAATACTGAGCAATTAAACATTACTGGTCACCCTGCTCCTCACGTTTCCTCTCTTTTTGTTAGTTCAGAACCACATGGCACAATTCAAAATTTAACTGGATTAGAGCAGTTTGTTGCAGAAGCAACACAATCATCTGCGGATCCATATTTTAAACATTTAAGGTTACATCTTTTAAATTTTACTTCTTTTATAAACAATGATTCAAGATCAGGCAGTCCTTATGCTGGTATTAACATGCTTGAAACTATAGTAGATATTAATAAGAATTTTGAAACTTTGTCGTTAAAATCAATAGACTTAACAGCAGAAGGAGTTTTAAATTTACCACCTAGCACTTTAAAAGTTTTAGAGCTTTGTGACACAGGCCTTGAAGGTGTTGATATAACATCTACAAACCATCCAAACATACACACTTTAGCTATATCAAATCACCCTGTTGTTGGTACAAATGCTAACTGCATTATTTACGCGCAAAACTCTACTTTTAGTCAAAGAACTGCTTTTCCTGGAGTTTGTTACGATCAATCAGACCCAGATTACCCATCACAAGCACCAAATTTATCACTTAATTACGGTTTAAGCAACAGCACACATCGCAAGCTTGGTTCTAGTGTACAGTCTGGTAATGGTGTTCCAAATGGAATGTCTACAAGTAATATGGGTAATCTAAATGATTTTGCTGCAGATGTTTCCAGCAATAATGGAGTTGTTACTGTTCAACAAACTAGAACCGCAATATTTCATAGACTAATTTTAATAAACTTACCAGAACTTGAACATGTTTATATTGAAGATGCTTGGAATTACGCCAAAGCACAAAATCAATATACAAACTCTGGAGCAACTCAACAATTAAAACATGCGGGTTTCACAACGCTAGGATGTCATCCAGATTTAAAAATACACGTTGGCTCACTAAGCAGAATAAATCAATTTGAAGGAACATACGGTACAAATAATCCGAATAGTGATTATTACTCTACAAATTCAAGTAATTATTTTCTAAGGTATTTTGGACCAAATCATAGATTTGTAATATAAAAACATGAAAGAAATAAAAAAATTTTTAATAGACACTTCACCAATTCCTAATAGTATAACAACAAAAACATATACTGTTGGCGGTGACCCAGGCGCTTCTTTTAGTTTAATTGTCATGAATGAAGATTTTCATTTTTACAATTTTCCTGAAAAAACAGAAACTGGTGCAAAACCTACCGCTGCTTTTTCGGCGGCAGCTGTGGAGTCAGATATAATAACTATAGGTAGTTCTGGTGTGTAT
>JGI24005J15628_10001931_pt1 | contig 10798 bp, 12 predicted proteins | sample LinPmetageLP40_FD_15628 | JGI IMG/M metagenome (IMG submission 15628) | reverse complement strand
TTTTAAAGTCCCTTAGCAAATCTGAAGGATTGTTCTCTTTCGCTCTGAATATCAAGTGTACATGACTTGGCATGATACACCATGCATATATTTCCATCCCCTTATTCTTTCTGCAAAAACCCAAACTCTCAATCATCGCCCAACAGTAATGATCTCTGATGAATACATCTATCCAGTATACCGTTGCAAAACTCACAAAATACAAGCCTTCCTTGTTGTAAAATTTATACTTACGACTCATGTTTCATTTCTTCTTTCTAAATGGACACGAGCTACAAGCTCGCGCCAGCAAGGGGACACGAACCAAGGAGTCAGAGATTAATCTCTCACCTCTTTTCTGCTTTTCACTATGTCCACTGCCAAATATATCGCTTCACGCATGGATTGTTCATTGGCCTTATTTTTTCCAGCGATATCGTAGGCAGTTCCGTGATCTGGCGAAGTGCGGATTGCTGAAAGCCCTGCTGTATAGTTTACGCCTGATTCAAAGGCTATTGTTTTGAACGGAATTAGCCCTTGATCATGATACATGGCCAGCACAGCATCATACTTGCGATAGGTGCCTTTTCCAAAAAAACCATCTGCAGGAAATGGTCCATAGCAGAGATGTCCCTTGTTCCTGTATTCTTCTATAACAGCTGAAATGATTTCCTGATCCTCGCTTCCCAGTAACCCTTCTTCTCCTGCGTGTGGATTGAGTCCGAGAATTGCCACTTTTGGTTTGGCTATTCCAAAGTCTTTTTTGAGCGATTTGAGAAGGATGTTTAGCTTGCTCTGGACACGTTCCTTTGTAATAGCAGCACTTACCTCACTGATAGGAATATGCCCAGTGACTACTGCAACACGCAAGTCTTCACTACAGAGTAGCATCAGACTGTCTTTCGCTTCAAGTTCTTTTGTGAAGAATTCAGTATGGCCAGCAAATTGAAACTCTTCACTTTGAATATTTTGTTTATTTATAGGGGCTGTGACGACAGCATCTATGATTCCGTTCTTAAGATCTGCGGTTGCTTGCTGAATAGCTTGCAAGGCGGCATGTCCAGCTTCTTTTGTTGATGAGCCTGCTTGGATTTCAAGGGTGTCTTCCCAGCAGTTAATTACATTAACCTTTTTAGTGTGGAAATTTCCAGGCTCTTTTACCTGAACATAATTGAATTCTTCAATCTCCAATGCTTTTTTATAGTAAGACAAAGTTTTTGTAGAACCATAAATAACAGGAGTGATATGGTTGATGATTTGAGGGTTTTGAAGGGATTTGATAATTACCTCAGGTCCGACACCATTTATATCACCGATGGTAATACCAATGATCGGCTTACGTTGATCTTTATTCATTCTGTCTTTCATGTTATGTAGTTGGTAAGATACTGATTCACTTTTCGTGTTCCAATTTATATATCATCTATAAGTGGGTGACATTATTTTATAGAACACATATTATATCGGACAGAGTGATATATTTACAGCCAAATATAATTAGTCAAGTGGCGAAGAAGACAAATTACGTTAGAGCAAAGAAGCATTTAGGACAGCACTTCCTCAATGACGATTCCATTGCGCAAGATATTGTAGCGTCATTGACACTGCACAATGGCTATAAGAATGTACTGGAAATTGGACCTGGCATGGGTGTGTTGACAAAATACTTGTTAGAAAATGACAAGTTGAATACTTACGTAATAGAAATAGACAAGGAATCGATTGAATATCTAAACACCAATTTCCCGAAGCTCGATGATCACATTCTTTCGGGAGATTATCTCAAGCTGGATGTGCGACAACAGATCGGTAACAATCATGCGGTCATCGGCAATTTTCCATACAATATATCCTCTCAGATCTTTTTTAAGATATTAGAAGATAAGGCACAAGTGCCGGAGATCGTATGTATGCTACAAAAGGAAGTTGCAGAGCGACTTGCTTCTCCTCCAGGAAACAAGAGCTATGGAATTTTAAGTGTTTTGCTTCAAGCCTATTATCAGATAGAATACTTGTTTACCGTGGAACCGGACAAATTCAATCCACCCCCGAAGGTCAGATCTGGAGTGATCAGGTTGCGGAGAAATGAAATTGAATCGTTGGATTGTGATGAAAAATTATTCAAAAGAGTGATCAAACAAGGATTCCAAAACCGTAGGAAAACATTGCGCAACGCACTAAAACCGCTAAATTTGCCTGGGCAGATTGAGAAAATGGAACTGCTTAATAAAAGAGCGGAGCAACTTTCGGTAGATGATTTTGTAGGGCTAACCCAAGAAATAACAAAGTGGAGCAAGTAATACCTTTCGAACTCTCAAAAGAGTACCTTGAACGATTTGAAGAAGCACTTCAGGCGCATGATGAAGTGTTTATTATTGAATCGTTGGAAGGGGTGATGGCTGCAGATGTATCTGCTCTGCTAAATGAGTTTGATGCTGATGAATCCAAATATGTCATAGATCTCCTTGATAAATCTGTCGCAGCTGAAATTATCAAGGATCTGGATGAAGACACGAGAGGACGCTTTTTGAAATATTTTGATTCTCAGGAGATTGCTGGTTTCGTAGATAACCTTGAGTCTGATGATGCGGTCGATCTCCTCAATGAACTGCCAGTCAAGCAGCGAGAAGAAGTTATTTCAGGCATAAATAATAAGGAAAAGGAAGCCTATATATTGGATCTGCTTCGCTACGAAGATGATGTCGCAGGAGGGTTGATGGCAAAAGAGCTCATCAAGGCCAACCTGAATTGGACAGTCGTGCAGTGCATAGAGGAGATCAGGAGACAAGCGGAAAACGTAGAGAAGCTCTACTCCATGTATGTGGTGGATGAGCACGATGTATTGCTTGGTAGAGTATCACTTAAGCGTATAATCCTGGCAGAAGATCACACCAAAATCGCAGACATCTATGATGGAGATGTTATTTCTGTAGAGACATATATTGAGCAAGAGGAAGTGGCCAATATCATGCGTAAATACGACCTTGATGCAGTGCCTGTTGTCAATGTACATGGGAAGTTGTTGGGCAGAATCACCATAGATGATGTGGTGGATGTTATCGCAGAGACAGCTGAGGAAGAACGCCAGTTGATGTCAGGAATTTCGGAGGATGTAGAGGAGGATGATAGCATTTGGATGTTGACAAGAGCACGATTGCCTTGGTTGATAGTGGGTGTTGTAGGGGGACTGGTCAGCAGTCTATTGATGGATTCGTTTGAAGCAGATTTAAGTAGGTCATTGGCGATTGCTTTTTTTGTACCGCTAATTATGGCTACCGGAGGAAATGTAGGAATTCAGTCCTCATCCATTGTCGTGCAGACATTGGCCAATCCTTCCGTTTTTGAAGACAGTATTCTCAAGCGGCTCATTAAGGTATTGCTTGTGGCGGTTCTGAATGGAATAGTACTTGCCGGCTTGGTTATGTTGGTCATGACATTCACGATAAATGATGGCAACTTGGGACTCGTTGTTGCCGCAGCATTGTTTTGCGTGGTGCTGGTTGCATCATTTATGGGGACTATTACACCCATTTTATTGGATAAATTTGGGATTAATCCAGCATTGGCGTCAGGACCATTTATCACCACAACCAATGATATATTGGGATTGGCAATTTATTTCATGATTGTTCACTTTTTGATGTAATGCCAGAGAATTACAGCTGTTTGATAGCCGATGAGATGCATGAGAGTGTACTCAATTTACTCATGGATATAGGAGTAACGCCCATATATAAACCAACCATCACACGTTTAGAAATAATCGAAGAGATTGCTCTTTATGATGTCCTTTTCATCCGGAGTAAGACCAAAGTAGATCAAGAACTCCTGCAGCATGCCTCAAAACTCCAAGTNGTNGGACGAGCAGGTGCNGGTATNGACAACTTAGANGANNCNTNNTTAGCGNAACGNGGAATAGAGATAATCAATGCNCCAGANGGNAATAGAGACGCNGTNGCGGAACAAACAGTNGGTATGTTACTNTCGNTGTTTCANAACATTGTCAAAGCACATTTGGAAGTGATTGCNAAGAAATGGGANCGAGAGGGAAANAGAGGTGTNGAACTCGCTGGGAAAACACTNGGGATCATTGGNTANGGAAATATGGGNAGNGCACTNGCGCAANCGANTATCTGCTTTTGGTTGCACAGTGTTGGCATATGACAAATACCGGGATAATTATGCGGATCAATACTGCAATGCGGTAAGTTTGGAGGAAATATATAAGTCGGCAGATATTCTAAGTATGCATGTACCGTTGACTGATGAAACACGTGGTTGGGTGAATGATGAATTTTTTAATAATTTTCTGAAGCCGATCTATTTTTTGAATTTGGCACGAGGAGAAGTAGTATCTTTGAAGGCACTGACGAGAGCGCTAGAAGAGAAAAAGGTTTTAGGCGCTGCTTTGGACGTGTTGGAGAATGAGAAGTTGGCCACATTAGACGATGAGCAGTCGAAAATATTTGATTATTTATGTCAGTCCAGCAATGTGATCATGACACCACATATTGGTGGGTGGTCTCAAGAATCTTACTTCAAAATCAATAAAGTCTTGGTTCAGAAATTAGAATTTGCCTTAAAACTGAAAGGTTGAAGTACATTGGAGCATTATTAATTATAATATGCGTATCTTCTTTTTCATTTGTGACAACAATTATCTATTATTAGATCAATCTTATTAACACTTAATGAAGTTCAACGAACGGATCGCTAATCTTAAAACACGGTTTGAGTATATTATAGAACGACCAATTCTTACCTCATCGATCGTATTGGCTTTATTAGCAGTACCTGTTTTAGGGCTGAGTCTCCCATATTATCTCGAAAACTTCGATGGCTTTGCAGGACAAATTTTGGCAGAGGCACATGGGATGTTATTTGATATTGCAGTCATTGGTATTTTGATTTTTTGGTTGAATAAAAATGGAGAAAAACGACAAAGAATACGGACCTATAAGGATGAAATTGATGATTTTAGGTTGTGGGAATCTGAGGAGGCAGCTTTCAGAACTGTCGGTAATATAAAAAGACTCAATCGTCATGATATCCATGAAATCAATTTGGTGAACAGTCATTTATCAAAAACAAATATCAACTATGTAAATCTCCAAGATTCGAATTTGAATTCTGCTGATTTGAGCAACTCATTTTTGATAGAAACAAATCTAGCCAATACACGCCTGAATCAAACCAATTTGGAAAATTCTAATCTGAATCAAGCGAATATGGAGGGTGCTTATGCCAGTGGAGCCAACTTCAAAGACGCTTATCTTATCAAGGCCAATCTCAAGGGAGCGTTTTTGATTAAGACTAGTTTTATCAATTCATTCTTAATGGAGGCAGATTTGAGAGGGAGTTATCTTACTGGTGCAGATTTTGAAAATGCTAGCTTGTACAAAGCAGACTTGAGAGAGGCAAAAGGACTTACAATTGATCAATTGAAGAAAGCCAAAACACTTTATCTTGCCAAATTTGATGAGGATGTTATGAGGCAATTACAACAAGAAACTCCAGAGCTTGTTGGTGAGTAAATAGATCATTTTATGAGAATTACTTGCATTGAGTGGGGATAATCCCTTATTTTTGCAGAGGAATTAAACGAAAACGGCTTCAGTTGTGAGGTCGTTATTTTGTTTTTATAGACGATCGAGATTAAATACTAATACAATGGAAAAAGTATCATACTACACTGAAGAAGGCTACAATAAGTTGAAAAATGAATTGAATGAGCTTAAAACAAAAGGTCGTTCAGATATTTCTAAACAAATAGCGGAGGCAAGAGATAAAGGTGACTTGAGTGAAAATGCAGAATACGATGCTGCAAAGGATGCTCAGGGACATTTGGAAGCAAGGATTTCACAACTAGAAGTCGTGGTCGGCAATGCCCGGATTATAGATGAATCTACGATAGATACTTCTAAAGTGTCGATACTTTCTAAAGTGAAAATAAAGAATCCAAAAAACGGAATGGAGTTCACCTATACCTTGGTTGCTGAAGAAGAGGCGGATTTGAAACAAGGCAAAATATCTGTTGATTCACCAATAGGAAAAGGTCTTTTGGGCAAAAAGCCAAACGAGAAGGCGAAAATAATCACTCCAGGAGGAGAGATCGAGTTTGAAGTATTGGAGATCGGACTTTAAATATTGAAACATGAGTAGCATTTTCACAAAGATTATTAATCGCGAAATACTGGGACATATTGTTGCTGAAAATGAAGACTTCATTGCCTTTTTGGATGTGAGTCCACTGGTAACTGGACACACACTGGTAGTGCCGAAAAAGGAAGTGGACTACATATTTGATCTGGAAGATCAGACACTTGCAGATTTAAATATCTTCGCCAAAAAAGTGGCAGATGCAGTTAAGAAAGCTATTCCTTGTCTGCGTGTAGGAGTAGCCGTCATTGGTCTTGAAGTCCCTCATACACATATTCATTTGATACCGTTGAATACGATGGATGACATTAACTTCAGCAGACCTAAGTTGAGCCCTTCGCCAGAAGACCTTGCAACTACTGCTGATAAGATTAGAAAATATATTTAAGAGTCTTTCAATCAGACTATTTGATCCGTCCTGGGTTATCATTTACAAATGACTTCCAGCTTTTCTTACCAGAGGAGATACTGCCTTGTTGGAAATGATGGCAGATAGCCACGCCCAATGCATCAGTGGCATCGAGTAGTTTGGGTGTTTCTTTGAAATTGAGCAAAGTCTTGAGCATACTGGACACTTGTTCTTTAGAAGCGTTCCCATTCCCAGTGACGGATTGTTTTACTTTTTTCGGTGAATATTCAGTGATCGGAATTTCTCTGGAAAGTGCAGCAGCCATAGCCACACCTTGGGCTCTTCCAAGCTTCAGCATTGACTGCACATTTTTTCCAAAAAATGGCGCTTCAAGGGCAACTTCATCAGGATGATAATCATCGATGAGACTCAATACACGCTCAAATATTTTTTTAAGTTTTATCTCATGATTGGCATATTTGCTCAGGTGAATAACACCAAATTGAAGGAGTGACAATTCCTGACCTTTGGCAGAAATCAATCCATAACCCATAACACTAGTCCCTGGATCTAGCCCAAGTATAATTTGTTCTTTCTTTTTTTTAGTGGGCATTGGGATATTTAATTGTTGATCAATGGATTGATGAGATTAATATCTATTTTGGGCTGCTTTCGCAATATAAGTACATGGGGATAGAAAAAACAATAACCGACAAATTCAAATGGATTCTTTGGCTGAAAGTCTTGGTCTTAGTTGTGTGCGGCTGGCTTATTTTTGAAAAAATAACCGATCCTCAACGATTTGGAAAGGAGTTTGTCGAAATGGTTTCAAGCGCACTGGATACTACCGCCATATTGGTATTGATAGGTGTGCTTTTATTGATGCCGATCAATTGGTTATTAGAAGCGCTGAAATGGAAAATATTGGCGCGACCTTATAGTCAGATTTCAATCATTGAAGCGTACCGAGGCGTTCTGTCTGGACTATCCTTAGGCTTTGCCACGCCTCACGGGATAGGAGATTACGCGGGTAGACTATTGAGCTTGCAAGGTGATGCCAGAAGCCAACTGCTTGGAAGTGTATGGTTGGGGCGTGTTATGCAAATGTCTGTGACTGCGATATTTGGCACAATAGGCATCTGGTTTTTTGTTCAAAAATCTACGTTTCAAATACCATCCATAAACTATTGGTGGTGGATAATCATGGGGATAGGTATTATATTAGTCCTTTTGCTTTATCAATCTAAATTGAAATTATTTGGGCAACGAATTCGGTATTACTTTGCCTATGTTTTAGCATATAGTTGGTCAGATTATGTAGGTGTATTCATGTTGTCCTTTGGGCGCTATGCCGTATTCTCGATACAGTTTCTATTGATACTCAATATCTTTAAAATTCCCCTACCAATAAGCATCTTATTTGCTGGGGTTAGTTGGATGTTTTTAATGAAATCAATTGTTCCATCCTTCAACTTTTTAAGTGATTTGGGCGTGCGTGAATTGTCTGTTTTAACTTTTTTCGATTTGTATAAGGCTTCTCAACCAGCCGTATTGACCAGCAGCTTATTATTGTGGAGTATCAATATTCTACTACCTGTTTTGATTGGATTGTACTTTGTGCTTAAACTCAAAATTATCAATAACAGATGATAGCGTTATTTATCACAATGAATATGCTCTACCTGCTATTTATGTTGGTGTTGATTGTTGCTTGGCATCTGATTAATACTCAGAAAACAACTGCTGACTCAGGAGAAAATGTGCAAGTTTCAGTAATAGTACCAGTGAGAAATGAGCAAGAGAATATCCAGAAACTGCTCGATCAATTAATGAAGCAAGATTACCCAAAGGAGCTTTTTGAAATCATTGTGGTCAACGATCACTCTACTGATCGAACTGCTTCAATAGTGGAAACTATAAAGCAAAGTGGTGTTGACAACTTACATATGATTCATCTTGAAGATTCGGAAAATGGAAAGAAAATAGCGCTCACTCGCGGTATTGATAAAGCGATGGGGGAGATTATCATCACCACTGATGGTGACTGCGAAGTGGGTAACCAATGGCTGAAATCCATAACCAATAGTTTCGACCAAGGAGTGATGATGCTATTTGGGCCAGTTGGGATGAGACCAAGGACTTTTTTTGAGAAACTCCAAATGATTGATTTTGCAGCACTCATTGGAGTTGGTGCAGCATCATGGAATCTTGGCATGGCGGGCATGTGCAATGGGGCGAACTTGGCATTTCGAAAAGAAACTTTCTTAGAATGTAATGGGTACGTAGGAACTGAAAAATACCCTTCTGGGGATGATGAGTTTTTGCTTCGAAAAATACATCAGCGATATAATAAAGGAATACGGTTTCTCAAAAATAATGAGGCAATGGTCTATACGGAGGCACAACTCAATTTGAACGCATTCGTGAACCAACGGAAAAGATGGGCAGGCAAATGGAAAGTGCACAAAGATCTCACAACAAAACTTATCGCACTGTTTGTGTTTTTTTACTACGCCCTATTAATTATTGGGACAGTTTGGTCAATTGCCATCAATGAAAATATTGATATCATATTGGCTGTTTGGAGTATGAAATGGTTGCTAGACGTGGTTTTCGTTCAGGGTGTTTTGAATCTTAGTAATCAGCGACTCCCCTTCATTGCAAGTTTGGTTTTATCTTTGGGGTATCCATTTTATGCAATAGGTATTGGGATCAGCTCAATAAATTATACTTTTGAATGGAAAGGGCGTAAATACTGAATTTCTGATAAAAGTTCAGAATCAAAATAGTAGATAAAGAATAACAATGAGAGTGAAAGTCGCGGTAATACTAATTGGTAGCTTCTGGTCTTTGTCCTTATTTGGACAACTTAATAACGACCTGATGAAGCAATCTTATGTCATTCAGCCACAAGATTCAAATACGCTATGGGTGGGACTGCGTGTCTTGGGTTTTAATAAAAATAACGAGTACTTCAATGATATTGCTGGTGGCTATACCCTGTTTGGATATCAGATCAATCCATATGTAGCGTACCGAGCGGGGAAACATGTGCGGTTGGACTTGGGAATCTATTTGCAACAAGACTTCGGGAATGACGAATACACCACCATACTGCCTACATTCTCCATCAAATACAATGATGGCAGTCATCATATCATCTTTGGGACATTGGAACATAGCTACAATCATGACTTGATAGAGCCGCTTTATGATTTTGAAAAGGGATTGATAGATAGACTGGAGTATGGGTTGCAGGCTATTTTCGATAAAGAATATTGGAATCTTGATACCTGGTTGAGCTGGGAGAAAATGATCTATCCCGGAGACCCCAACCAGGAAGAACTGACTTTTGGAATCTCTTCAAATTTTTTCCTGAAGAAGAAAGAACGATCTCAACTAAAAATACCTCTTCAATTGCTCGTTTATCATAAAGGTGGTCAAATCGACATCAACCCCAATTCACTGCAAACAATAGTGAATGTAGCGCTCGGAATATCTCAGGAAAAACAATTGTCGGGAAGAGTCAATTCATGGAGTATGCAACACTACTTTGTGGGTTCCAGAGATTTTTCTAATGAATCAGCTATTGCTTTTGAAAGCGGCAATGCATTGTACCTGAATGCTGGATTTACTCTGAGATCTGGATTTGAATTTCAAGGAGCCTATTGGTATGGCAATGGATATGTACCTACCCAAGGTGGGAAATTGTACTCTTCAGAATCTCGGTTTGTTAAAACCTTAGGACAAACAGAACAGAATAGAGAACTATTTATCTTAAGGTGCTTCTACAATAAGAAGATAGCCAATGGTCTTGAGGTATCTACTCGTTTTGAACCGTACTATGACATAGTCAATGGGGTGTTCGAATTCTCACACGGAATGTACCTTACTTTTACACCTGAGTTTTTCATCACTAGAATAAAAAGTGTAAGAACCAGATGATTAAGAAAGGGCTATTCATTTTATCACTCTTATTGTTGGCGATTGTTTTTTGGTATCGTTCGATCATATACTATGGCTATATTCAAGCCAAAGGACAGCTTCAGATCGTATGGGGTGCACGACCAGTTCAAGAATACCTAGACAACCCCAGCACACCAGATTCTGTTAGACAGAAGTTAGTTTTAGTAAATAAAATAAGGGCTTACGCTGTAGATGAACTGGGGATAGCTCCTTCCGACAACTACACAAAAATGTACGACCAAGAAGGTAAACCGCTCATGTGGGTTGTGAGTGGTAGTGAGCCATATGCCTTGGTGGCACAACAATGGAGTTTTCCAATAGTTGGTGATTTCCCATATAAAGGCT
>JGI24005J15628_10001929_pt1 | contig 10802 bp, 9 predicted proteins | sample LinPmetageLP40_FD_15628 | JGI IMG/M metagenome (IMG submission 15628) | reverse complement strand
ATCACTTTGAATTTTGAACCTTAAACTTTAAACGGACGTCAGTAGTTTTTAACCAAAAAAAGGGTTGACCACATGATCAACCCTTTTTTATTTTATTGAAGCTATCTACTTCTTCTTTTTTCCTTTACCAGATCCAGAAATAGAATCTCTCATATCTGTATCGGCTTCTATATTTTTCATCTTATAGAAATCCATGATGCCCATGTTACCAGATCTAAAAGCTTCTGCCATCGCCTTTGGTATTTCAGCTTCAGCTAAAATCACTTGCGCACGTGCTTCTTCCGCTTTGGCTTTCATCTCTTGCTCTACCGCTACCGCCATGGCTCTTCGCTCCTCAGCCTTCGCCTCAGCTACTTTCAAATCCGCACCGGCTTGATCAGTTTGTAGCTCTGCACCAATATTTTTACCTATATCGATATCTGCAATATCTATAGAAAGTATCTCAAATGCGGTACCTGCATCCAATCCACGTTCCAGAACGAGCTTTGATATCTTATCAGGATTTTCAAGCACGGCTTTGTGTGTAGTTGCTGATCCAATGGAGGTGACGATACCCTCACCTACTCTCGCTAGAATAGTATCCTCTCCAGCACCACCGACCAATTGTTGGATATTTGCTCTTACCGTCACTCTCGCAACAGCGATCAGCTGAATACCATCTGCAGCAACAGCTGCCACTCTAGGTGTAGTGATCACCTTAGGATTTACAGATATCTGCACAGCCTCCATCACATCTCTACCTGCCAAATCAATGGCTGTGGCTTGTTTAAATTCCAGACCGATATTCGCTTTGTCAGCTGAAATCAATGCTCGAATTACGTTCTGCACATTTCCGCCTGCTAGATAGTGAGTTTCTAATTCTCTCACAGTCACATCTAGTCCGGCCTTGCTTGCTGTAATCATTGAATTCACAATACCACTTGGTGGCACTTTTCGAATTCTCATAGCGACCAACTCAAACAATCCTACTCTTACTCCTGAGAAAACTGCGGTAATCCACAAGTTGACCGGAACAAAATAGAGAAATATAAAGAAGAGAACAATCCCTCCAAACAACATTAATATTAATGGTAAGCCTGTCATATTTATTAGTTAATTGGTTCTACAATAATTTTATTTCTATCAATCTTAATTACTTTAATTTTTTCACCTGAATCCAAATATCCTCCCAGAGAAGTTACTTCGTATTCTTTATCATTTATTTCTGCTTTTCCTATGGGTTTGAGTGTTGATGTTGCTATGCCTTCATCCCCCAAATTCAGTGAATCACTCAGCCCTTCATTGAATTTCCCTTGCATTGAGGTCTTTAGTGAAAATTGTTCCCATGCATTAGATTTAAATCCAAGATAAAGGGTGATGCCAGTTAGAATTAGCGTTCCGCCCAAAATGTACATGCCCGTTGTCTTTCCATAGGCTTCAAACCCGAAATAGACCCCAACAATAATGAAAATCATCCCTAGTAGCCCTATAATAGTGGTTCCGGGGATAAATATGAGTTCGACAATTAGCAATGCCAAGCCCATGATGATCAAAAGAAGTATGCTAAACCATTCCATAAGCGAATCTACATATAATTAGTTATGCTTACAAAGCATTTAAGTTGTACTGCAAACTTTACCTTATTTTCCATTTCAGATCATATCGAGAAATGTCAAATGAGTTGATTAAGTGAAATAAGTGAAATCAGACTTGAAAGTCTAATCTTCTTTAACACAATTAACCTATTCAACCACAATCAATAAGCTCTTGCGAATATAACACGCTGATTAGAAGGCTTTCCAGAATGAATACAAATCCCTTCTTCCTGTTCATTATCAACCGGGATACAGCGAATAGTCGCTTTAGTTTCTTGCTTGATCTTTTCTTCAGTCTCAGAAGTTCCATCCCAATGTGCCAATACAAAGCCACCCTTGCCATCAAGTACTTTTTTGAAATCGTCATAAGAATCAACTTTAGTCGTCTTCTCTGCTCTGAAGCCCAATGCTTTTTGATAAATATTGGTCTGAATAGCATCCAATAAGTCATGGATAGCACCATCAATTCCTTCCATCGTCATCACTTCTTTGGTTTGTGTATCTCTTCGAGCCACTTCCACAGTGCCGTTTTCCAGATCTCTTGGTCCCATCGCAATGCGTACGGGCACCCCTTTCAGTTCGTACTCTGCAAACTTCCACCCTGGCTTGTGGGTATCTCTATTGTCAAACTTCACTGAGATGCCTTTGGCTTCCAGAGCAGCCTTGATTTTCAATGCGACTACCGAGATGGCATCAAGCTGCTCATCTCCTTTGAAGATTGGAATGATCACCACTTGAATAGGCGCCAACTTAGGCGGCAACACCAATCCCTGATCATCGGAATGCGCCATCACAAGCGCTCCCATGAGTCGGGTACTGACACCCCATGATGTTCCCCAAACATGTTCTAGCTTCCCTTCCTTATTGGCAAATTTCACATCAAATGCCTTTGCGAAATTTTGTCCTAAAAAATGCGAGGTCCCAGCTTGTAGTGCCTTTCCATCCTGCATCAATGCTTCAATACTATACGTATCCAGTGCTCCTGGGAATCTTTCATTTTCAGTTTTCACCCCTCTGATAACAGGCATGGCCATGTATTCCTGGGCAAATTCAGCATATATATTCATCATTTGCAAGGTCTCGTCAATGGCCTCCGCCTTGGTCGCATGAGCCGTATGTCCCTCTTGCCAAAGGAATTCTGATGTCCTCAAAAACAATCGTGTCCTCATTTCCCAACGCATCACATTAGCCCACTGATTGATCAAAAGTGGTAAATCACGGTATGACTGAATCCAGTTTTTATAGGTACTCCAAATCACGGTTTCGGAAGTGGGTCTGATGATCAACTCTTCTTCAAGCCGTGCTTCTGGATCTACGACTACCCCACTGCCATCCTCCGCATTCTTCAATCTGTAGTGTGTCACCACCGCACATTCTTTGGCAAAGCCTTCAACATGATCAGCTTCTTTACTTAAATATGACTTAGGCACTAATAAGGGAAAATAAGCATTGCTATGCCCAGTATCTTTGAACATCTTATCTATCACTGCCTGCATCTTTTCCCATATTGCATAACCATATGGTTTGATGATCATACATCCTCTCACATCGGAATGCTCGGCTAAATCAGCCTTCTTCACCAATTCATTGTACCACTCTGAATAGTCTTCACTTCTGGTTGGTATTCCCTTCGCCATTTTTTGGTATAAAATTTGTTAGTATTTAGTAGATTTTGTTCCGTGACAAATATAAGTTTTTGTAGTGGATATCTTATGGTTCTCTACTATTTGTCGCCTAATGAAATTTCGATTGTCGCACATAAAAAATACGATTATGAAAACGCCTCTGCAAAGATTTCTAACCTTCCTTCTCTTTAGTTTATCAACTGTAAATTTTGCGGATGCTCAAGAATACGATGACATCTATTTTCGTAAGTCAGACCGCGAAAAAATCAAAAAATTGCGTGCTCAAGAAAGTCCTACATATGGGAAGGATTCATATCTATATGATGAAATAGAAAAGCTAAAAGGAGGTGATGATGATCAAGATATGCTTTCATCATACAATCAAAACAACCAACTCGATGAAGAACAATATGCTCAAGAAGGTGAAGAACCTGTGATCGTTGAAAAACACTATTACTACAATGAGAATTCCAGATATAACCGAGGTTTTGATGATATATTCTGGAGCGATCCCTATCTATATCAAGGCTCAATTTACGATCCGTCAATGAGTTATTATGGAGGACGCTCGTCCTATTGGAGACCAGGTTGGGGTCTTTCTTTATCCTTCGGAAACAGATGGAATAGGTCTCGATGGCATGGCAACTACTGGGGTAACTATGGGTACAATAGCTATTATGGGTATAATAACTATTATGGATATGGCTATGGATATGACGCATGGAGTTACTATGATCCTTGGGGCTACAATAGTTATGGGTGGTCACCTAATTATGGCAATCGCGGCAATGTGATTGTCTATAGTGGACGATCTGGTGAGTCACGCGGGGTAACACGGGGACGAAGAAATTCACGAAATTCTTCTATCGCCAGTCGTGATCGCAACTCTGGAAGAACTGGCAAAATAAGTAATTTTGGTGATGCCGGGGGAAAGGGAAGTACTGGTGGGAGATTTGATGACAATTCAAGAAAATATAGAAATTCTAGTAGAACATATGACAATAGCTCCTCTAGCCCTCGAAACAGGTCTTACAGGGATAATAGATCGAGAAATACAACTAGAACTTATACTGGCGGACACAATAATATAAGCAACTCCAGATCCAATACATATAGAGGTGGATCTCGATCATCTGGTAGTAGTGGCTCAAGATCATCTGGCAATACACGCTCTAGTTCCTCATCTGGCAAATCCAAGTCGAGCAGTTCATCAAGAAGTAGCCGTTCCAAACGAGATAATTAGCACGTGAAAATAAGAACCACCATAATAGCTATTGCTTCTCTCTTTTTAAGCTCACAAGTTCGGGCACAAGATATTATAGATACTTCTATTCTATTTAGTCAATCCAACTATGGAGGCAGCGCAAGAGTACAGGCAATAGGTGGGGCACAGGTATCACTCGGTGGAGACCTGAGTAGCATCACATCAAATCCTGCAGGCTTGGGTATGTTCAATAGGTCTTCTGTTTCACTTTCAACGGGGTTGAATTTCATCAATACAAAAAGTGATTATTTTGGAACAACCACTCCCGATCAAAAAGCAAATCTCAATGTCCCGAATTTAAGCCTGATATTGCACAAAGAAATAAATAACAAATACTCAAATTTTAAAAGTGCTTCATTTGGGATAAGCTACTCAAGAATCAACGACTTTCATCAGCAAGTAACCTATCAGGGACGTAGTGAAAGTTCGATGCTCGATTTCTTTCTGCAAAATGCACAAGGAGTTAATATCCAAGATTTTGAAGACCAAAATTCATTCGATTATAGCTCTTTGGAAGGGTTGGCAGCGCGTACTTACTTGATATTCCCTACGAGCGACTTTGATAGCCTTGGTTTTGATGATGAATACGTTTCAGACATTTTAGGAACCCCGCTACAAACTGAAACAATCTCTGTGAAAGGGGCACAAACTCAAGTGTCCTTATCATATGGTGCAAACTATGATGACGTCCTTTTCTTAGGTGCGGGAATTGGACTCACTTCTATTGACTATAATTCTCGCAAATCATATGTCGAGTCTAATTTTGTCTATGACAATCCAGATGATCCGGACTATATCAATCCGCTTAATCAATATACCCTTGAGGAAAATCTGAGCATCACAGGTGGAGGGATCAATGCAACATTGGGTCTTATGTTTCGACCTGTGGATTTCTTACAACTAGGTGGTTCGTTCACCACGCCTACCTATTACAATCTAGATGATGAATACGATGCCAGCCTTAGTGTATCCTACAATGATCTTGAAAATGAATATGCCGAAAGTGACATTATCATTTCCAATTATTCATTGACTACTCCACTCAAATTATCTGGAGGAGCTACCGTTTTTATTGGCAAGTATGGATTCATTTCCGCAGATGTGGAGATGCTCAACTACGGCAAGAATAATTTAAAATCAAATGATTACCCTACCTTAGAAGACAATCAGTACATCGCTGCTTCCTACGACAAGTCCTACAATGTCAAAATAGGAGGTGAATTTAGGTATGATATCTTTAGATTTCGTGGAGGATATGCTCAATATGATGATCCTACTATCGAGAAATCAAACGGTAAACAAATCATCTCTGGTGGTGTAGGTGTACGTGTTAAGAAATACTACCTTGATTTAGCTGTTGTCAACACGGCAAATGACACATCCTACAGCCCATATCGAATAGGCAATAACAGTCCTATAGCAAATATTCGCAACAACAATACAAAAGGTCTGATAACTTTTGGCGTGAACTTCTAAAATCTAGTCGCCATAATCAGGTCCAAGTCTTTGTGTTTGAGGTGGAACTTATCTGCAACATATTTATTGGTAATATATCCCTTGTAGGAATAAACTCCTTTCATGAACCAGCTATGCCCAAAAATCATATCCTCAATCCCACCTTCTTCTCCAGCACGCAAGATGGTAGGCGTAAATATATTGCTCAATGCAATAGTCGCAGTACGGGCAACTCTTGAGGTAATATTAGGGACGCAGTAGTGTACAACATCGTGTTTTACAAAAGTAGGTTTATTAAGTGTTGTAAGCTTAGAAGTTTCAATACAACCACCCTGATCGATAGTTAAGTCAATAATGACTGATTTGGCCTTCATCATCGAGACCATTTCTTCTGACACCACATGTCGGTTTCGACCCTTTTCTGCTCTCAATGCACCGATCACAACATCCGCTGTCACCAGACAATTCCCTAGTGTAGCAGTGTCAATAGTAGAAGTGTAAACCTGCTGACCAAGTGCATGTTTGATTCTACGCAACTTATAAATATGGTTGTCAAAAATCTTGACATCGGCTCCAAGACCCAAAGCCGCTCTGGCCGCATGTTCTGCCACTGTCCCTGCCCCAAGGATAACCACTTTAGTAGGTGGCACTCCTGTCACACCTCCGAGTATGACTCCCTTCCCTTCATTGGCGGTGCTCAAATGCTCGGCAGCCACCAACATAACGGTACTCCCTGCTATTTCACTCATCGCTCGGATAATAGGCATACCTCCTACTTTATCCTCGATAAACTCAAAACCCAATGCGACTACTTTTTTACGACAAAGCGCCTCAAGGTATTGAGATGTCTGATTACCATATTGAAATGCCGAGATCAAAATCTGCCCTGAACGCAGATACTCAACTTCTTCAATGGTAGGTGGTTCTATTTTCAGAATAGCATCTGCTTGATAAACTTCTTTTGCTGAATAGACGATTTTCGCTCCTGCATCGCTGTATTCGTGGTCTGAAAAATTTGATCCCAAACCGGCACCCGTCTCAATCCATACGTCATGACCTTCATTGGACAACAATGCGACTGCATCAGGTGTTAAGGTAATGCGCTTCTCTTGCAGCGAAATTTCCTTAGGCATACCAATAAAGAAAGTTCCCTTGTTTTTCTTTACTTTCAGTAAGGATTCTTGTGGGTATAGTTGGCTTTCTTTTGCCAGCGATTCAAATCCGGATTTATCCATTTTACCCATGCTTTGTACAGTTTATCAATCTTCTATCCTGATCAAGAATTTGTATATCTACCTTCAAGTATGAATCAGGTAATAATAATGGTATTAAAGAAGCCCATTCTATAAAACAATAGTTTCCCGAGTAAAAATATTCATCTACTCCAATATCCATTGCTTCCTCTTCATTTTTTATCCTATAAAAATCAAAATGATAATACACTTCTTCATTTTGATTTTGATATTCATTGACTATTGAAAATGTTGGACTATTCACAACATCTATCACACCGAACTCCTTACATATTGCCTTCACAAAAGTGGTCTTGCCTGCACCCATTTCGCCATCCATGATCCAAATTTTGTAGTCTTTTGCAAAATTTATCAATGTTCTTGCGGCATTTTCAAGCTCCTCTAAACCATCTACTTCTAAAGACAATGGGGTCAATTCAGCTTCAGCCATTCTTCGAATTTAATGAAATTAAAGGAATAATCACTTCTTCCATAGATACACCTCCATGCTGGAATGTATCCTTGTAGTGATTGACATAGTAGTTGTAGTTATTGGGATATGCGAAAAAATTGTCTTCTATGGCAAATACATAACTAGTAGATACATTGGTTTTTGGCAAAAATAGTCGCTCTGGTTTGAGACCTTCCATGATATTTCCTGGCGTATAACCGAGATTCTTGCCTTGCTTGTATCGCAAATTTGTATTCGTGTTTCTATCTCCTACAATTTTGAACGGTTTCTTAACCCTAATCATCCCATGATCAGTTGTGATAATAACTTTGGCTCTGCTTTCAGCTATTTTCTTAAGACTATCTAGTAATGGTGAATGCTCAAACCATGATCGAGTCAATGATCTATAAGCGGATTCATCTGGAGCAAGTTCACGTATCATCGCCATATCTGTTCGTGCATGTGAGAGCATGTCTACAAAGTTATAGACGATAACATTTAGGTGGTTCTTGGCCAAGTTAGGAATCTTATCTACCAACTGTTTTCCTTGATTGTGGTGAACTACTTTGTGATAGGAAAACTTAATATCATAGTCATATTTACTCAATTGTCTTTTCAAGAACTCATCTTCATAGAGATTTTTGCCTTCATCTACATCTTCCCCCACCCAAATATCTTTGTGCTTTTGCGCCATCTCACTGGGCATCATTCCAGAAAATATTGCGTTTCTGGAATATGCAGTGGTGGTTGGTAAGATTGAGTAGTAGCTTTCTTCTTTTTCAAGATTAAATAACTCTGATATCGCAGGCTCCAGAATCTTCCATTGGTCATATCTTAGATTATCAATCACAATGAAATAAACCGGACGCTCATCATTGATTTCAGGAATGACCTTCTTTCGCATCAACTGATGAGACATCAATGGTTTCTCAATATCTGGATCATTCAACCAATCTTCGTAGTTATCAATAATGAAGTCCACAAAATTTCTATTTGCCTCGGTCTTCTGCATTTCCAGAATTTCACTCATGCTTTTATCATCAGTGGTATCCATTTCCAGTTCGTAGTAGATCAATTTCTTATAGATATCCGCCCATTCGTTGTGATCCAGATGCTCATCGAATGCCATGCTGATATTTCTAAATTCTTGCTGGTAGCTGAGGTTGGTCTTTTCTGTAACCAAACGCTTATTGTCCAAGAGTTTTTTCACTGAAAGCAAAATCTGCTTTGGATTCAAAGGTTTGATCAGGTAATCTGCAATTTTGGCTCCGATCGCCTCTTCCATGATATCTTCTTCCTCGCTCTTGGTGATCATCACAACTGGAATGGAAGGTTTCATGGCCTTGATTTTCGTCAAAGTCTCCAATCCGGTCATCCCTGGCATATTCTCATCCAAAAAAACAATATCAAAATGTCGTTGTTCGATTTGCTCAATGGCATCCGATCCGCTATTGACAGCAGTCATCGCATATCCTTTCTGCTCTAGAAATAGAATATGTGGCTTCAGCAAATCTATTTCATCATCTGCCCATAAAATGTTGTAATTTTGCATATGTTTTTCAACTTTATGTATTGGATAGTTTACAATACTATCATAAACTATAAAACTAACGTTCCTTTAAGATTATACGAAAAAATAGCAACTTATTTTGAATAAAAAGAAAATACTTAATGATCCGGTGTACGGATTTATCACCATTAATAGTGAGTTGATTTTTGACATCATCGAACATCCTTTTTTTCAGAGGCTGAGGAGAATACGTCAACTTGGAATAGCTGAATATGTCTATCCCGGAGCATTACACACAAGATTTCATCATGCTATTGGTGCCACACACCTGATGGCTAAGGCATTGGACAGTCTGCGCGGCAAAGGAATAGAGATATCTGATCAGGAATATGAGGCCTCTCAAGTTGCTATTCTTCTTCATGATATTGGTCACGGACCCCTGTCTCATGCTTTAGAATTTAGCCTACTTCAAGGTATTCCGCATGAGAGCATCTCATATCAGCTAATGCAATACTTCAATGAGGCATTTAACAACCAGCTTGGATTATCATTGAAGATATTCAGAAACAGCTATAAAAGAAAATTCTTTCACCAATTGGTGTCCAGCCAGTTGGATGTAGATAGGCTTGACTATCTCAAACGAGATAGTTTTTTCACTGGAGTCTCTGAGGGGACGATTGGAGTAGAACGCATTATCAAAATGCTAAATGTAGTGGATGACAGCATTGTTGTTGAGGAAAAGGGCATTTATAGTATTGAGAATTTTATCAATGCACGAAGGCTGATGTATTGGCAGGTGTATCTCCACAAGACCGCGCTGAGTGCTGAACGCATGATGGTCAACCTTATTAATAGGGCAAAGCACTTGGTGCAATCCGGACATCAGCTACATGCTTCGCCAGTTCTTCAGATTTTCCTTCAAAAGGACTGTACACTGGATGATTTCCAGAAGAACACGGTCATCCTGGAAGCGTTTGGGGACTTGGATGACTACGACCTTTGGGGAGCTATAAAGGCCTGGCAACATGATCAAGATTTTATATTATCAACATTGAGCAAGAAGATCATAAGAAGAGAGCTTTTCAAAATTAGCTTGGTCAATGATCCGATCAAACGTGACCATATAGAGTTGCTCAGAGATAAGCTATCAAAGGAATATAACATTCTTAGAACTGACAGCCGTTACTTGATGTCACATGGAGAAGTATCTAACAAAGCCTACATCGCAAGTGGACAAAACATCAACATACTCACAAAGAAGGGTGATGTGATAGATATTGCGAAAGCATCAGACTTACCTAATATCAAAGCCATTAGCAATATTGTAAAAAAACATTATCTTAGTTATCCTAAAAATATAACCTTATAGCTCACTTTTCCGCACAGCATTTTAATGGATATTTCGATTGCGAAATTTACTCTGGTGCTTGGCAAAACAATCGAGCAAGGCGAAGAATAAAACGCAAACATGGCCCTGAATATTGATAGTACAGAGCTTATTGGCCTCGCTTTTTTATCCAGCCGCATATATCGGTCACAAATATACAAGACAAAGGCACGTACAGATTTTAAAATCTTCCCTGATTTAAATACAGGAAATCGGGTTTAACATATTCGAAGTCATTTCGTATGTTCTCAAGAGATGAAATCGAAGGAGAGCAGGAGAAATATTTACCATGAAGTTGATTTTC
>JGI24005J15628_10001923_pt1 | contig 10833 bp, 6 predicted proteins | sample LinPmetageLP40_FD_15628 | JGI IMG/M metagenome (IMG submission 15628) | reverse complement strand
CTGTAAACAATATATATGAACTGCTAATTGACCATGAGTATGGTGCTTTAAAGGGAGAGGTTTCTAAGATTACCACACAACTTAAGACCATTACCGATTCTTTAGAGAATGAAATATAAATACTCAAAGCCTCAACTAAACTTTATGATTGTATTTATAATAAACGCAGTGATACTTTACGTTATCTTTTGGAACTTATTTAATTAGTTTCTTCTTTGAAGACCTCCCTTAGATTTTCCAGAGGAACTAGGGTCTTTTTTAGGAAATCTTTTTTTCAAAGCTATTCTTCTAGCATCTTTATAAAAAGGAATCATTCCAAAGTTTCCAGGAACTTCTTGTGAAATAATTCTATCTACAAGTTCTTCGTAAGCCTTGTCTACGGTTGACTGTTTCTTGCTAGTTAACATTCTTTGTACTAATGAAAGAGCTCTAACTGATGTTTTAGCTAATGGAGCAAGCGGACCTGTTAAGATAGGCGCTACAATGTCAGTTAAATCTTTGGAGGCTAAATCTTCTAAGCTTATTAAACTGTAAACAATTGAATTGTCATAAGCATCATAAGGTTTTCCATCTCTTAACCCCTCAAGATATTTTTTATTTAACTCCTCAATCAGTAAATTAACAGGAAGTGATGGTATATTACCTAAACCACCTCTAAAAATTAAAGTTAAAGATGATCCAATTAATTGTCTGTAAATTTGTTGGTCTAAAGGATCATCTTCTTCTTCAGGAGCTCCAAACAGCGGATCCATTAAATTATTAAATAACCCATATAATATTACATAAGAAGACATACGGCCAAGTACACCTGCTAAATATTTTGAAGCCACGGGTTTTGAGTAATACCCACTTTTATATAATGCGCCTATAGCAAATCTAGCTTGTGCATATTCATTTAAAGTATAATTAGCCATAAACGAATTTAAAATTCTATAATAATCTCTTATAGTCGTGTCTCCACCAAAAGACCTTCTTCTGTTTTTAAGAATAGATTTTATAGGATTTCCAGACGTTACAAAAGATGCCACCATTCTATCCGCTTTTCTTACTGCTTCTTCTCTTGCTTTTTTATATTTTGGGTTTGTCAAATACTTTGAAGTACCGTCAGCTATACTATTATAATCTTCAAGTTCAAAAGAAATATCTTCATTGTTATATTCTTTTACACTTTTTTCAAACTCAAATGCAAATTTTGAAGCCCACACAGGAGTGGTGACTAATTTATCGGAACCACCCATTAAAAAATCCCCAACAGCTCCAACAGCATTATATGATTGTTTAGGACCAAATTTTAATAATTGTTCAATTTTTTCAAACACAGGACCTGACATCATTTGATTTGTAGATTGACCTAAATTCAAATAATCATTTACATCTATAGCTCTATTGCTTACTGTTTTTCCCCTTCCTTTTATCTTTCCATCTTTACCTATTCTTCTTTTTCCTACTTTTCTAGCTTCTGTAGATTTTAAATTAAAAAGAACATCTTTGTATTTATTTCTATTTTTCATAGTCATAGTCAAAGAAGAAAATTTAGTATATGCATTTTTAATTATGACAGGATCTTGCGTAACAAACATCATCGTATTTCCTAAAAGTTCTGAACCAAATCTTGTAATCGAACCCAACATTGCTCTATACATATTTTTACCTACCTCTCTAGCTGCGACCTTAGTTACACTAAGATTATTCGCACCCATAAATGTATTTAGATAAATTGTTTCTATATTTTCTTTCATAGCTGCGTCTAATGCTTTAACTGCAGCAACCTGGCCCTCGTTCCCATCTTTAAATGTTTCAACTAAATTTTCTGTAATATCTTGCACTGTATCAGCTGCAGGAAATATATAATATTCAATATAACTTTGCTGCGCCCCCCTTAATAAAGAAAGAAAAGGATTGTAGTTGATAGGTTTACTTCCCTTAGTTCTATCTATCAAAGCATCATTTCTTAATTTTCTATCACTAACCATTTCCCCCTGTTTTTGAACTTTTACTCTTTCAGATTTATTATCTTTTGCTAAAACAATTCTATGAAAATACCCCTTAATAGGTGTTAAAGTTTCACCATTTCTTTCTTTAGTTTCAATTGCAATTTTTTCTAATTTTTTATTTTCTTTATCTATAGATTCTAAAACTTCTTTTTGTTGAGGATTAAAATCTTTTAAAATATCTTCTGATTTTATTTCACCATTTTTAACGTATTTACTTTTAAATTCTTTAAGAGTTCTAGATTCAGGAGCTGGATTTGCTTCGATAGACATGTTCAATGTTACCAAAGGATTAGGAGAAAAATCACTAAATTCACCGTTAGGAAGTTTGTTTAACTCAGCTTGTCTTACATCCATATAAAAAAGAATAAGCATATTGTCAACCATTTGTTTATTTCTCATTCTGTCTATCCCAGCAGCCGTTGCAAACTTTTCTAATTTTTTATTTTTTAAAGATAGTTTGGATATTTTTTTTTGTTCTTCTTCAACCACCGCTTGAACTTTTTCAAACGCTCCTTCATATTGACCGTATCCTTGCGCAAGTCTCTCTACTGAATTATCACTTAAAACCGTACTGTTGTTAACGCCTAGAGCTTGGTCAAAGTAAATCCCTGGTGTGCTTCTTGCTTTTTCTAATTTTACATTACCTTTATCACGCAACAAAGATTTTGCTATTGAGGGAAGGTTTTCTAAATTTTCTATTATAGTAGCTTTATTAATAGTTTCTATTACTGGAATCATTTGATCTAATCCTTCCTGTACATTTTCATCCAATACTGTTGGAGCTGGCTCTGTTGGTTTAGGCGGAACTGTCGCTTTTAATGCAGCAGGGTCTTCTTCACGTGGTTTTTCTTTTGCTTTAGTAATTCTGTTTTTTGGAGGTGTAGGTTTTGTAAAACTTTCTAATACAAACCTTTTGTATTCTATTTCATTAGGCGCATAACCTTGATCTTTTAAAAACTTAAGACCATCTGCTATAGCGACAGCTAAACTTTTTCCTGCTTTATAAGCAGCTTTAATTACTTTTAATGAAGAGTTTGCAATACTTAAGGGAATACCTAGAGTAGCATCAAATGCTCTTCCTTTAGTTGAAGTTGCTTTAATTAACCTATCTAAAGCTGAAATAATTTTATCCTCTTGATTCTTTTTAAAGTCATTTACCTTTTTGTCTGCTTTTTTAATTAGAGCTTTTTCTTGTCTATTTTTTTCTTGTTTAAATTTACTAATAGCAGCACTTCTTGTTTGGGTATCAAATCTTCCCACAAGTTTGCCGTCTTCTCTCATTTGAGAAACTTTAAATTCTCCATTAGGCTGTTGTGTTACTTGAAAAATATTTTCCTTTACTTGGACTAAATCTTTATTTATAGTCTCAGCAACCATTTCTTCTAACACTTTCTTTTCAAAAACTTTTACTTCTTGTTCTGCTTTTTTTTCTAATTCAATAATTTCATTTAAAGATTTTTGCTCGTAGATAACCTGATTAATTTCTGGCTGAGTTGTCTGAACTCTTTCTAAAGTAATAGATACAGGAGGGGTTATTGAAGGTTTTTTCAAAGCTTGATCTTTTAATATACGCTCTGCTTTTGGTCCCACAAATCTTCTGTCTAATCCCGTTTCTATTTCTTTAACTCTCACCACCGCTTTGCCTTTCTTATCTCTTCTACGACCTATAATTTTATACTTAATACCATCTATATCTACAACATCTGCTGCATCATCTACTTTAGTTACATCAACCCCCTCTGGTGGTGTCAAGGTTAAACCCTTACTTGCTACTATATCATTGCCTATCTCATCTACATTCCCCAATTCAACTATTTGACTATTAGTTTCAAAGACAAGAGTGTTTTCATTTTGGTCATCAATTTTAATCATCCCTTCCTGGCCATCTTTGTATGCTTTTTCTCCTATATTATCATTGAATGTTCCCTCGTCTTCTATTCTCTCTATGTCTTGAGCTAGATTTTCTATCTCATCCTCTGATATTTCAATCTCATTCTCGCTCTCTTGGGTTTGTTCCTCACTGTCTTTGATTGACTCGGGCGCAATCTTTCCGGGAGTGGCTGTCCTTTCGGTGTCTCCTGTTCCCACTGTTGGGCTAGTTTCGGGTTGTTTCGATAGAGGTATCTCCTCTGTGCTTGACTCTTGAATGGCATTTGTTATTGTTTGTATTTGTTCATCTATTTTTTGTGCGTTTCTTTTTCCTTCAGGGGTATTACTTGCTACTAATGTTTCATATTCTAAGTTTAAATCAATTAGTTGATTCATCTGCTCAGCTGTAATGTTTTCATTTTGAGCTGCTGTTAACCCCTCTTTAACTCTTTTTTCAATTAAAGCTCTTTCCATAACAACTTTAACATCATTATCCAGTGTTGTATCATTTTTTATCGTTATGTCCATGCCTAACAAGTCTTGTCTAGGACCTCTAATTGCATCTATTACATCATTTCGTGTTACATTTTCCCCATCTATTGTGTAGGTAGAGTTTCTAAAAAGTGGAATGATTGCTTCAGGAGAACCAAGTTCACCAAGAGCTTCAAATCCAATTTCAGCCACGTCCATTTCTTGCCCTGCTGCCGCTCTACCAGCCACCTCTCCTAAACCTCCACCAATTATTTCTGTTGTTGATCTTATTGCAGTTTGAGGACTAGGGAGCACTGGCACTTTTAAACGACCAATTTTTAATTTGCCTAACCTTTTAATGTTTCGACCACTCCTTGCTAAGGTACTTGCTATACCGTATGTTATGGCGTTTACTAAACCTATTGAATAACCTCTCTTTTTTGTTCTTGACTTCACTCTTCTGTATGCTTCATCATCATTTAATATGGCTGCTATACCATCGTCATCAAACTCTAATCCTTTTTTTTCTATTTCTTCTTGTAAAAATTCAGTAAAGGCAAGTCCTCCTTCTAATGTATTTGTTAATCCTATAATTGCTCCATACTTACCACCTTGTTTTAAACCTGCTAAACCTCCTGCCGCTGCACCTCCAGGACCACCAAAAGCTGCACCTCCTGTAGCACCTGCAGCACCTGCAGTAATAGCTCCAATAACCCCACCTTTAATAGTACCAAACGCTACGGATGGATTTAGCATACTTGCGGCTGATTGAAGAACAACTGATGAGAAAACAGATGGATTTTTATAAATACCTTTTGCAAATCCTAACCAAGACTTATCATTTTCTTCATAAATTTTATTAAAACTTCTTTGCTCATCAGTAACAGGAATAGACTGCATTTTTCTTACAGCCTTTTCATATTTATCAATGTCTTCTTTTGTTGCCCTAGAACCTTTTCGTTGAAGTCTTAGCGCTTCTTTTATACTAGAGCCTTGTGCCAAACCTTGTCTAATACTATTGGTAGTATCGTCTAATAAGTCTGTAATACCACCCCTACCTAAGTTTCTTTCAAAGAAACCTTCTTCTTCTACTGAATATTCAGGCAGATCTAACTGCTCCGAAGAACCATCCTGAGATTGTAAATCCGTATTTATTTCTTGATTGTCGTTTTTTTTTAATGAAACTTGAAAATCTTCAAGAGTTGGAAACGTTTCTTTTGAAACAAGTTGATACAAATCATCAACACCTTCTTGCTCAATAAAAGCTTGAAGTTCCTCTGGTGTTTTAAAAAAACCTTGTGGTAATATTTTAAATAATTCTAATATTTCCATATCATTTATTTTGCTGGAGTACCAGCTAAATCTGGTCGGCTATATATTATATAATCATTAAAGTTAGCTTTCGGGTAGTCTAGTTTAAATTCATTTATACTTAAATATGTTTTTTTATCTTCTGGCTTAGGAACTTTTATAGTTCCAAAGGATAATACTATTTCTGTCCTATCGTCTGGTATAGGTTCTTCTGCTTTCTTTGGCTCTGTAAATTTACCAGTGTTGTACGCATTAGTTATATATTGAGATTCAACGTGATTAGTTATAAAAGCCTGCATATTATTTTGCAATTGCTGTCCTGATTTAATTTCAGATATATTAAAAGGTAATGAGAAAGGTTCATCTAACATATTTCCGTTTACATCAAACACAGGAGTGCTAAAGATAATAGAATCTCCTTTTCTTTTAACCGTCACTCCAGCCCATGCGCCGTACTCATTTAATGCTGCTATACTAGCATCAATTGCATTCTTAGTTTTTCCTGAAGCTCCTTTTAAAAATCCTTTACGACTATCTTCATAATTAGTATTGAAGTCGTCTCCTAAAGAATTTTTTATATCAGCCGCTAATTGCGGATTTAAAGTAGAAATATCTTTACCTGAATTTTTAATAGCATCACTTATTTTAATATCTCCAATTTCAACTTGATTTTGAAGAGCCTCGATTTCTAACTGTTCTTTTAATAAATCAGTTTCTGTTTTAACTTTAGAAGTATCAACGGACACAGATATTGAATTATTAATTTCATCTGTGACTAAAGCTAACGCAGCATCTGTATCAAAAGAGTACTCATTTGTATTCATATCATAATACATTGTCTTCTCGTCATCTTTTTTACTTGGGTCTTTAGTAAACGTGTAACCATTTTGAGCTAGTATACTAATCATTTGCGATTGGTCTCCTACAATAGATTCTGCTAATCCATCTAAAGCCCCCTTGGCAGTTTCAGGTGTAACCGTTACACCTTGAATTGTAGTTATTATATTGCCTTTATCATCAGTATATTTTTTTACACCTCTGTTTTTTAAATTTTCAGATATAAGGTTTTTGTAATTATAGGACAGCTTTTCATCTGATGATAAATACCCAAGCTGACTTACATTAACTATTTGATCTGTAGGATTGCCGTCTTCATCTGTCTTTACTAGTATCAACTCATTGGTTCCCGGGTCAACAATAGCAGTTGTGTTTTTAAAATCTAACATATCGGAGGCAATCTGAAGCTGAAATATTGACTCAGCAGATAGTTTTTTATCTGGATCATTAGACCTAGCAAGCTCCATCAACCTACCATAGTTGTCGTTAAAATTTTTAGAATAAAGAAAAAAGTTTTCAGTACTGCTTTTAAGGTTAGCTCTTTTAGTATAATATTCTTGCTCTGATATTTGCCCTGATTTTAATTTGTTAATTAAATCTAATGACGCTGTTGAGGCTTGTCCAGAAAATGAACCAACCACTTTGTTTAGGTCTGTATTGTACCCCTGTGGTTTATTAATTAAATCTTTCTGTAAGTCATTAAATTTTTCTTGAATGTCATCCTTACGTTTCTGACGATCAACTTGGTCAGCTTTTATTCTATCAGTAAAGTTCTTAGTTATTTCAGACCAGTTAATCTGTACTGGGTCATCATCTCTTACGTATCCGTATCCTAATGCCATAATTAATTATTAGTGAATATGTCAAATGGGTTATTTGTCCCATACTTAATTAGGTTTAATTGAGGTGTCATACCTAAATCCCTATTCATAATTTGGTCGAAGGTAACATTACTTTTGTTAAAATTACCTGTTAAAATATCATTAGTGCTAGCGCCTAAAGCTGAGGGCGCCGTAACCCCAGCCACCGCATCGACTGGTTTTGCACTTTTAAACAAATCTCCTGACTCTATACCTGCTGCTGCTATCTTAAATAAACCTCCGATACCAGCGTTCATAGCTGAAGCTCTTGCTTGTTGCGCTTGCTGAGCTCTTTGAGACTGACCCTTAGCTTCACCTAAATCTAATTCAACTCTAGCACCCTGCAGTCTTGATTCTTCTTGAGCTGCTATTTGATTCAACGCCTGCATTTCACGGGACATACCTGCTCTTTGTTGTGCTTGCTGAGCTTGCTGCGCCATTAACACACGTCCTGCTGTCGCACCAGCTCCTCTTTGGTCTCCTTCTATACCTGCTTGTAAAGCTGAAGCCCCTGCCTGAGCTAAAGCTTCTCTCTCTAATTCATAAGGTTCTTTTGCTATTGTAAGTCCTTCTAAATAATTTACATCTAATTTAGCTTTAGCCTCATCAAATGCTTTTTGTGCTGCCGCCTCTGCTTGACTCTGTAGTTTTCTTTGTTTACCAGCCTCGGCAAAACTCATTCCAGAACCTATAGCTGCTGCTCCAAGTGTGGCTATTGTAGTAAATGCTGCCATATTATATTTTTTTAATCATTTCGTGTGTATAACTATCTCCCTTTACATATCCTAGGTCTTCGTAAGTTTGAATTAAACCATCGTGTCTTAGCAGAGCGTAGATATATCCACCGTTTTTAGAACATATATTTGTTAATGTGCTTACTAAAAATTTAACTGCCTCGTGTCTCAATGCTTTATCTTCTATTTTATTATCCGATATAATCCAATCTACCCAACTAACCTTTGAGTTTGTAANATAAGTAAATCCTGCACAAACAGGCTTACCATTCATTATTACCATTAATCCGCCTTCTCCATTCTCTGGTAAAAAATCCTTAGCTGGCGCTTGCCAACCCCAATCTTTCCACCATCCTACTAATACATCTTCATAATCAGATGGATTTAATTTTCTTATACTAAACTCCATACTAGTGTAAAGATACTAATTTTTAAGGATAGCTTTTAATAACTTCAGATTCAACTGCAAATAATTCAGTAGCTGTAGTGTTAGCATTTTCAAGTGTTAATATTAAATCGTGTCCTAACATTCCTACATCTTCCGCCTCTGTATTTCTTAATGCCAATATGTATGGTGCTGCTTCACTAATAATTATACTCTCTGTAAAATTTGTGTTAACAAAAATTCTATTTATTCCGCTGGCTATATTGATTTCAACATTAGTTACTTGACCACTAAAACTAATAGTGGTAAAAGCACCTTCAGAGAAATAAATATAATCTCCAATATTCACACTACTAATAGAGACTAAAGGGTTAACAGAAAAATTAAGTGTCAAGATATTTGAATTCTCTGACCACAAATTTGTTTTTCCAATTCCTTGAGCTGATCTATATGCGTATTCACCAGGCAATGCAGGTGTAGTTCCTGTCTTTCTTATGTAAGCAAAGTAAGCTCCTTCTTTTTTCTCAAACCAAGCTGCGTTTATAAAACCTCTTGACTGAATATCGGAGCTCATAGTTGCTGTCCAAGCTGCGTCTGATTCTAAATTAATTGATTTGAAAATTTTATTTTCTAATGGGTTCTGGTTAAAGACTGTAGTTATCTGCGAGTTATGCTGAATACCATAATAGTTATTTCTGGTTTCATTAGTGTTATGTCTATATAAATTTCCTGCACTGAAAGAATATAAATAGTTATTCATTCCTAACATAAAATCTGGATTATAAGAATAAAAAGACGGCCAACCCTTTACTCCTTCGCTATACGTTAAAGTGTAATTAGTTTTAATAGGAGAAGGAATAGGGGGTACTGTGCTTGGCGTTGGAGGTGTAGGCTCTGGTGTAGGCGCAGGTGATGGACCTGGAGCGCTACACTCATCTCCGTTATAAACTAAATTGTCTTGACCACCCATATACCCATGATAATAACATTCATAACTAACAGTGCCATATCCACCGATAACTGTTATAGTTACATCACCCCAATAATATGTGTATGTGTTTCCATCTAACCCTGTTTTAGGACCCACAGCATTTGTTCCAGTATACGTTATAACATTAGTTAAATTAAAATTTTGTATTGCTATTGGATGATTTGCAGGAACGTTTTTTAAAACATACGTGCCTACATTGGTAGCAAAAGGTTGAAAATAAACTCCATTAAACTGATATACATTTACCCCATTTACGGTTCCAAAGCTTACTGTGTTTTCTGCTCCTAAACAAGAAACAGTAGAAGGTGTAGGAGCTGGTGTAGGAGGACTAGGCGGCACAGGCGGCACAGGCGGCACAGGCGGCGTAGGTATAGGGCTTGGATTTTCATCACCACACTCTGTGCTACACGCAATAGAAAAATCATTAAAGTCTCCAAAATCTGAAACTCTTTCAAAATAAACCTGTCCTGGAGTTTGACCATACGCTCCCGTAGTGTCTAAACAAACATCAATTTTTTGATTGGGCTCTAATATAATTGTAGAGTCTTCTTCTCCAACAGACTCTGTACCACAACAACCTATCTCCCATTCACATGGGCCATCTGCATATAATGGACATAAGAGTTCAATGGTTTTACAAGCCATATAAATAAATTATACACAAATTTACAAAAATTTATTGGTGTTAATTTACAAACCCCCATATTCCTGTTTGATGATGCTTAGTAAAACATATACCTGTAGATTGATTAAATAAATTAGCAGGCAATATCTCAACCTGTGATATGTTTTTTTTAACATATTTAGATAAAGCAATAGGTCCAACGGTTTCTCTAACAATAATACCTGGAACTGTTTCTTTTAAATTAGGATAAGAATTAACTTGGTTAAAGTTGTTTATAATATTTTCTCTTGACTCTTTTAAAAATCCTTTCCAAAAATCGCTAGGCGGAGAAATCATTAAACTATTTTGAACAAACTCATCACCTGAACTAGCTCCTATAATATATATTTTATTTTTATTTAATTGATGAACAAAAGGTGAGATAAGCTCTATATCCATATCTGAATAGATTCCTCCTATACTTTCTAAGATTAAAGATCTGACGTAGTCTAATTTAAATATTTTATGTAATCCATTTAAAACTTCATAAAACTCCGGGTCTTTACATTTAATAAATGCATCTATATCTTCATCACTCCATATCTTGATACAACAGCTATGTTTTTGCCAAGACTTTAAACAAACGTTCCATTTATGTGGCCACTTACTTTTGTCGCTTGGTGCTAAGAAATGTGTTATCATGCAAATTTATAATGAACATAAAAGTTTCTAAAGTATTTCCCTCCAAAAGGTTCTTTGCGTGCATGCTCACACACA
>JGI24005J15628_10001918_pt1 | contig 10858 bp, 14 predicted proteins | sample LinPmetageLP40_FD_15628 | JGI IMG/M metagenome (IMG submission 15628) | reverse complement strand
AAGTTGCACTGGCTAAACAAATCCATAGGACTCTTGGTTACAGGAGACCCCGTAAGAATACGTCGGTATCTGCTGTACTTCGTAAGCGTCATAAGGTTCTTTGTGCGCTGGGCCTTCCTATTCTTAATCGTCGTGCTTTCATCCACGATCATCATGTTGTCAGGGTTTTGCACTAAAAAACGGCCCGCGGCTCTCGCGCCACGCGGGGAAGAAAAGGCTTCGACGTTGACCACAAAGATTTTAAGGCCGTCGTAGTCTTCCATTATTAAATCCTCTAACTCCGCAGCATAACTCTTGCTTTGCGAAGGCTTCCATCGTATTATTTTGCGCTTGATGTCGTCCGGCAAATGCGCCGGAATTTCTCCCTTCACCCAGTTATCGTAAACGCCCTTTGGTGCAACTATTAAAGATGCATTTATACGTCCCTGTTTATAAAGAACGCCCATGTTATCTATAGCAACCTTGGACTTACCTGTCCCCATCTCCATAAACCACGCGTGAAACTCCGCGTCCCACGAAGCTTGTAGAGCCTCGCGCTGATGGTTAAACGGTTCAGTTTTATATTGATACATAGAACACCCACCCTGCACACATAATAAGAACTAAAATAAATATTAAATAATCTTGCCAATCTACTTTCATTTTTTTTCTCCCACTGCACTTGACTACGCGATAATATGAGAATATAAGCGAGTTTGTCAAGGCCGTAAAAGGGTCTTTAACAACGAAAGAGAGAAAACATGACAGACTTTTTAAAAGATCAGATGGAGGCAGACTTTGAAAAAACCTTTGCCAATTCCATCGAAAACACTGCGCTAGGTTCGCTAACAGGTATAGCTAAGATAGCCCGAACAATCCGCACAACGCAAGAAGAAGTTCAAGAGCTTGAGACAAAACTCAAAGCCCGCAAGAAGGACTTGTTAAAGTTGACGGACGAAGACCTACCTTCAGCAATGCAAGAGATGGGACTTTCAAGCTTTGCTCTGGATGACGGGGCGACAGTAGATGTCAAACCAACATACGGTGCATCAATACTCGTAGCTAACAGGCCGAAGGCTTATCAGTGGTTGCGGGACAACGGATATGACGACATCATTAAGAATGTTGTAGCATGTCAGTTTGGCAGGGGTGAAGATGATAGAGCAAGGGACTTTCAGTCGTTTGCCTCTCAGCAAGGATACCCGTCAACGCAGGAAGAAACCATCCACTCTGGTACACTAAAGGCTTTTGTACGCGAAAGAGTAGAAGCTGGTGAAGAGTTTCCAATGGAACTCTTTGGAGCCTTTGTAGGTCAACGTGCTATTATAAAAGGAGCTAAATAATGGCGAACTCTGTAACTAAAACCAAGAAGTCAGAAGTACAGGCTTTTGACGCATCCATGTTCGAAAGCGACGCGGGTCAGGGAAACGAAAACATTGGGTCAGATGATCTTGCGCTTCCGTTTCTCAAGCTGTTAAGCGGATTGGACTCTGTTCTCGACACGCACGAAACTGCGCGTAAAGGGGACATCTATAACACTGTAACGGGGGAAGCTTTCTCTGGTAAAGACGGCATCAGTGTTATTCCTTGCGCGTACCAACGCGTGTTCATTGAGTGGATGCCGCGAGGCACCGGATCAGGCGCACCGCGCAATATCTACAAAGCTGGGGACGTTATCCCTAAAACTAAACGGGACCCAGATGACAACAAAGAATACGTTGTAGACGGGGAAGGGGAATACATTGAGGAGACAGCGCAGCACTATGTGCTTGTTGTCAACGAAGATGGGTCTACCGAAACCGCTCTTATTGCCATGAAGTCTACGCAGCTAAAGAAAAGCCGCAAGTGGAACTCCATGATTCAATCCGTAACCTTGCAAGGCAAGAACGGGCCGTTCACTCCTCCACGGTTCTCTCATATCTACAAGCTCAAGTCCGTAGCTGAAGAGAACTCCAAAGGGAGTTGGCACGGGTGGGAAATGTCGCGTGAAGGTCCTGTTACCGACGCGCACGTTTATTCCAGAGGCAAAGAGTTCTCTACGAGCGTTCTTGCCGGAGATGTGGTTGTAAAACACCAGAATGAAGACGAGCAGCAATCTGCCAAGTCAGACGAAGTTCCGTTTTAAGTTTTACAGGGGGTTGCGTTAGCAGCCCCCACCATAGGGGAATACTATGTCCGTTAAAAAGTTTTCGTCCATCTTTGATGGACTGCAAGAAGCTTACGGGACTTATCGGGTAGATAAAACTCAGTCAAACGGTAAGAACACCGGAAAAGCAGCCATCGTGCGCGAAACACGCGACACGGAGCTTTGGGAGGGACACCTCTCAGGCAAAGGCAACTCTATTGGAATTATCCCTATTAACGCGCAGAATATGTGTAAGTGGGGTTGTGTAGACGTTGATCAATATCCGTTGGATCACAAGGTCCTTATTGATAAGATTAGGAAGCTAAACCTGCCTATGGTTGTGTGCCGCTCTAAGAGTGGTGGTGCGCACTGCTTCCTGTTTAGCAGCGATTGGGTAGAAGCCAAAGAGATGCAGAAGTCTCTGAAGTGTATCGCCGCAGCACTGGGCTACGGTGAAAGTGAGATATTTCCGAAACAAATACGATTGCACTTGGACCGCGGTGACGTAGGAAACTTTTTGAACCTGCCATACTTCGACGCAGAGGACGGGCTACGCTACGGTATCTTAGATGACGGAACCTCCGCTACCCTTGAAGAGTTCTTTGAGCTTTACGATACGCACGTACAAACGCCAGAACAGATACAAAAGATACAGATCGTAGAAGAACCCACAGAACAGATGCCCATGCGAGACGGACCGCCGTGCTTGCAGCACCTTGTTCGTCAAAAGATATCAGAGGGTGGTAGAAACAATGGCCTGTTTAACATAGGCGTGTATTTACGCAAAGCATTCCCAGATAGTTGGGAGACAGAAATCCTGAACTACAACATGCAATATCTTGAACCGCCGTTGCCGTTGCCAGAAGTTAACGTAGTTGCCAAGCAGGTAGAGCGCAGAGACTACGCATACAAATGCAACGACGCGCCAATTAACGCGCACTGTAACAAAGAGCTTTGCCTTACTATGAAGTTTGGTATCGGCTCTGCTGTACAGAACGCTATTGTTGCTAACCTGAGAAAATATAACTCCACACCTCCCGTCTGGTTTATGGATGTAAACGGCGAGCCCTTAGAGTTAGATACAGAAGCTTTAATGAGCCAGCCCGCCTTTCAAAAAGCCTGCATGGAGCAACTTAACTTCATGCCCCGAACCGCTCAGAAAGCTCAGTGGGAGGGCCGTATTAGCTCCTTGCTTACAGAGATGCGTGATAACGAAAGCGCGATTATGGAGGTCGCTGTGGACGCCTCTGTAAGCGGCCAGTTCTACGACTACTTGGAAGAGTTTTGCCGCTTCCTACAGCAAGCGCACGACAAAGAAGAAATATTACTTCGCCGTCCGTGGACAGATGAAGAGACCAGCGTCACATATTTTCGCCTCAGAGATTTTGAGAACTTTCTTAAAAAGAATAAATTCTTTGAATACAAATCACACAGAATTGCTCAACGCCTCAGAGACATCAACGGCGACAGTACTGTGTTGAAAATTAAAGGTCGTTCAGTACGCGTGTGGCAAATCCCAGCGTTTGAAAAAGCAGACATGGAGCTTTCGACGCCTAAGTTTGCATCTAAGAAGGAGGCCCCCTTCTGATGAAAAACGTACTTATACAAATGAGAAACAAAGAAATTGTCAACATGATCGACAATAAATTTATGACAAAGACGGCTGTAGCTAAGTGGTTTGGAGTCAGCAAGCAGCGCGTCGCTCAAATATACCAAGAGGAAAAAGCAGATGTTTCGAATATTCGGACCGCCGGGGACGGGGAAAACAACAGCCCTACTTAACATGGTTGACGACGCCCTTCAAAGCGGTATCGCTCCAATGAACATAGCCTTCTTGGCGTTTACCAGAAAAGCTGCCAACGAAGCAAAAGAGCGGGCCGCTGCCCGATTTAATCTCGATCCAAAGAAGGACCTGTTCTACTTTAGAACCCTGCATAGTTTGGCCCTGACTTGTTCCGACATCGTTCCAGAACAGGTAATGCAGGACGAACATTACAAAGAACTATCTCAAGATGGGCTACGAGATACAGATGAAAAGGGCCGCCAACTATGATGACGATCTCCCTGACCTACTCAAAGCTTCTGATCCTATCTTGGGTCTCATAAACCTAGCCAGAATGCGCAAGATGGGTCTGCGTGAACAATACGACGACAGCGGCATCGACGCAGAGTGGAACACTGTAGATTACGTTAATCGCAGTCTTCTAAAATACAAAGAAAACATGCAACTGTTTGACTTCACAGACATGCTGGCAAATTTCGTCAAAGAAGGTCACACTGTCTGTCCTTATTTCGATCTCTGCTTTGTGGATGAAGCACAAGACCTCTCCTTACTACAGTGGGATATCGCTCATCTGTTAGATAAACGATCAGACCGCATGTATTGCGCTGGAGATGATGACCAAGCTATCTACAGATGGGCCGGAGCCGACGTGGAATCCTTCATTAATCTGGAAGGTGGGTCAGAAACCCTGTCCCAATCTTACCGCGTACCTCAACAAGTACACAAATTAGCTGAACGCATCATAGACCGCGTAGATCGTCGCTTCGTAAAAGACTACTTCCCTAAAAAAGATTCTGTCGGACACTACGAGCACATATACGATATCGATCAGCTAGACATGTCAGAAGGCTCTTGGCTAATTATGGCTCACGCCGGATACCTGCTTGCAGAAATAGATACCACCCTCCGGTCCAGCGGATACCTCTTCGAATTTCGCGGACATCGATCCATACCAGAGAAAACAAGTATCGCCGTCAACGGCTGGGAGCAATTGCGCAAGGGTCAAGAAGTAAACGGAGCAGTGGCTAAGAAAATCTACAGCTTCATGTCCAGCAAAGAACGCGTTGCCAGAGGATTTAAAACCCTGTCCGGATTGGAGGACACAGACTTCGTTACATTAGACAAACTACAAAACCAGTACGGCTTGTTGGCAACCATCGACATGGTCTGGCACATAGCAATGGACAGACTGCCCGAACAAAGCAGAGCATACATCATTGCACTCCTGAGACGTGGTGAAAAATTCAACGGCGATCCGCGGATCATCGTCTCCACCATTCATCAAGCCAAAGGCGGAGAAGCAGATAACGTCGTCCTTATACCAGACCTGTCCGTAGCTGCGGAAAAAGAATTAGAAACCGCTCCAGACGATATTCACCGCCTGTTTTACGTTGCAGTTACACGAACTAAGAATAACCTGTACATCGTTGAACCCGAAAACATGGCAAGGAGCTACGACATATGAAATGCTGGCATTGTAACACAGACCTGATCTGGGGCGGAGATGAAGACTGTGGCGAAGAAGACGAAGAATACTCAATTGTATCAAACCTATCATGCCCACACTGCGAGTCATTCGTCCTCGTATATTACCCAAAAGAAAAAGACAGGCGATACCCCTACAACTTAAACTTATGAGGCAAACATGAAACGAGAAGAAATACTCGATACAGCAAAGAAAACAATCATGGGACCACGAGCCACGGACTACGGGCCTGCGGACGAAAACTTTAAGAGAATAGCAGTGGGCTGGAACGTAATTGTAGACTGCGCCCTCAAAAGAAATGGCGAATTAACTGAACAACATGTAGCCCTGATGATGGATTGGCTCAAAACTTGCCGCTTAGTAAATAACCCTCTTTCTGAAGACGGGTGGGTTGATAAATGCGGCTATAGCGCAATCGGCGGAGAACTGACCTCCATCGAACGCTTTAAAAAGAATGTAAGGCTACATAATGAAGGTTGAACTAGGCGGTCCAACGCTAAAATCAGAGTGGGTTCCCCCGTCCGCTCTGCCTGACTTAACACAACACAAAACTATTGCCATCGATGTCGAAACACGGGACCCGAACCTCAAGAAGAACGGGCCCGGATGGGCCGTAGGTGACGGAGAAGTTGTAGGCTACGCTATAGCTACAGCCGATTGGTCCTGCTACTTACCCGTGGCACACGAAGGCGGCGGAAACATAGACAAAAAACAGGCAAACAAATGGCTCAAAAAAGTATTTGAATGCCCCGCTGATAAAATCTTTCATAACGCACAGTACGATGTAGGCTGGATCAGAAGAATGGGCTTTGAAATCAAAGGCCGCATCATCGACACAATGGTTGTCGCATCCCTGTTAGACGAAAACAAATTTAGCTACGCGCTAAACAGTGTTGCCTTTGAATATCTGGGTATAGCCAAGAGCGAGAACCTGCTAAGAGAAGCAGCCGCAGAGTTTGGCTTGGACCCAAAGGCAGAGATGTGGAAAATGCCCGCCATGTTCGTCGGTCCCTACGCAGAAAAAGATGCAGAGATTACACTCAAATTATGGAACTACCTCAAAGTCGAGATAGAGAAACAAAACTTAGGCGCAATCGTTAGCTTGGAACTCAACCTCCTCCCCTGTCTGGTCGATATGACATGGCGAGGCGTTCGCGTAGATATGGACAAAACCGAAAGAACGCGGAACGCGATCCTTAAACGAGAGAAAGCCGTCAAAGCTGAGATAAAAAGGCTCGTAGGATACGATGTGGAAATCTGGGCTGCACAGTCCGTTGCAAAAGCTTTCGATCACCTCAGTATCTCCTACCCAAAAACAGAGAAAGGCGCTCCGTCCTTCCGTAAACAGTTCCTGTCAGACCACAGAGAGAAACTACCAAAGCTTATCGTAGAAGCAAGGAACCTAAACAAAACCAGCGGCACGTTTATTAATAACATCCTAAAGTTCTGCCACGCAGACGGAAGAATACACAGTCACATAAACCAAATCCGCGGAGATAGCGGGGGAACCGTCTCCGGCCGCTTTTCCATGAACAACCCCAACCTGCAACAAATCCCCGCCCGTGACCCAGAAATAGGACCCATGATCCGATCCCTCTTCCTACCAGAAGAAGGAGACCACTGGGCCGCTATAGATTACTCGCAACAAGAACCGCGCATCTTGGTTCACTACGCTCACATATACGGTGAATACAGAGGGCTTGCACTAAGAGGCGTAGAGGAATTTGTTAACGGCTACCGAAATGACCCAGACATGGACTTTCACACAATGGTTTCCGAAATGGCTAACATCCCACGCAAACAAGCCAAAACAATTAACCTTGGAATGATGTACGGCATGGGCGTCGCAAAACTGGCGGACCAACTAGACATCGAAGAAGAAGACGCCAAATCTCTCGTTGCACAGTACCATGACCGCGTACCTTTTGTGAAAGGTCTAATGCAAGGCGTCATGCGTCATCTGGATAGTAAACAAAGCAAGGGCGTCATCCGCTCCTTGGAAGGCCGCCGTTGTAGATTTGATATGTGGGAGTCCAAAAGCTTTGGTATGACAAAAGCTCTGCCTTACTCAGAAGCAGTAGAAGAATACGGGCCCAACATGCTGAAACGAGCCTACACATACAAAGCTCTGAACAGGCTTATCCAAGCGTCGGCCGCGGACATGACAAAGAAAGCTATGGTTGACCTATATCAAATGGGACATCTACCCATGCTACAAGTACATGACGAACTCTGCATGTCAGTAAAATCCAGAGAAGAAGCAGAAAGTATTGCAAAAGTCATGGAAGATGCAGTACCATTAGAAATACCTAGTAAGTGCGACGTTGAAGTCGGCCCTAACTGGGGCGAGGCCGAATAGGTAAAGTTGCTGCTCCTCCCCTAACGCCTCGACTGCCTCCTGTCCGGTAGGTTTCGCACTGCAACGACAGGGGGCCTTTTTTCTTGCAAGTTCCCATAAACTCTTATATATTCCCAGACAAATAGTGAGGGTATAATGGATACAACTAAATGGAAAAGCGTTTTGGTCCCCATAGAGGTGTACCTAGAACTGAAAACAGACGCAGCAATGAACGGACGGACAATCAGCGGGCAATTACGCGTAATGTTCGAAGTATATGACAAAAAGAAGTATAAAGACCAAAAGAAGGTTGACACATCCCATAAAGTCGCGTACAAATAGACCCATAGACATTCTCCAATGTTTTGACTGATGGTTAAGCCCCGCTTTTTTAAGCGGGGTTTTTCTTTTTTAGGAATATACTTGACATTGTCTTATACAGTCGCTTACAATCCCATATGTCAGATACGAAAAAGGAGAATTATCATGGCGACGAAAAAAGTACCATCCGCAACACCGTTAGAAATCCAACCGCTAAAGCAAGGACGCGTTAAACTCCGCATGATGGGTAACACGCCTCTCTACTTTAACAGCATGAGTAGTAAAGCCATGCGCGATCTACTCGTCGGCGGCGGTAGAAAAACTGCGGCTGAAAAGAAAACTATCAAACACAACCCAGAACAAGAGTTCCGTGAGTCCGTGTACAAAAAACCCTTTGGCGAAACACTCCTATGCTTTCCAGCGCCCGGAGTTAAAGGCGCAATGGCTACCGCTGCACTAGAAACAGACGGTATCACAAAGACTAGCGTACAACGCCTGATCTTCCTTCCGCAAACACACGTACAGATTTGGGGCAAACCACAGTTGAAGATTGACGTTGTGCGGTCCGCGGACATGAACAAAACTCCAGACATGAGAACCCGCGCTTACCTACCGCGTTGGTGCGCTGAAGTTGATATCGCATATGTTCAGCCCACACTGAGCGCGTTCTCTATCGTGTCCCTCCTTACTAACGCCGGAGCAATCGTCGGTATAGGAGACTTTCGACAAGAAAAAGGCCGCGGATCATTCGGCACGTTCCAAGTTACATCAGAAGATAGCATGGGAGATCACCAATCTGATTGGGACGATCTTATGAAAGAAGGTCGTGAGGTTCAGCAGGATGCTTTGGATAACCCTGAGTTTGCAGACGAGCAGACTGAGGACTTAATGCAGTTCATCGAAGAAGAACGCACAAGACGAGATATTACTCTCGTTGCATAAGAAGGGAGGGGGCGGCAACGCCCCTTCTATGGTCACGGAGGGGTCCGGTAGGGCACGGTAAGGCGAGGCGGGGTCTGGCGCGGCGGTCTAGGCGCGGTACGGAGTCGCGGGGCTGGGCAAGGTTAGGCGGTCGGGGTAGGGCGGGGTCCGGTTGGGTCCGGTTGGGAGAGGCGAGGCGGTCTAGGTGTGGCGGGGTAGGGCGCGGCACGGTGTGTAGAGGCTTGGTTAGTCAAGGCGGTCAGGTCTAGGATCGGTCCGGCGCGGCGAGGTTTGGCGAGGCGGTCGGGGTAGGGCGTGGTCCGGTGTGGTTCGGCTTGGCAACGCGGTCGAGGCAAGATTCGACGGGGCGCGGCGAGGCATGGCAATGTAAGGCGGTCGAGGTTGGGCGCGGAGCGGCGAGGCGAGGCGCGGTCAGGCGGTCATTTAACAATAAAGGAGAAATACATGGCTGGATTTCCAAAAAAAGAACGACAAAGAATTATCGACGAATACCTAGCAGCGTCAGGCAACAATATGTTCGTGCCACACGAGTTTGTCGAATGGCTAGTCAACAACCCGATCACGAAGCATACGAATGGTTCTTCGGATCAGGCGACAAAGAAGCCGCAAAACAATGGCGCATACAAATGGCTAGGCAAATGGCATCCGGACTGCGGATCGTAGTGCAAGATACCGTTACAAACAACGAAGTCGTAAGCATAAAAGTAATCGAATATCCCACCTTCATCAGCCCAGTAGCAATGCGCAAAAAAGGAGGAGGATACGAAAAATTCGATCCAGAAAACGAAACTGACCAACAAGAACTTCGACGACAAGCAGCCACGGCCCTCGCATCATGGCTATCCAGATATCGAGGTTGCGCAGAAAACTTCGGCGTTAACGTGTCAGCAATCGAAGACATCACAAAAGTCTTGCGAGACGTAAAAGAAGACGTAGCTTAAACAATTTTCAGCCCGCGGTTCGCCGCGGGCTCTTGACATTATCCCATACATATATTACACTGCTTTTACACATAGGAGAATGTTGATGTATATACAGTTAAGAGATGAAGTCACAGACAAACATGACGACGTAAGTACCGTAAGACAGTTCTGGATCAAAGTAGATTTAGTAGAAGTGTTTGAGGGCAGTGTCTTTTATAAAGACTTCGAAACACAAGAATGGATTAGCATCGAAAAATACGATGAAGGTTGGAGCATGGTTGCAGAATACGTCGAATACAATTTCGACTTTATGTTAATTCGTCCACGGCTCAACGAAGGATGTAAAGAAGGTCTTATGGAGGAAGTGTTATGAGCGTCACATTCTACGAAGTCAGAGATAACGTCACGGGCGCTCTGCAACAATGGACACTGTCCGCCGTTATCGATCACGTCAATCGACGATTAACAACTAACCCCGACTACAACGGAAAACCGCTGTACGATCAAACAAACTGGATCGAAGGATGGGCGCAAATCCCAGAACCTCACGAGTTTACACTAGATTGGGTTTCACTACTCGATGACGATGACGAAAAAGAATACGTCAGACAAGATAACCGCGTCTGCCTCTTCTACGTCACACAACGACTCAAAGATATCCTCGATACAGACACAAATGGCGGAAAAGAAACCGCCCTCAAAAAATTCCATGAAGAGTGCACCTATAACCTTGGCGTCAACGCACTTCATAACCATCACGTGGGAGATGAAGAATGAAGACATTCTGGAGATTAATTAAAGTATTGTTGGGGATTGAACCCAAGCCCATCGAGGATGTACCTTCGTACTTGGCTGGCCCCGGAACCGTGGACTCTTGCGCGTACCATTCGGGAACGCGCAGGGATCAGGTGCTTGCGGCATTGACCCGTGCTTCGGGCACGGCGCGACAGTTATCGACGCG
>JGI24005J15628_10001916_pt1 | contig 10861 bp, 8 predicted proteins | sample LinPmetageLP40_FD_15628 | JGI IMG/M metagenome (IMG submission 15628) | reverse complement strand
AATTGACCATTAGGGAATTGATGGCGCATACTTCAGGTCTGCCTGACTACTTCCAGCAGAAAGGAGCACATGGTCGAAGTTTAGAAAATGAGTTGCTTTCGGGGAATGATCGGAGTTGGTCGTTTGAAAAAGCAATTGCAGAGAGTAAGAAAATGAAACCCTTATTCAGACCTGATCAACAAGGGAAGGCTCACTATTCGGACACTAACTACCAACTGCTTGGCAGAATAATTAGAAAAATTTGTGATGAAAAATTAGAAACCGTCATTGATGAAATGATCGCTAAACCACTGGGCTTGGTTAAGACCTACTTGTACCACGACATCAATGATAAGCAACCAAAAAACATGTACTACAAGAATCGAGAGCTACACATTCCAAAGGCCATGAGTTCGTTCACGGCAGATGGCGGAGTCGTTTCGACTGCCCATGAATTGATGGTTTTTATTGAAGCCTTCTTCACTGGTAAACTTTTCCCTATCGAATACTTGGAAGAGCTGCAAAAATGGAATAAAATATTCTTTCCATTAGAATCAGGAGTCGGAATACACAGGTACAAGTTGCCTTGGATATTCTCACCATTCAAGCCTATTCCCGAATTGATAGGTCATTCTGGTTTGTCTGGAGCTTTTTCTTTCTATTGCCCATCAAAGGAGATCTACCTGACTGGAACCGTAAACCAAATTGACAAGCCGAGTACTGCCTATAGACTAATGATCAAACTGCTGAGTGCTGCTATGTAATTAATTGATATCAAAGTCTAATATCCATCCAAATTTTCTTAGAGGCACTATCACCTTGTGAATGACCCCAATCATTTATTAGGACAACTCTCGTCATTTCAATTGAGACTGGTTCAATCTAATTTAGTAGTGTAGACAGACACGTCAATGAGATAAAGAAAATCGCGATGGAAAACATGAAAATCACACATTACCTCTACAACACTTTCGTAATCGAATTAGGCGATAAAAAAATAGCTATTGACCCAGGTGGGTTGTTTTTCTATTTTTTCAAGTTCACAACTTTAATTCCAAAATCTGAATGGGAAAGCATCACACATATTTTTGTGACCCATGGAGATCCAGATCATTACTGGCACATGGACAGAGTGGCAAAAGTGTCTAATGCCCCTGTTATCTGCAATAAAAAAATGGTCAAAAAGATCGGAGAAAAAGACTTGATGTTGGGTCCTCGGGATAAAGGAATTGTGTTTACGGCTGAAGTTAAAAAACTCCACACCCTTTCGGTGGACGAAACCATCCAGTTAGATGGCATGTCGATTACTGGACTAAAAGCCACACATGGACCGCTTACTTTGAAATTCGGTCCTTTTTCCAAAACCTTGCATCCAGGACCAACAGAAAGAATTGGATGGGGAGCGATAGGATTTGAAATTAAACTTGGTGGAAAGGTGATTATTAACCTTGGCGATACAATTCTTCATGAAGAGGAGTGGCGGCACATAAAAAACCCTGATGTTCTAATGATACCAATCGGAGGAGGGGATGTTCACAATACCATGGACGAAGAAGAAGCTCTAAAGGTCATAAAAATAATGCAACCAAAACTCGTGATCCCCTGTCATTATAACTGTCCTGGATTATTTTCTAAAAAATTAAATCCTGCTAACGGCAAAATGTTTAAAGAAGAAGTAGAAAAAATGGGATTGAAATGTGTGGTTTTAAGTAAAGGAGATTATGTAAGCATTTAATCCTTTTTGGCTCCTGGTTGACAACATGTATAGGCACAAACTGATCTTAACGTATTTGGAAGAATTAAGGACTGGAAGAAATAATAGCATAAGAGCTCGATTGTTTAATTAAAAGTAACACCAATGAAAAACATACTAGTCACCATCGATTTTGATAATATAGAAGACCTGCTCATCGACAAAGCATGTGAGTTGGCAGAACCGTTTGGCTCAAAAATATGGATAGTACACATAGCCTCGCCAGAGCCAGAATTTGTTGGGTACAAGCCTGGTCCTCAATATATCAGAGACAATAGGGCTGAAGAGCTTCGAAAGGAGCATCAATTGATTAGAGAATATACCAATCGGTTGAAGGAAAAGGGCTTCAATGCGGAAGGTCTATTGATACAAGGAGCAACTGTTGAAATGATCATATTCGAATCCGAAAAATTAAATATTGACCTGATCATCGCGGGTCATCATGATCGCAGTTTTCTCTACAAGGCATTGATTGGTAGCGTCTCTTCCGAGATTATAAAAAAATCTAAAATACCTGTATTAATAATTCCTGTAGAATGAAAGAATGATTCTGCTACTAATTTAATGGAAATACTAAGTGACATTTTCTCTATTGTTCTTATTCAACTACCCAAAAGTCAAAAGTAAATTGGTTAACTAAGGGATTGTTATGAAATAACTCATCGTTTTGACTCTTTCTTTTTCCCTTTCCCAGCGTTAAAATTTTAAACCATAGCTACGGCTATGCTTGAAAATTTTGCCTTGATAAAGAAAAAAATAAATTCGTCAATTTCTTCGACTTATTTCATAACAATCCCTAAGGTTGATAAAGTCGTGACGGAATTTGGGCTTGAAGGACATTTCCTTGAACAATGGGCTACCGATAGTTTAAAGATAGTTTATCAATGAAAATGCCTTAATCAACCAATTCCTAAATTAACTAATGATCAATATGGAAAACAAGAGCGAAGATTAACTAGCCTAATCTGTAGCTGCACTAAACTTGTGGTAATACCAAAAGAATTAAGTACCAATTAGGTTATATGACATTCCCAATATTGATGAATGTCACCTTTCAACTTGAGTTTTATCATGGATTAATACTCGATTATTCAGGTATTTTGTTAGGCAATAACGCATGAGTTTTGACTAACATATCCATGTATTTCAAAAAGACACTTTTCTTTGGTTTAGCACTTCTGATCAGTTTGGCTTCAATCGGTCAAGACGCAATGGAGATCGTCAAAAAAGCGGATGAAAAGAGAAGAGGTGATACTGGTAAGGCTAGTATGACCGTAACGATAGTCCGCCCAAAATGGGAGCGGAAAATGTCCTTGAAAACGTGGTCAATGGGTACCAAATACTCTTTGATTACCATTACTTCCCCAGCTAGGGACAAAGGTATCGTTTTCTTGAAACGCGATAAAGAGATCTGGAACTGGATACCCTCTATCGAGCGAAATATCAAATTGCCTCCCTCTATGATGATGCAATCATGGATGGGTTCAGACTTCACCAATGATGACTTGATCAAAGAATCATCCATTGTACATGATTATATACACACCCTGGTAGGTGATTCGGTCATTTTAGGCAAGCCTGTCTATAAGATTCAACTCATCCCCAAACCAGAAGCCGCAGTAGTATGGGGTAAAATATATAGCTGGATAGACAAAAAAGACTATATGGAGCTCCGTACTGAATTGTATGATGAAGACGGATACCTCGTGAACGAAGTAGTTTTCAGTGATATCAAAAAACTTGATGGTCGCTTATTGCCTGCCAGGATGGAATATATCCCAAGAGATAAAGAAGGTCACAAAACGGTCATAGAATATGCAGATGTGAAATATAACATTCCCATTACGATGGATTTCTTCTCATTACAAAATATGAAGCGGATTAAGTAGAGTAAAGAGTAAAGACTAAAGACTAAAGAGCAAAGAGTAAAGAGCAAAGAGTAAAGACTAAAGAGCAAAGACTAAAGAGCAAAGACTAAAGAGCAAAGAGTAAAGAGCAAAGAGTAAAGAGAGTAAAGAGTAAAGAGTAAAGAGTAAAGAGTAAAGACTAAAGAGCAAAGAGCAAAGAGTAGAGACTAAAGACTAAAGAGCAAAGAGTAAAGAGTAAAGAGCAAAGAGCAAAGAGTAAAGAGTAAAGACTAAAGAGCAAAGACTAAAGAGTAAAGAGTAAAGACTAAAGAGCAAAGACTAAAGAGCAAAGAGTAAAGAGCAAAGAGTAAAGAGTAGAGACTAAAGAGTAGAGAGTAAAGACTAAAGAGTAAAGACTAAAGAGCAAAGAGTAAAGACTAAAGAGCAAAGACTAAAGAGTAAAGACTAAAGAGCAAAGACTAAAGAGTAAAGAGTAAAGACTAAAGAGCAAAGAGTAAAGACTAAAGAGCAAAGAGTAAAGAGTAAAGAGCAAAGAGCAAAGAGTAGAGACTAAAGAGTAGAGAGTAAAGAGTAAAGAGTAAAGAGCAAAGACTAAAGAGCAAAGAGTAAAGAGCAAAGAGTAAAGACTAAAGAGTAGAGAGTAAAGAGTAAAGAGTAAAGAGCAAAGACTAAAGAGCAAAGAGTAAAGAGTACAGAAGTAAATGACTATCGACTATCGACTAACAACTATCGACTAACAACTATGGACTATCGACTATCAACCATCGACTATCGACTATCAACTATCAACTATCGACTAACAACTATTGACTATCGACTAACAACTATTGACTATTGACTAATCCCCAAAAAAATGTTACTCAAACTTGCCTGGCGCAACATCTGGAGAAATAAACGAAGGACNCTGATCACAGCNGGCAGTATCGTATTTGCNGTTNTTTTAGCCATTCTCCTCAATTCTCTCAAGGAGGGCGTTCTGATTAAAATGCAAGAGAATGTAGTTTCATTTTATACAGGCGCCATACAGGTACATCAAAATGGCTATTGGGATGAACAATCATTGGATAATTCTATGGAGCACGATGATTCGCTCCTCTTGCAATTGAAAAACCATCCTGACATCAATGGTATCATCACCCGATTAGAGTCTTTTGCACTGGCAGCATCAAACAAATACACCAAAGGATGTTTGGTCGTTGGTGTCGAGCCTGAAAACGAACCATCTATTACTTCATTGGATGAAAAAGTGGTAGCAGGAAGTTATATCACAACAGATGGTGAAGGGGTACTGTTGTCAGAAGGCCTGGCTGATTATCTTAAATTAGGAGTGGGAGATACTTTGGTGCTTATCGGACAAGGATATCACGGAGTAAATGCAGCAGGGAAGTTCAATATTAAAGGCATTCTACATTTTGCTAGCCCAGATCTCAATAAGAGCATGGTTTATATGCCCATCAAGCTGGCACAGCAACTTTTTGATGCCGAGAATCGCATAACTGCACTTGTACTAGATATAGATAATGTAAATGATGCCGATAGATTAGAAACTGAATTGGCACTCACATTGTCTGATACCTATGAAGTGATGGGTTGGAAGACATTGATGCCAGAACTCAATCAGGTTCTCGAAGGAGAGCGCGCAGAAAACGTGATATTCCTGTTTGTGCTGTATATGCTGATTGCCTTTGGTATTTTCGGGACTGTCTTGATGATGACCATGGAGCGTCAATATGAATTCGGAGTACTGGTAGCCATCGGAATGAGAAGACTCAAGCTATCGAGTGTGGTGATCATTGAAAATATCATCATCTCATTTTTGGGAGCATTAGTAGGCACGCTATTGAGTATTCCAGCTGTCGCCTACTTTTATAATTTTCCCATAAGAGTTTCAGGAGATCTGGAAGAAGCTTATAAAAGCTTTGGGTTTGAGCCGATCTTCTATTTCTCTATTGAGCCTGTGATCTTTTACAGCCAGACTGTAGTTGTGCTTTGCGTAGCCCTCGTACTGTCCATCTATCCCTTGCTGAAAATAACAAGATTGGAACCTGTAAGTGCCATGCGAAATTGAATGAATATAAACGAAACTGAATCATGCTTTTTACTATAGCTTGGAAAAATATTTGGAGAAATAAAGTACGCAGCTCGGTGGTGATTATTTCCGTTATGCTCGGACTATGGGCAGGTGCCTTTATTCTTTCCTACGTTTTCGGAATGATCAATCAACGGCTAGACGATGCCATAAGTAGTGAAATATCACACTTACAAATCCATCATCCAGAATTCAAAAAAGACAACGACCCCAAGTATTACCTAACCAATGGGACAGATATATTGGACAAACTGGAAGCTAATCCAGAGATAGCAAGTATATCCGCAAGAGTATTGGTCAATGGAATGGTGGCTTCACCAATCACAAGTGCTGGCGGTAAATTTATTGGTATTGACCCCGTCAGAGAAGACAATCTGATCGAATTAAGCAAGAACGTAACCGAAGGAGAATACCTCGCTATCGATGATAAGAATAAGGTGCTTATTGGCAAAAAGCTAGCAGACAAATTAAAAGTCAGACTTAGGTCCAAAATCGTGCTGACCTTTCAAGACATAGATGGAAATATAGTAGCAGGTGCCTTTAGAGTAAAAGGCATTTTCAGAAGTTACAATTCGAGTTTGGAGCTGAACAATCTATATGTCAACAACCATGATTTGTCAGCACTGATGAACGCAGATGGTGAAGTACACGAAATTGCTGTATTGTTAAATGACGCTACAAAAGTAGAAGCTTTTGTTGCTGACTTATCGACTTTACACCCCGCTATATTGGTAGAAAGCTGGAGACAACTAGCGCCTGAGCTAAGGCTCATGATTGACTCTTTGGATCAATATATGATCATTTTCTTTGTGATCATATTGCTGGCACTATCATTTGGCATTGTCAATACGATGCTCATGGCGGTGCTCGAGCGCATACATGAGATAGGCATGCTTATGGCGATCGGTATGAACAAGAAAAAGCTCTTCGGGATGATAGCACTAGAGACCATTATGATGGTGATGATTGCTGCTCCCATGGGTTTGCTACTGTCATATGTCACCATTCAATATCTGGGCATCAATGGTCTTGATCTTTCAGGTATTTATCAAGAAGGTCAAGCTGCCTGGGGGTTTAAATCTATGATCTATCCCGAATTAGAAACCATATACTATTACAGAATCACGATACTGGTGATGATAACGGCCGTTTTGGCTTCAATATATCCAGCAGTGACAGCTCTGAGGCTTGATCCTGTAAAGGCAATTAGAAAATTATAACGACATGGAAAATAACAGTCATGAAAACTACGTGATACATACCGAAGATCTTTCTAAAATTTATGACGAAGGTGCAGTACCGGTACATGCAGTCAACAATGTACATCTACACATCGAAAAAGGTGAGTTTACTGCTTTAGTTGGTCCATCTGGTTCTGGCAAAACTACACTACTCAATCTAATCGGTGGTTTGGATACGCCCACATCTGGCAAAGTCTGGGTACATAAGGTAGATATTTCTACTTTGAAGAAAAACCAGCTGATTGATTTCAGACTCAACAACATCGGTTTTGTATTTCAGGCTTATAATCTTATTCCTGTACTTACTGCCAGAGAAAATATCGAGTTTGTAATGCTTCTTCAGAAAAGTAGCAAAGAAGATCGTCAAATGCGCATCGATCAATTGCTCCGTGAAACAGACTTAATTGATAAAGCAGACAAACGACCAGCGGAGCTATCTGGTGGTCAGCAACAGCGTGTGGCGGTGGCAAGGGCATTGGCCTCCAAACCTCAATTTGTATTGGCTGATGAGCCTACTGCCAATCTTGATTCCAAAACCGCTTCCAATCTGCTGGACATGATGGCAAGGCTCAATAAAGATGAAGGCATAACGTTTATTTTTTCTACCCACGATCAGCGCGTGATAGATAGGGCGCACAGGGTGATCACCTTGGTCGATGGAGCAATAGCCTCCGATGAGGTGCGAGAAGAACAACCAGTNCTACAAAACAAATGATAAATGCGTTATTGGATCGCATTCAGTTTTTTTCTGACATGTAGCGTTGCCGCTGCACAGGAGGAGGATAAAAACTGGTCAATATCAGGGTATGTAAAAGACTTGGTGACAATCAACGTTACTGACGATTCCACCTTAGTGGATAACCTCATTCACAACCGCTTGAATTTTTCTTGGAATCCCAGTGATGCACTTCATCTACGCATCGAAATGCGGAACAGGTTATTTTTTGGTGACCTAGCCTCTTCTATCCCAAGCTATGGAGAATTCATTGATGTCAACAATGATTACCTCGATCTCTCCTATTATGTTCCAAAGAATAAAGGTTGGCTTCTTCACACGATGATAGATCGCGCTTATCTGGAATGGAATAATGAAAAATGGGAGGTTCGCTTAGGAAGACAGCGGATCAACTGGGGCGTAAATTTGATATGGAATCCCAATGACATTTTCAATTCGTATTCATTTTTTGATTTCGATTATGAAGAGCGTCCTGGAAGTGATGCCCTCAGGATCAAACGCTATACAAGTTTTGCCTCCAGCATAGAGTTGGCTTTGAGCATAGATGAAGATTTTGACAAGACAGTACTGGCGGGTATGTACAAATTCAATATGCACAGCTATGACTTACAACTGTTTATTGGAAAATCCCGTGAAGACCTGACTGCAGGTTTGGGCTGGGCTGGAAATTTGGGTGATGCAGGGCTTAAAGGGGAGGTTAGCTATTTTTACCCTTACAATGACAATTTTATGAACAAAGCCCTACTTGCTTCCGTCTCATTGGACTACAACTTTGAAAGCTCGCTATATCTGCATGGGTCATACCTCTATAATAGCGATGGAAGTATTGATATTTTGCCTACACAACTTGATTTTAACACTTCAGGACGGTTGACAGCCCGAGACCTTTCACCATTTCAACATTCCATTTTTCTTCAGGCTACTTATAATTTTCATCCGCTGATTAATGGTGGACTGGCCACTATTTACTACCCTTCAACTACGGCATTTTTTATAAATCCGGGCGTGACATTTTCGATCACTTCTAACTTTGATCTGGATTTGATCGGTCAGCTCTACTATGACGATCTCGGTGGTGATTTCAAAGCACAGGCACGATTGCTATACGCGCGATTAAAGTGGAGTTTTTAAATCAATCATAAACTGCACTTTTTAGCCTTTTAGGTTTTTTGGATTTTGAAGGGTATCAAAAAAGGTGATTACTTCCTTTTGGACTTCTGTTAGCTCATTCCAAAAATCATGTTCTGTTACTTCATAAATTGCTTTAAAAAATAAAGGGTCATTTTCTGAGGTAATATAATAACCCAATAAGTTCCGAATCTTTACCACAACAATAGGCTGTTTCTTTCATTGTGATAAAGATTCCTAACGGAATGGACTTATAAGTGTGTAGGTGCGGAGTCAGGTCTTTCGACCTGATTAACTGTAAAGCTATGATGGTAACGATTCCTAACGGAATGACGTATAAGGGTGTCATGATAAACATGCTGTCACTACCCTACACTGGTTTTTTTAAAACTCTGGTATCGCAATGACATGGCTTATTGGAGTTTTCTTAGAGACACTAGGTATTTGATTCCAATACCGAATATGTCCTAAAAGGCTCTTTTGTACTGGTGGTATCGCTCCATCAGGAAGTAGTCAAGATCAAAGGGATGCTTATGGCGAAGGATCGAAGAATTTTAATTGCACCATTTACAGATAAAAAAACTTTGCAATCAGGTTGCATGGATATTTTGTTACATTTGCAAAAGCAATGAAGTTAATCTCTTTCATATTGATGACAATAGTTACGGCATCTATACTAACACCGTGTAGTGATGCTGAAAATGATTATGCTGATCAACAAGAGGTTTCAATTGTCCAAGCGAGTGATCACGAAAGTCATACCGGTTTAGATTTCTGTCCCCCACTTTGCACTTGCTGCTGCTGTCATTCTCACACGACAACAACGGTTTTTTTATCCCATACTCCTTCGAAGAAACTAATTGAAGATTTATCTTCTTTTTATTCCGATCATTTATCGAATATTTCTCTTGCCATCTGGCAGCCGCCTAAAATAGCCTAAAGGGCATTATAAGCAGTTTTTTAATCTTTCTTACGGAATAATATTCCCCCATTGCCCTATCCCCACGGTTTCTCACATGAGATTCTTACAATGCTTCATTTTTAAAAATTAAAAGTGGTCAAAAAAGGAAAAGGAAAAAGCCTTAGGCCTGGCTTAAGGTCTTACCGCTTATCGGTATAGTGATTTTTTTTGCACTGTACTGATTCTGACCATGATTCTAAGGATTAGGCATTTTTTCACTTATTATTAAAAGTAACTAAGTATATGATCAATAATATCATTTCATTTTCTATAAATAACAAGCTCATCATAGGATTGATGATGATTGCTTGGATTGGTATTGGAATTTATTCCATGAAAGAAGTGCCAATAGATGCCGTGCCTGACATCACCAATAATCAGGTACAAGTAATCACTACCTCTCCAAATCTTGGAACTGAAGATATAGAGCAATTTGTCACCTATCCTGTAGAGGTAGCCATGGCTAACCTACCTGGAATCACTGAAATTCGTTCCATTTCTCGTTTTGGGTTATCGGTTGTTACGCTTGTATTTGATGACGATATGGGGACCTATTTGCCCAGACAGCTGGTTTCGGAAAAGTTAGCAGATGTAAAAGGAGCAATTCCTCAAAAATTTGGAGAGCCCTTTATGGGGCCGATCACCACCGGGCTAGGAGAAATTTACCAATACACCTTAACAGTAGATCCTAAGCATAAAGATAAATACACTGATACCGATTTAAGAACCTACCAGGACTGGATTGTAAAAAGGCAAATGGCCATGCTTCCCGGTGTAGTAGAAGTAAATAGTTTCGGAGGAAGAGTAAAGCAGTATGAAATAGCAGTTGACCCAGACAGGTTGAGAAGTATGGGCATTACCATTGCCGATATATTTAAAGCTCTTGAGATTAATAATGAAAATACTGGTGGAGCTTATATTGTGAAAGATCACAAAGCCAATTTTATCAGAGGTGAAGGATTAGCCAGATCATTAACAGATTTGGAGAACATTGTGGTTACCACCGAAAATGATATTCCAACTTTAATAAAGGATGTTGCAACGGTAAGGTTTGGTCATGCTGTTCGTTTCGGATCTTTTACCAAAAACGGAGAAGGAGATGCTGT
>JGI24005J15628_10001914_pt1 | contig 10866 bp, 13 predicted proteins | sample LinPmetageLP40_FD_15628 | JGI IMG/M metagenome (IMG submission 15628) | reverse complement strand
CAGCAGCCAAAGCGGCAGCCAAAGATGCAGCCGGGGGTGAAGCCGTTGGTGGAATACTGGATGCTATACCGGGTGCTGAAGCCATCGGATTAGCAATTGGTGCTATTGTGGCAGGGGTCGGCGCACATAGGGCACATAAAGCCGAAGAAGAGGAAAAATCTAAAGACCAATCACCCATGAATCCTACGTCCTTCTCATATCAGGCAGGAGTTGGACAAGATAATTAATTGAATCCTAAATATTGATATATTTTTTAAAAATTAAAATATATACCTATATTATAAAAATGGAAAAGATTATTAAATTACAATCGGATAATCAGTTTAGCGAAGAAGCAATTCCTGGTCAATTTACCACATGCAAATTACTAGATTTTACTATACCCGGAAATGCCACGTACGATTTAAGTAAATCATTTATTGCTATAAATATTGAATTACTACCATCTAATCCTGTAGCGGGGCCACCAGCGGGGATAAATACACAGGCTACCCCGGATACCGCATTATATAATACTGGATTAAGAATGAATTCGGATGGTGCTAATGCATACGTCCAACAGTCTGCCTCGTTAGTGCGTAATTGTCAATTAGAAAGTCAAAACCGAGGAATGGTTGAATCTATCCGGAGAGTTGATACACTTAGACAGGCACTTTTTTACTTAGAAAATGATAAACAAGCCAACCAGGAAAGGTTAGAGAATATTGGAGCCCAGCAGGGAAGACGTGGTCCAGGAAATTTTACAACCAGTCATGTCCAGGCAGTAGTTAGAAATGTTGATAATGCCGATAATGCACAGTTAGGTTTAAAATCGGTTGCTATTGACCGTGACTATAGAATTCCGCTTAGCGATTTATTTGGGGTTGGAAATGCGATGTGGAACGGTCAGGTGTACGGTCCTACAAGGATGCACCTTGAAATGAATACCAATCTTTTGGCTTTACAAAATATGGGAGGGATAGAAGATGTAACCGCTGGACCCGGTGGGGCTACATACGGTGAGGCTGCACAACAGGTTGGTGTAGCAGCAGGTGTTCCGCTTCAGACCTTTCAAACAGCACTACTTTATAAGGATTACGGCTTAAACTTCCCATTTTACGTAGGACAGGCAATTTCGTTAGTAGTGACCGATTCGGTGGCAAATGGTGGCGCCCCTCAACCGGCAATATCGGTGATTATAGATTCAATCCAATACAGCAACAACAACAACCTTGCTAATCCAGGAGGAGATGAGAGGATGACTGTTACTACAAGAACAAGTTATTATACTACACCCGGTGCGCAGGGACCAGCCAATATAGATATTAAATTTAAGGCTCTTGGTGCCAATTTAGCCACTTCATTAATTAGAATTAACAAAGCAGATTTGGTTTTGGCGGAACAGGTCGGTGTTTCGGGGCCCAGTGAAATAGATTATAGAACTTATGTTAGTGAAATTCAGGTGGCTACTGGTGCTAATTATTTTCATCAATACTCCGTAGAGCCTGAAGCCCAGAATTTAATTCTATGCAGTTGTAATACAAATCAGATAGCACCCACAAGAGATTGGTATGATTATAGAATATCAATTGATAATATTGACCAAACCGGAAACAGGTCCGTAGAGTATGCTGGTAATTTACACCAGGATAGAATTATGCGGTTCTTTAACAATAGAGGACAAAATATTGATAATCTATCCCTATCAATGATAGATACGTCAGCCATACAGGGCAATTCAAATGCTAATCGTGATAATCAGGTTGATTATTATCCACTTTTAGAAACCCTTCCAATAACTCCTGTGGCGAAGGACGTTCAAATACAAATGGTGGGCGGTGCCTTAGGTGCTCCAGCCGCTCTACAGGATATTATACTTTACAAAGAATGCGTTAGAACAATCTAAATTATAAACTTTCTAAATTATAAACTTTTCCTTAAAATAAAAAAAAATGAAACTCAGTCAGGTTCTCAGACTTTTTTAATAAATGAATCCTTTTTTAAAACTATTTTTAAATTATTTTTATTTTAAATATAGTTTATTTATCAATAGATTCCAAAAATACAATTATCTCTTTTAGTTTAATAATCAATATATCTATCTCTTTTTTTTGAATTTTATCGTGGAAATATTTATTTAATTGTTCTTCTTCATTATATTTTGACATTTAATATAGAAAAACAAATTTAATTGAAATTTAAATATACAATAGAATATAATGAATTCAAGTATAGTATTCCATTCTGCTGACCCAGAAGCAATCCAATCCACTTATGGTGAATTTGATAATTGTGATTTTGTAATTAACGTTGGAGATGGTCGGTCATTAGTCCGTAACTCCGTGCGACTCGTTGGAGATTTAGAAATTTTATCTGCACCAAATACCAGAGCAACTGGTCAGATTTATTTAGATTATAGAATCGGTGTCCATGCCCTGGTTGATTCTCTACAGGTGACTTTTGGTGGGCCCGGGGGCGGCGTGAAACAAAATACCCAGAATTATTCAAGATGGGTTTCCATGGTTACCGCAGCCGAACAATCCCAGGCTGATATGTTAAACGCATCAAACCAGGTAGAACAGCGTGGTCCTAATGAATTGACTGTAGAAAGATATGCGGATGGTGAGCAAACAGGAACAACCGCCCAAATTATTCAGGATATAGATTTTGCCTTCAAACCAAATTGTATTTTAAATAAAATGGTAGGCGACCATTTGCCGTTTGAAAAATCAGGAGAAATTCGTTTAACTATTAACCTTGCCAGAAATATGTCTGCCCTCATGGGTTCCTTACAGGGTTCCAATTCTTCCTATCAAATAAAAAATATTAGATGCATTTACCAGTCTGTTGAAACTATGGGCGACCCAATGGCGACAAGCACAACTATGCGAAATGTTTATTGCGTCAAATCGTCAATCCAGTCCGCAACAGCCAATCTTTCGGCTCAGGTTCCAGCAGTGTGCGATGCCTGTCATGTTAGTTTCCAAAGACAGGACCGTGAAAATGCGAATGTTTTTAATAATTATGAATTGGCTCAGGTCCCAGCGATTCGGAGAGTGCAATTTTTATGGAATGACTCGACAAATAAATATATTTCATATGAGCAGAATGACCAGAATACCATGCTTAAGGGTTTCATAGATTCATTCCAGAACACAGGACACAACATGACCTATTTGGATGACTTTAGAACTTATGGAGGTTTCAGTCTTGGGCAACATTTTAACGGGTTCATCGATTTATCCAGAACTCGGTTTGGACTCCAATTAACAACCGATATTGATAGCCAGAAACCTTATAATATCTATATGTATTTCTCGTCAGTCGTTTCAGCCTAAGCAATCGAAATATCCATTAAAAACATCCTTAACATTACAACTTCTACATAATACGCCCCTAATATTAATATCATCATTTATATTATGGTCGTGGTCTAAATGCCTATCCCTACTGTTTTTAAATTTATTATCGCAAAATTCGCAATAATGGGTGTTAAAATAGTGATTATAGGTTTTTTTCCAATCATTGGATATAATCCCATAATGTTTCCAACACCTAATCCTATGGGATAGTGTGCCTTTGGGTGTTTTTTGATATATTTTTTTTTTGGCTGCTATAGAAGCCTTGTTTTTCAAATAGTATAACTGTCTATTACTAATCATATTTGGGGTGATAATACAATTTTTTTGAGAATTTTAAATCAAATTTTTTAAATTAAAATGTTAATATAGAATATAATGTCATTTTACTCGGATTCAAATGTTGGAACCCTTTACATAGACCCAAAGTCCTTTATCCAAGGAACCCATATTAATCAAAGTGGAAGAGTTAATTTTGAATTAGACGGCACCAGTTTAGCCTACTTGCCAAACATGCGGCTTTTAAATGTTGGATGCTCCTCGAACGGCGCCCACCTATACAACCGGTTAGTCGGTGCCTATGCCATTATCAATAATATCAGATTGCTTGATGGTAAAACCGAACTATCTGCCTGTAACGTTATGCATCTATTACAGGGTTTTAAAAATGTTAATAGAACAAATGCCCACTCCGAGTCGGTTGATTCAAAATTAAGTCAAAACTCATTAGGATGGGAAGTCCAGGGTTTAGACCGAAAAATACAACGTGTGGAAAAGGTCAATGGTGTAACTGGCTTAGTTGCAAGTAGTTTTGCTGGATGGTTAGATTTGCGTGATGTTTTCCCNATGCTCAACTCGGTTTCNCATCTCCCAACTGCTGTTTTCAAAAATTTAAATATCCAGATTGAATATACAACTCTATTAGATAGACAGTTACTTGTAGATGCAACAGCCCATATTAATTCGTTAAGACCTATTCTTGCGGTTGATGTTCTACAGAACCCTAAAATAGTTAATAAATTAAACGGTCAGTTAAAATCTGCACGTTGGCTGGAGGTAGAACATGACCAGTTCAATATCCCNCAGTCTGTTAATGATGGAGGTCCGAATGACCAGTTACTCGTCCAATCAGTTAATCCTAAACTTAATGCCTTTAATAACAAGCACATGGAGCGGATTTTAATGGTCAAGGAGTATGCCAATCCGCTAAAAACCTTGAATGGTAATAACCAGATAGGTTTTGGACGCTACCAATCTCCGTGTTGTTTTCGTCAAGTAGTCAATTTCCGTGTTAATGGTCGTAATATTTTTCCAAGAAACGGCATAACTGGTAATAACGAAAGACTTGCTTATTTAATAGATGCCTGGGGTGACTGCCTTGCCTATCCTTCCTCAAATCAGTATGGTATAAATAATTTGGCTAATGTAGTGGATAATGCAGCCAGTTTCTCCGGTCAATTAGATTATATTGGAGGGTATATCGGAGAATATATTAATGATTTAGTAATTAACTATCAGAGGACCGGATTACAGGACGGTGGAGGAGTGAATGGTGCTCGTCCAACTACGGATGCCTTAATTTGTCATGTCTATGCGGAGGTGGCAAAACAGTTAATCGTTAATCCAGATTTATCCTATAATATTGAATATAGTCAGGAATAAATTATTATCCTAATATATATAAATGGCTACAGTCGAGAAATCAATTATGCTTAGGCTAAGAAATAATGAAACACGTGTGGCGGACCCNAACGACNCGGTTCAACATGCAGTTTGGCAAACAACTTTAAAAACCCCTGTAACACTGGAACAAGGTGACCAGGTCAAAATCCATACTTGTATATTGGACGGTAGTGCCGAATCTATTATTAATATTGACGATGAGGACGGAATAGATTGTGAAGTAGGGGTTTATAAGTTTTTAACGTTTTATCGTCAGTTTCAGGCTGGAATCGCCGGTGCTACAAATACAATATCAATAGAACCCGGGACAAAATCGCAGGTGCCAGACGTTAAAAGATATTTTGCCTGTGTTCAAGATGGAGCCAGAGCAAATGCCTACAGTGTGGAATTTGTAACTATTACNGCAGAACACCAGGGNTTGGATTCNTGCGGTGAATGCACCCTTAGATTTTCATATATTTCGGGAGTAACCGGACTACCAGGAACTTACCATTTAAAAATTCCACCTTTTCATCCTATATCTCATGAACGAGGATTGACTTTAGCAATAAATAAACTTGTAGTAGGCAATGANGGGTGGAACAACTTCGCCCCAGCCGATGATAAAGAATTTTATAAAAAGCATAAACTNCAATTCCCAAGTAATGGAAAGGATAAAAGAATTGGAATAAAAACAATTCAATATGGTCCCCTGGTGCCAGCCGGAGAAAAGTTTTCGGAGCCGTTTATAGAAACATTAAAATTTCAAATTCCATCTGGTAGATATACACCTGGAGAAATATCTACACTAATTAATAATAAAATTTCAGATTTACAAATTAATGGAGAGTCAGTTAATAATCCATCCGGAACAGCAGCAGACCCAAATGCTATTCAATTCGCAGTTAATAATCCGTTTTTATCAACTATTAGACAAATGAATATTAATGCATCTACTGGGAGCAAAGAGTTGATTTTTTTCCCAGAGGTTAGTAACACAACCGACCAAAATGGAAATTTAACAGAACTTATTGACCAACAGTTACGTATAGATGTAGCAGCCTATGCAGCCAATGTAGCAGCACCTTATGGACCAGCCCCGCTGAATAAAGATGATTTATTTATAGGAGCAGAACAGGTGGATTTGAATTATGATCCAGTTTTAAGAAAATTGAATTGGTCTATCATGCATTTCCCAATATACGTAGGAGCCCAAGCAGGAACACCGGCTGTGCCAGGAGTAATTTATAACGCAGATGGTAAGATTGCTTCAGTTTATGGAGGTGCCGCATTAGCCAGTCTTGACCCCCCGGAATTTTGGCAGAAACAACTCGGATTTAGTAATATAATATTATCTCCGCAGGACCAAGCAACAACTTTCAACGCAGGGGTGGGTGGGACAGTGCATCCAGTCAAATTCGCCCCAGTAGTAGGTCAAACAATAACCGGAGTGTTTGAAGGTTTGGATATACCAGTTCCTAAAACAGCNCGATTTTTNGCACCNGAAGCCAGTGCGGCTAATCCAATAGAAACAAGTTTAACAATACCAATTATAGCAAATAGGGAGTTTGATGTTTCCGCCAGAGATGAAGGATTTTTTTTAATTGAAGTTGGATTTAAATTTCCACAAATGATGATTGGAGGACAGTTTGGAGATAATTTAACAAATAACAATATACAATCTATTGTTGGAAAATATTTTACAGGGTCTAATAATTTCCTCCAGGATACGGGGGCAGGTAGTATTATTTACGAACATCACGGAGAACCTGAATTACTAAGTGATTTGAGCGTTCGGATTTTATTGCCGGACGGCTCCATACCAAGCACCACTGAACTCGGTCCCAAAAACACAATATTTTTAGAAATAATTAAAACACAGGATATTGAAACACCTAAACAGTAAGCCATTTTTTAAAACGTAGTTATGCTTTGCTTAAATTTAATTTTTATTTTTACTAATTAAAATTAACTTTACTATCTTCTTTTTCCAAATTGCCAATAAATTTATACGTGTAACTCCGTTTGACATTCTTTTTTTTTTGGAAAAATCCCCTATTGTTCAAATGAATAAATATTTTACGTAGATAATAAATATTGTATATTCCAGTTGCATAGGATATAACCCTTTTGAATCTGGAGAACGGCAAATAACCTAAATTCCAGGCTTGGCGTAAAATTAGATATTCCAAAACAAACGAGTATAGTTCGTGCATATTTAATATTATATTTAAATTTGATTTATTGATTTAAATTTAAATTAAATAATATTGAAATGTCTGACGAATTGATTTATAAAGTGGCTGAAGAAATCTACCAAAAACAGGATGAAATTAAACAGGAGATAATAGATTTAAAAGATTTAGTGATTGAAAACCAAATAGAAAATAAAAACAAGGTTGGTGCCTGTTTTCATATGCTACAAGAAAATGCAGTAGAAATGGCTAAATTGATGAAAATGGGTAATATTGTGGATAAGGAATCTAAGCAGACAGGTGCTATTAAAAAACTATTTGAAAAACATGATGATTACTATATAAATGAAAAAATAGAAATTTACAATAGAGTTGGATTTGATAAATTTAGAATGAATTATTTAGATGAAAAAAATAGAACTAAAATAGATGAATTATTGAATATATATGGCTAAAATATAAATTATCCTTGAAATAAAAAAAAATGAAACTCAGTCAGGTTTTCAGACTTTTTTAATAAATGAATCCTTTTTTAAAACTATTTTGAAAATTTTTTTTTTATATGAATAGTTATTTATATTTACAATCTGTCCATTGGTAATCTAAATTAATGATATTATTGTTTTCTATTAGATAATCTTTATCTTTATTTAATAAATTAGAAAATGTTGAAAATGGTATAGTTTTACCATTATAATTAGGTGTATCAGTATTTTTAAACCACCTGTAGAATTCTGTTTTAACTATTGTTCTAATTGAAATTGTTTTTGGTTGTTTCGAATATTTATCTAATTTATCTAATTCTGCTTGGTAATCATCATAATAGGTTATTTTAGGATGGGGTTTCATTTTAGGACACTCTTTTTTGAATCTTTCATATATAAAATATTCATCCATTACTATATCAAATAACCTATGCAATTCCTCCCTGGTTTTTTCTTTATGTTTAATTAATAGTTCCAAAAATAAATCATTTAAAATATATTGTTTTTGGATTTCAGTTATTTCTGTTGTTATTAGCATTTTGAAGCCAAGAACTTATATAGGATTCAAAATCAAATTAAAATATAATATTTTTTAATCAAAACTAATTAGTATTCGTTTTTTTTCAATTTTAAATATTTTTTTACCTTTTGGATGATTTGACATGGTAGTCCGCAAAACCCTGGTTGATTTAGGTCGGAAACGTTTAATATATTTATCCAGGTCAGTTTGTTGCTTGGCGGTTAATTCTTCTCTGGGAATATTAACTAAACTAAGCACGTAGTCTCGGCGATTTATATAATAGTTACGTTGATATAATTTCTTACACTCATCCATATATATAAAAATATAAAAATAATACGGTTGAACCGCAAAAAAAAAATAAAATACTAAGATATACAAATATGAATACGTTAATAGATATGATTAAAACGAGTCGTGGGTTAAGCGAATCTACTTTGAAAAATTATGGGCGAACATTACTAAGATTACAAAAAAATATAAACCAAAAAGAAATTGAACCTTTTTTAACAAACTGGGAACAGGTTCTAAGTAAAATTAAAAACGGATATAAAAAACCATACCAACTCAATTTATTATCTGCCTATATTGTTGCCCTGGATTCATATAATCAACACATTCCATTAATAGATATACAGGAGGGATTGGTCCAGATTAGAAAATACCAAATGAAAATCAAAAATGAATTAGATAAAAACAAATACAACCAATCTAAAACCGAAAAAGAGGAGGAAAATTGGGTAGTGTTTGAAAAACTGCATGATACAATCAAACAAAATCTTAAGCCAATAAATAAAATTATAAAACGAGACATCCTATCCATGAAGGAAGCCAAACTGATTATGAATTGGGTTATTTCAACACTCTACGTTGGGTCAATTGAAAATCCACCATGTAGACTTGATTATAATAATATGATTATAAAAACCAAGGAGGAATATGCGGAATCCCACGAGGAAAATCAAAACTATTTAGTAATACATAGTCTAAGAACTAAATATTTTATTTTTGCGGAATATAAAACAGCCAAAGCCTACGGGAAAAAAAGCATTAAGTTGGCTCCTGAATTGAACCGAATGGTTAATAAATGGTTACAGGTTAAAACTAAAGTCAAGGATATTGACAGCGATTATTTACTATTCAATAATAAGGGGGGACCGGTTGGAGAATCCAGCATGTCTAATTATATAAATGATGCGTTTGCTCCTACTGGGAAACATATAACGTTAAATCTAATTCGTCATATATTTATAACAGATGTAGCAAATAAACTAACCCTAAAAAAAAGAAAGGAGATTAGCGAACGCATGTTTCATAGTTTGGAAATGGCACTATGCTACGAGAAATACGATTAATCTATTTTTGCTTTTTTGCTATTCTTGCTTTTACGTTTTCCCTAACTGCATTTTCAAATTTTTGACCAAATTTCTTTTTTAATCTATTAAACATTTGTTCGTCAGTAATTTCTTTATACCTTGGTGAAATTCGTTGTCCAATAGCATATTTTGCTGGTTCTATCATTTCACCTTTTAAATTGGGCAATCTACCAAATGTTTTTCCTATTTTTTTTAATATACCTTCTGGATATGGAAATTGACCGAACTTCTTCCATTCAGCCATTAATGCAGGAGTAGATTTTCTTGCTATTTGAACCCCACCCCCTCGTTTGCTGGGCGTTGCAACCATTCCCCTTAGGGCCACAGGCAATTTACCAAATAATTCCAATGGTGACAATTTTAAAGCCTCTGCTCTGGATACACCTGAAACTCGTTTTATTTCGGATGGTTTTGCCTTTGGTTTTATTATGAATTTCTTTTTGGGCGGTGCCTTTGTTTTTGGTTTAATTATGAATTTCATTTTGGGTTTTGGTGGTGCTATTGTTGCCTTTTTTACAATTTTGAAAGTCAATTTTTTTTTACCAACTTTACAGCCTCCTTTTGGTTCTCCAACTCTACCTGTTTTACAACCACCTAATTCTTTCATTATAATTTATATAATAAATTTAATCGTAGAAAGTTGTTAATTTAATTTTTTTACGGTTGGCGAGAACGGATGGAGGGAAATCGGCATCCGAACTCAATGCACCTATTAGCATGTCAAAGCGTGGGTCAGGAACAGGTGTTCCTCTTGGTGGCAATTTTTTTGATTTTGGTTTTATTTTAAATGTTTTAACTGGAAAATTAGTAAGTTTAATTATTTTACGTGGTTTTTTTTTAACTATTTTAAATTTCATATAAATATATAATTAATTTAAAAGTTGTTAATTTGTCCAGCCTATTTCATTTAAACACTCTATCTTAATAGTTCTTTTTTTTAAATTTTTAATATTATTGAAAAATACCAAACTGTAACGTTTTCCTTCAAATGGTTCTACCCAATGGGGATATTTAGAACCGTCAAACAGACATGGTTTCAGTCTTGGATTTAATTTACAAACCGCAGTTTTACCCATCCCCCCAAAATCAACAGCAGTCAAGCCACCTGTATAATCTCCAAAACTACATAGCACGGATTCACCAACATTAGCCGAATCCTTGTGCTTTGGTGCAGTAAAATTTTTGTTGATTTGAATTTGGGTCCAAAGGAATTCGGGGAAATAAAATCCAGCAAATTCTTCAAATACACTTACCATATTTGGATGCTCAGCCAGTAACTTAGTTTTAAAT
>JGI24005J15628_10001912_pt1 | contig 10871 bp, 8 predicted proteins | sample LinPmetageLP40_FD_15628 | JGI IMG/M metagenome (IMG submission 15628) | reverse complement strand
GTAAAAAACATGCTGTATTTATTTCTGTGAGAAAAACACCCCTATAATCCCCTCAAGGGGATAGTCGCGATTCTCCCCTTGAGGGGAGACACCAATGCTTTCATTGTGAAGTAAAAAGCTTGAAATTTGAGTATAATCAAACATTTTTGCTCCTTTTAAAATTTACTCGGACGACAGTAAAAATAAATCACTATTTTAGAGATGTAAATTTGAATCATGAGTGAGAGAGAAATTAATTTAGATCATTTTAAAAATTTAGTAGCTGTATCAATGGCTGATGGGTTTTTGGATGATGACGAAAGAGAATTTTTGGAAGAAAGAGCTGAAGAATTGGGCTTGCCCAGTGAGGAGGTTGCAGAAGTGATGGCAAATACGGATAAGCTTGAATTTGTGGTTCCGGAAGATGAAGAAGACAGAGAAGAACAACTAGCTGATATTGTATTTATGTCTATGGTAGATGGTACGATAGAGGACAAAGAGTATCAACTTTGCCTGAATATAGCCGAACGCCTAGAACTTAAAAAGGTAGATTTGGATGAAGTGATTGCGCTTACTAAACGCTTGTGGAATCAGTCCTAAATTGATAAAATTATGATCGGTTTTTTTGAACACCAATACCTCTCTTTTAAGAAAAAACACCTTAGAAACCTAGTGGCATTAGCTAATGCTGATGGAGAATTACATAATAATGAACGCGCTTTAATTTACCGTTTGGGTGAGAAGTATGGCCTGAAAGAAAAACAAGTAACCAAAATTATTGAAAGTAATAAAGAACAGGAATTGTATGTCCCCGAACGAGATGATGAAAAAATGAACCAGTTGTTCGACTTGCTTCAAATGGTATATGCAGATGGCGTGGTGGATGACAACGAAGTGACATTTTGCAAAGATGTAGTGGAAAAATTTGGGTATAAAGAGGCACTTGTAGATAAGCTCATCGAACTCTTCAAAACAGGAGACCCAGTGCCAGCTGATTGGGAGAATGTAAAACTTCAGTTAATTCAAGACTACTCTTAAAACACTATTTCAGTTATATAAGCTATTAATTATTCATTAGCTTTGCGGTATTATAATGGCAATGGCAATTCCATTGCCATTTCTTATATAATGAATCGAAATGAATAAGTTGATAAATATATTGTTTCTGCTAGTGTTGGTGGTACGTTGTAGTGGCGAAAGATCTGAAGAAGGGGATCAATTTTTCAATAAGCAGCAATTTGAGCAAGCCATTGAGGCTTATAACGATTATTTGGAAGCCAGGCCAAACGATCTTAAGATCATTTATAAGAGAGCTAGGGCATATGAAGAGCTGGGTAATGATACAAAGGCGGTATCTGGCTATGAATTTATCATAAGCAGAGACGAAGAACATGCCAATGCACATTTAGGTTTGGCAGGACATTTTTACAGAACCAGTGATTTTGAAAATGCCTTGTTTCATTATGAAAGGGCGATCGAAAAGGACAAAAGCAACCCGATTGCCTATTTGCAAAAAGGTAAATCAAATCAAAAACTGGGTAATTTGAGAGAAGCACTTGGTGATTACAATTCAGCAATAAGTATCAATAGAGATATTCCAGACTTATATATAGCAAGAGGTTCGTTACGATTAGTGATGAACCAATCTAGCCTGGCCTGTAACGATTTTAAGATAGCAAAGTCGCTAGGGTCAGATGAGGCTCCAGATATTATTAAGGATTATTGTCGTTAGTTGAGTTTGAGGTCTTGGTGGTCACAGATGATTTCGCTTTTCTCAAACCCCGATCCTAAGCATACCGGGCAGGTCAGTTTGATTAATTTGGTGCCCAAGCAAGTTTCGCATATATGATAGCCTTTGCCATGACATTTATCACAGGTCTGGTATTTTTTTTCGCCAAATACATCTATAACTATCAGTACGCCTTCTCCATCACACTTCTTACAGGTGACGAAACCAGTTCCGTTACAGACGTTACAAGTTTCAATTACGGTTTTTGTTCCATTGCAGTAGGTACATGGAACCAACCTATACCCGGATGCATCACACAATTTACAAGAAGAAATTCGAATAAATTCGTCATCCAATAATTTTGATAGCGCTGTTGCTTCATTAAAATAATCTCCACCCTTTCCAGTGATTTTTAAGTATTTATCTATAAAGTTTTGACTGTTTTGATACTGCCCTATATGGTAAAGTGTCTCTGCAAAGTAATATGTCAAATTAGTAGGGAGTACTTTACCTGAACTAAGTATTTTTCTGAAAGAGTTGTATGCCAATTCAAAGTGTCCGGACTTCATTAGTTCATGTGCTTCCTCAGTACGTTTTTGAACCTCAAAATCGGTATTCATTTGACCAGATGTTACTAAAGGAGCAGATATTAGAAAAGCTAATAAGAGGTTTATTATTCCGATTTTAATCATTATGTAAATTTTGTTCAAAAGTATCTTGAAGTGTGTATGATTCAAAAGCTTTCCTGTTTTTATTAATGCCTTTATACGAGTATATTACTTATTAGTACCACTAATAATGTCAAAATACCAACAAATATATAATTCTATTAACGATGTGGTGTTCATACACCATGCCAGTTCTGGGCAGATACTTTTTGTAAATGATCGTTGCATTGATGTTTATGGGTATACACCAGATGAGTTGGTAGAGGGAGGTTTGTCAATTTTGACTGCGGAAGATAGCGAATTTAGTATGATAAAGGCTAAGGCACTTTTGAAGAAGGCTGCCAAAGGCAATGAGCAGGTGTTTGAATGGAAATCGAAACACGCAAACGGCCGAATATTCTGGGCGGAAGTACGCTTGAAGTCAGTGATTCTGGATGACGTCAAACGTGTAATGGCTATTGTTAGAGATGTTACTGATCGCAAGATCACAACAGAAGCGCTTATGAGAAGTGAACAAGTGCTTAAAGCTGTCAATTTTTTCTCTACATCATTAATTAATAAGAATAGTGAAGAAGAAATTCTTTGGGATGTTATACAAAATTGTGTTGACGTTTTACAATTCGAAGATGTCGTCATTTATGTGAAAAATAAAGAGAATAAACTAATACAAACAGCTGCGCTTGGAGTGAAAATGACGAAGGAAGGTTTTGTGTCTGAACAAAAAACACTGTCATTCGGACAAGGGATTGTGGGAAGTGTGGCAAAGTCAGGAAAAGGAGAGGTCGTTAATGACTTGTCAAAAGACGACCGATATCTTATTGATATGGTCAAGAAAAATTCGGAAATCTCTGTACCCATTATGTATCAGGGAGAAGCACTAGGGGTGATTGATTCTGAGCATCCGCAAAAAGATTTTTATACAGACCTTCATTTAGAAGTAATTGAAACAATTGCGGCTCTTACTGCAGTAAAGATAGTTCAAGCGCGATCCGATGAAGCGGTGAGAATGAGTGAGAAACGACTTAAATCGATTTTGGAATCTAGCCCTGATTTGATTTTTGTGTTAGATCAATATGGTGTATATAAAGAAATTTACACCATTGATGAAGGCCTGCTAGCGGCTCCTAAGGACCAGCTTATCGGGAAGAAGATGGACGAATTTTTACCTGAAAATGAAGTCTTACTTCTTAGGGAAGTGATAAAAAAAGTCATAAAAGGAAAATCTTCGGAAACGAAAGAATATATACGGTTTAAGAGTAATGGTGAAAAGGCGTGGTTTTCAGCTAAAATTGCATATTTCGATTATCAAAACAATCCTTCGGTTCTTCTATTGAGTAGAGATATTACCGAAAATAAGAAAGCTGAGATAGAAATAACGGAGAGCCAAAAGTTGTTGGCTTCAATAAATAAAAATATATCTGAAGGTCTATATAGGAGTTATGCCGCAGGGGGACTGGTATATGTCAATCAGGCATTTGCAGATATGTTTGGTTATGATTCTGGAGAGGAAATGCTTAGTGTAAAGTCCCTAGATTTATATGCAGACACTACGACTAGAACAACGGAAAAAAAGGGGAAAACGAATGTAGAAGTGGAGTTTAAACGAAAAAATGGATCTACTTTTTGGGCACTTAATAGCTATATATTTACTGTGGATCAAAATGGAAATGAGATATTCGATGGTGCTATTAGAGATATAAGTAGGCAAAAGAAAAGTGCTGAACAACTCAAAGAACTCAATCAAGAATTAATTGATCAGAATAAGGAGCTCGCATTAAAAGAGCAAGAGATGGAAACATTTAATGAAGAATTGATCTCCAATCGTGACAATCTGGTAAAAATTCTTGAAGAGCTATCAGATCGAAATTTTGAGTTAGACCAATTAGTGTATAAGACCTCTCATGATCTGAGGGCTCCATTAAGATCTGTTTTAGGTCTTACCAACCTTTACCGCTTGGAAGTTGATAATCCTCCTAACAGTTATGTGCAAAAGATTGAGGAGCGCATTAACAAAATGGATGATTTTATTAAATCTATGTTGGATTATTCTAGAGCGAGTAGATTGTCAGTGAAATATGCCCATGTCGATATTGAGAATTTACTTGATAGCTGTTTGTCTGATTTGGAGTTTTTAGAAGGTTTTAATGCAGTTGAAATTATCAAGAACATAAATAATCACGACTATGAAGCGATGACTGATGAGTTGCGATTGAAAATCATTCTAAGTAATATAATTTCCAATGTATTCAAATATCGTAAAGTGGAGGAGGGAAATTCTTTTATGAAAATTGATGTAGATGTATTGGAAACTGAAATCAATATAACGGTCGAGGATAATGGTATCGGCATAGCGAAGGAGTATTTGGGGAAAGTTTTTGACATGTTCTATCGCGCCACTGAGAAATCAGATGGCTCTGGGCTAGGTATGTATATCGTTAAACAATCAATAGATAAATTGGAGGGGTCTATTACTGTTGAAAGCGAGGAGGGAGTGAGGACTATGTTCAAAATAAGCTTGCCTAATCAATTGTTAGTCTGATCATGAAGTATAAATACCTCAGATCTATTTACCCAAACTCCAATATTTTTAGGAGATCATCTACCAGTAACTAAATAAAACCTGCCAGTTATCTTGAGATGACTACCAGATACTCAATCTCTCCATTTTAGTTTATTATTATAAGTAGTTTCGAATGTTTTTCATGTTGATATAAATCAGCGCATGAACATTAATCACCTAAAACAAACAGAATGAAACAAAATTACTGGAACTGGAAAACGTTATTATTCGTATTCCTGATCTCAAGCACTGCTTCTCTGGCGCAAACTGCTCAGCAGAAGCAAAAGATTAGTGAAAAGTACAACATGACCAAGCTCTATAAGCTTAGTGATGATTTCAAAGTGAAAACTGAGAGCCGCAAGCTTGCGGCTATTCAGGAGGCAACTCAAAAGGGTTGGGTGCTAAGAAAAACACTTTCGGATGGAAGGTTGATTGAACTACAGAAAGTGGAAAATGGACAACCTATCTACTACACCACATATAATGTGGCCGCAGCTAAGTCAACTAGAACAGACCATCTCAATACAGGAGGTTCACTTGGTTTGTCGCTATTAGGTCAAAACATGACAGCACATGTTTGGGATGGTGGATTAGCAAGAGCATCACACCAAGAATATGATGGTGCAGGTGGAACAAATAGATATTCTACTGGTGATGGTTCAACAATTTTAAATTTTCATTCAGCTCATGTAGCAGGAACTATTATGGCTTCTGGAGTGGATGCAGCTGCCAAAGGAATGGCTCCTCATGCACAAGCAGTAGGGTATGACTGGAATAGTGATTTAGCTGAGGCGACTACTGCTGCTGCAAATGGTATGTTGATTTCAAATCATTCATATGGTTTTGCTACAAGAAATCAACAAGGACAAGTCCAGCTTCCACAATATTATTTTGGTGGATACATTGTAGAATCTAGAGATTGGGATCAAGTGATGTTTGATGCGCCTAATTTTCTGATGGTAGTAGCTGCTGGTAATGACGGGAATGATAATACTGCAAATACAAACCCAACTGGTGGGTCTGGATTTGATAAATTGACAGGACATGCTACATCAAAAAATAATATGGTAGTGGCCAATGCACAAGATGCTAACATCGGTGCTAGTGGAAATTTAGTTTCTGTATCTATCAATAGCAGTAGTAGTGAAGGGCCTACAGATGATTTCCGTATCAAACCGGACATCACTGGTAATGGTACAAGTGTTTACTCTACATATGAAAGTAGTAATACGGCATACAACTCCATCTCTGGGACTTCAATGGCTTCTCCTAACGTAGCAGGAACATTGTTATTATTGCAACAACACAGCAACAACGTTACGGGCTCTTTCATGAGAGCAGCGACACTTAAAGGGTTGGCACTACACACTGCGGATGATGCTGGAGTTTCAGGACCTGATGTAGTATTTGGTTGGGGATTGATGAATGCAAAAAGAGCAGCAGAAGCTATCACAGAAAATGGGAGTGAATCTAAAATTGAAGAATTGACATTGTCTTCTGGCCAATCATATGTTATCAATGTTGATTCTGATGGAATTAACCCTTTGTTGGCTTCTATTTCTTGGACTGACAGAGCTGGGACTGCCAACACAGGTACCGTGAACTTAACTACACCCGTATTGGTAAACGATTTGGATATCAGAGTGACTAAGGGAGGGACGACTTCATTTCCATATAAGTTAACCGGAGCGTTAACTAACTCAAAATCTGATAATGTTGTAGATCCTTATGAAAGAGTGGATATTTCTGGTGCTACTGGGACTTATACCATTACAGTTACACACAAAGGATCACTGACAGGAGGAAGTCAAGACTTTAGCTTAATTGTAACAGGACTGACAGGTACGCCAGTAATCTGTAATGCAAATGTCCCAACAGGGCTATCAATGAGTACCATAGGATCAAGCACTGCAGATGCAAGTTGGACAGCTGTGCCAGGAGCTACTTACGATGTGAGACATAGAGCTACAGGAACAACTACATGGACAACTACAGCAGTAAGTGGAGTATCTACGACACTTTCAGGTCTTAGTGTCTTAACACAGTATGAAGTGCAAGTAAGAAGCAAGTGTACTGGAGGAGCAACTTCAGCCTACAGTTCTTCTGTGAATTTCACTACTACAGAAGTTCAACTGAACTACTGTGCATCAAATGGCAATAGTACAGCCGATGAATATATCGGTAACGTACAATTGGGAAGTATTAACAATGCAACTGGAGCAGGGGCAGGTGGATATACTGATTATACATCACTTTCGACCAATCTGACAAAGAATGCAAGTGCAACTATCACCATTACTCCAATATGGACAGGAACTGTTTATGACGAGGGCTATAGTGTTTGGATAGATTATAATAAGGATGGTGATTTTGCAGATGCAGGAGAGCAAGTGTTTAGTGCAGCAGCATCTCAGACGACTCCGGTAAGTGGAGCATTCACAGTGCCGTCAAGTGCAGTAACTGGAACTACAAGAATGCGCGTATCAATGAAATACAATGCCATTCCAACGTCATGTGAAGTGCCTTCCTCATTTGCTTATGGCGAAGTAGAAGACTACACGGTCAATATTGTAAGTGGAGTAGCCGATACAACAGCACCAGTGATCACATTGGTAGGCAGTGCAACGATTAACTTGAATGTAGGAGATGCTTACACAGAGCAAGGAGCAACCGCAACTGATAATATAGATGGCAACTTGACTTCGAGTATTGTAACTACAGGAACTGTAAACACGGCAGCAGCCGGAACTTATACGGTGAACTACAATGTCAGCGATGCAGCAGGTAATGCAGCGACTCAAGTTTCAAGAACGGTGATCGTAACAGTACCAGCTGATACTACAGCACCAGTAATTACATTGGTAGGTAGTGCTACGATTAACTTAAATGTAGGAGATGCTTATACAGAACAAGGCGCAACAGCTACAGATAATGTAGACGGCAACTTGACTTCAAGTATTGTAACTACCGGAACTGTAAATACAGCAGTAGCTGCAACATATACGGTGAACTACAATGTAAGTGATGCAGCAGGTAATGCAGCAACACAAGTATCGAGATCAGTAGTAGTTACAGAAACACCTTCAGGTTGTACTGGAGGAATCGCTTCATTCCCATATAGCGAAGGATTCGAATCAGGAATAGGTGTATGGACACAATCTACTTCAGATGATATCAATTGGACGGTAGACGCAAGTGGTACCCCATCAAGTAGTACAGGGCCATCTAGTGCAACAGAAGGAATCAATTACCTATACATCGAGTCTTCAGGAAATGGTACAGGATTCCCAACAAAGACCGCTATTTTGAATAGTCCATGTATAGATCTTTCCGCAGAGAGTGGAGCTACCTTTAGCTTCTCTTACCACATGTATGGATCATCTATGGGAACGATGCGTCTTGAGGCAAGTACTGACGGAACTAACTGGACATCACTATGGTCATTGTCAGGAGATCAAGGAAATACTTGGTCAAACGCAAGTGTTGACTTGGTCGCTTATGCGGGATCCACCCTTGAGTTGAGATATGTAGGAATAACAAGTACAAGCTATAGAAGTGATATGGCGATAGATCAGTTAAGCCTGACTACCGGATCACCTGTGGCATGTAACGATGTGACGCTTACCTTGGTAGTAGATCAGTATCCAGAAGAAACAAGCTGGACAATCACTGATGGAGGAGGGGCAACTGTCGCTTCAGGAGCTTACACGAGTTCTACTCCTGATAATTCGACAGTCATTGAGAATGCATGTCTAGAGGCAGGTTGTTATACATTCACGATCAATGATGCTTATGGAGATGGAATCTGCTGTACTTATGGCAATGGATCGTATAATCTAGAAGATGCATCAGGTACCTTACTAGCATCGGGAGGATCATTTACTTCTTCTCAAGCGACTAACTTCTGTGTAGGTGGAGCAGTTGCTAGCAACAGTAGTCGATACACTACAAACAGCAGCAATGTTGGTGTGGATAGATTCGTGCCTAGTAATGAGCCAAGAGTATATCCAAATCCAGTATCTGATTTCTTAATCTTGAATGTGCCAGCTGATGTGTTGTCTATAAGAGTGATGACAGTGAGCGGAGCAGAAATGAAGAACGTACAAATCAGCAGAGATGGAATCGATGTTTCTATGTTGAAGTCGGGAATCTACATGGTGTTGATTCAGACTCCTAAAACAACACTTGTTGAAAGAGTTGTGAAGAACTAAGAAGTTCTACAATACAATATTAAGAAGCCCTAACCTTGACTGGTTAGGGCTTCTTTGGTTGTGTGCCGTGCATGGTTAATAACTAGGTGGTGCGAGTCCGCTGTGGGGGATTGTAGTTTCCAACCACTAGTTGAGAGCAAGGGTGTCGTGAGTGATTGCGAATCTGAAGGAAGCTTAAGGCAAATTTCCGAACTGAGGAACACGAATATCATTAGGCAGATTTGATATGGATGAGTTTACAACACAAAACAAAGTCCTAAAACTACACGGAATATCAAGGTGTAAATGATGCAGTTGGATGGAAAGAAAGTTATTAACCTTACCACGGGAGATCTCACAGACAATATAAACGCTACGTTTATATTGGTTGAAAAGTTTGCTGTGAGAAGTCAGCCGAAGTCATAGTACCAATTTGTCGACAAGAATTGGGAAGGACAGAACCTTAATGAGTGGTCAGTAAAAGAGTGTTACCAATTGAAAGGAAGAGTGCAGAAAATATCGAAAGATAACTACCGGAAGAAGGATAGGGCGGAATCCGAAGACTACTCTGGAGTGCAGACTTTCATGTGGATAACTGAAAACAACACCACAAATTTTATTGAATCGAACTATGGACTACTAGAACAAATCCTATCCCCAACCAACCTGAACTTGACATTTAAGAAAGTAAAAGCGAACAAAGGAAGCGGAGGGGTTGATAAGATGGAAGTCGAGTCTTTGAAAGACTATCTTATCAAAAACAAAGAGGAGTTAACAGGGTCTATATTGGAGGGTAAATACCGTCCAAATCCAGTCCGAAGGGTAGAAATACCCAAGGACAACACCAAAAAGAGGTTGCTAGGTATCCCTACGGTCGTAGACCGAGTGATACAACAAGCAATCATGCAAGTCTTGTCGCCAATTTACGAGCGTCAATTTTCCGACAATAGTTATGGTTTTAGACCTAAGCGCAGTGCACACCAGGCCTTGATAAAATGTAAGGGCAATATCACAGACGGATATAAATACGCTGTAGATATGGATTTGGAAAAGTTCTTTGATAAAGTAAATCAAAGTAAATTGATAGAAGTTTTATCAAGGACAATAAAAGATGGGCGTGTAATTTCACTCATCCATAAATATCTAAATGCAGGTGTGATTGTAGGAAGGGAGTTTGAACAGACAAAAATGGGAGTTCCACAAGGAGGTCCTCTAAGTCCATTGTTAAGCAATATTATGCTTAATGAACTGGATAAAGAGCTAGAACTGCGTGGACACCGCTTTGTTCGCTATGCAGACGACTTGGTGATTTTCACCAAGAGTAAGCGTAGCGCAAGCCGAGTACTTACAAGCCTTGTGTCGTTTATTGAAGAAAAGTTGTACCTAAAGGTGAACAAGGAAAAGACGAGTGTGTCAAGGGTATCAAAGATTAAATTTCTGGGATACTCATTTTATATCAACAAAGGTATAGGGCGACTACGGGTACACCCCAAAAGCATTGCAAAGTTGAAAGAGAACGTCAAAATTCTTACATCAAGAAGTAATGGTTGGGGAAATGCAAGGAGAAAAGAGGGACTCAAAGCCTATATTAGGGGTTGGGTCGACTATTTTAAACTTGCAGATATGAAAAGTCTATTAATTAAAATTGTTCTACCACGAATTTGATGGAGATCGCATTTGAAGGGCGGAAGATTCAGCGTTTATATTCTCAGAAAAAATAGGGTGAGCGTGAAAAGCAGTAATTA